>Ga0138259_1221465_pt1 | contig 14966 bp, 1 predicted proteins | sample RNAA_220151111_FD_105236 | JGI IMG/M metagenome (GOLD analysis project Ga0138259, IMG submission 105236) | Metatranscriptomics of polar marine prokaryotic and eukaryotic communities from Palmer Station, Antarctica after 24hr light incubation -... | ecosystem: Environmental > Aquatic > Marine >...
GGAAGCATCTCTTGTGGACGTATGAGTATTCTCCGTCTCCAAGCTCGATTTCCCAAGTGGAGAAGACAACGCTACAACGTATAGACATTATTACTTTCCCGAGTGGATTGCTCAGGTGCCGGGATTCGGAGATCGCCGTGGTGCGCTAGATGGTGGCAGGTCCCCTGCAATTACTGTCATCGGAGCGGGATTCCGAGAGGCCAGCGAGCACCTTTGCCGGTTTTGTATGAGCTCCTATGTTCCTCTGGTTCCGCCGGTTCCGCCGGTTGTTGTAGCAAACACGACACGCCGTCGCCTCTTGGATGCCGAGGATGACAGCTGGATCCAGAGTCCTGCGGAGTATATCCATTCCCAGGGTTTAGTGTGTATTCCGCCAAAGTGGGACAACGAGACCATGTGGTCGGTGTACACTACACAGTACGTCGATTTCTTTATATACGAGAAGCAAGAATGGTCTACTGATTTTGTGCTCATGTTTGCCGTGAATGGAACTGGACAAATGCGACGAAACGAATTGCCTTACAAATTTGTGCACATTAACAAGAAGCCTCGTTTCGTCGGGACGCGATTCGTGACAGTGCCAGGAAATCTTGATGGTCATACTCACGTTAATTGGACAACGCTCTTGCGCAAGGGTGAGACGTTTGATTACAAGGAGATCACTGTGGAAGAGGACCAGCCTGTGACGTATTTTGTTTCGGTGACTGACGGGCAAAGGATGCTATTTGACGAATTGCCGACTATCGATGCAGGTGGCACCATGGCCTTTAAATCAAAACACGGAATGTATGGGCGCGCAAGAATCTACGTCTATGTCCAAGATGGGGGGGGGATATTGTATGGAGGTGACGATACTTCCTTGACTGCAGCCTTTGAAGTCTCTGTGATGCCTGCGGCTGATATCCCTACCTGGCAAATTGGTGGTGTGATCGTTGTGCCCGAGGATGATGACAACATTGCTGTTATTGGAAACTCGTTCTACAGATTCCTTACGGATCTGGGCAATGGGCCTGACGAGTTTTATCAATTCTATACCTTCTCAGCCGTATCTGACAGCGCGTACCTCAAGAAATTTGATCTTTCTGTCAACTACGACTATGGCTCTGGAGCCGACCTGTTCGTTGAATCTCCGGCCTTTGTCTTCGGTGACACTACAGTTGAGCTCTCTCTTCAGGTTCGAGATATTCGCACACAGCTTGTCACTACAATTTCAAAGAACTTGACAGTCACACTCATCCCGGTTAACAATGCACCTTCCTTTTCTTTGATTGGTCATGTTTTCGTGAATGAGACACGTCCAGGCCATGATCGCTACTGCATGCCTATCGCGGCAGATATCTTGAAGGGGCCTAATATAACTGCGACGGGGCCCAAGGGCGAGGATTGGGCTGAAAACAATCAATTGCTTTCATTCGACGTGGCTCTCATCAATGGCTCTTCTACGCTGCTGATGAAGGATACCACGGTTTCTCCGGATGGAACACTGTGCTTTACACCTCATCCATACCAAAATGGCAAAGTCACATTTTCGATCGTTGTTGTAGACAACGGCGGTTCTGAACATGGAGGCAGCAACACATCAAGCCATGGCGCCTTTGATGTTTTCGTGCTTCCCGTCAATGACATGCCGGTCTTCAGCATCAACCAGTCTCTGTGTGAGATGAATGTTCTGGAATGCCCAGGGAATTGCAGTAGCACCAGTTGTGCTGATGCTTGCCAGGCGCATTGTGTTGCATCAAGCGGATCGTCGCCTGCAAATTTCTCGCTGTGTATCAGTGAGTGCGACCTGCCATCATGTTTCAATGGAAGGGTTTCGGATTGCTCTATCGCCATTTCTGTATCTCAAAATTGTGCAGATTGTCCCAAGGACTCCCCAAAGGTCCCGACGTGCCTGTATCCCTTTGTCCTGGAATATTTTGCCATTTCTGTGTTTCCCTCATTTGTTGGGTCTCTCGACGAAGGCCAGCAGAAGCTTTCTTTCGTTCTTGAGATGGCTCCGGGTAGTGACCTAATGCTCTTTGAAAAAGATCCTGAGATAGATGCTGCTGGCACCCTCACTTTTTGCATTCTCAAAGATCAGAGTGGCAATGCAACCTTGAAGGTTACGCTCACAGATGACGGAGGGACCGATGGCGAGGGTCGTGATGGCTCGGAGGCTGCAACTCTTACAGTCTCGGTGGAGACCGTAAACGTAAGACCAACTTTTGAATTGTGCGATGCGGGCGAAGTTATTGTGTGGCAGAGTACAGGAGCATATTCGATTCCAAACTTCGCGTTTGATATTTATCGCGGAGAACGTCTGCTGAACGATGTGGATGTGGAGGCTGAACAGGGCTTAACCTTTTCGGCTGTGGTCGCATCAAGCACTGCCGCAAATCCGTTTCAAAATGGCGCGCTATCCATGGGAATAAACGGCATGCTTAATTTCACATTATTGCCCAGTTTTGCTGGCGTGTATCCAGTCCATGTGAGTGCCACCGACACTGGCGGCTCGGAGAGGGGCGGCGTAGATACCTCTGACCCTGTACACATAAACTTCTTTGTCGTTGGGTCGTATGTGATTCTAGACGTTGAGGTCATCAACACTGGCATTGTGCCTCTATCTGGGGAGGCCGTTAGGCGAAATGTCACTGCACTTGCTGCGCATGCCCTTGGTGTGAAGATAGCAGGCATGGCTCGGCCTGGAGGGTTGGGTGTCAAACTCAAGCATTCGCATATTCTACATCTGTTCAAGGGGCCAGATTGCAGCGAGGCAGATACATCGACGACAGCACCTCTGGAGCTTATCACAGCGCATGGCAACGCTTCTTTCAGCATTGTGATCGTTTCGACTTCGTCGCAACGAACTCTTGATTATGGCGCAGACACGGAGAATGTAACGTCTGTATTTGCAGCATCTTCGGCAACGGTCAGTGCTTCACTTGTTTCCTTTTCACTGCACACACTGGATATAGCAGCGACTGGCAGTTTCGTCCTCCAGGATAACCAGCTGCAAGGAGCCGAACCGCAGTCTGATGGCATTCCAATAATCACTGTAAAGGAGTACGGTGGTGAAAAGGATGGTTCCTCAGTAACACTTGAGGTCGATCGTACTGGCCCAGCGACGGTGACGACAATTGGGAACGTATCCTCCTCTTCTATGCTCTTATCCGTGGTCGAATTTATCACAAACATCACCGGACCCCCCGATGTTTTGGTGGATCTGAACGGCAAGGAGATGATTCAATTCGACATCGTTCCAGTAGCCTATCGCCTGTTTACAGCCGACAGTTTTGTGTACACAAATACAAGCAGCACAGGTGGCATGATTCGAGGTATGCCAACTGTGTCTGTTGCGTGCACTTCTTCGAGGGGTACAGGGGTGCCAATGGGCCAGTGCACTGGTGCGAGCACGACGCTGGGCTCGATTGAGCAATACTTCAATGGCCAGGTGCAGTACGAGGTGAGGATGCAAAGGTCCACGAGTAAGGCGGTCTTTGTCTTGACCATTCTGCCCGTGAATCAGGAACCAATTTTGATGGTGACCCCAATCTACTCCATGCTAGAGGCAGGCAAGGATGGCAAGAACGTTTCCGTGGATAGCTTCATCATATTTTCGCTCGGGGCGCCCGTAAGTGACGAAATGATGCAAGCGATTAGCTTTACAGTGGTGTATGCCAGTGCGCTCACTGGACATGCGCTCTTCGAGTCGAATCCGCGTGTGGTACCAACAGCAAATGGAACAGCAAAGTTGAATTTTGGACTTGCACCATTCAGAAATGGTGACGTGTCGTTCACGGTGACAGCGCATGATGATGGAACAGCTCGCCATGGTGGCTTCAATGTGTCCATGTCGCACAATTTTACGATCCAAATCATTCCTGTCAATCGGCATCCCTTCTTCTATTTGAATTGTAGCGCATCTGTACTGAGCTGCACCAAAGACTGTGGGCCACCACGGAATTGCAGTAACGCCACATGTGCTGATGCTTGCAATCGGGACTGCGTTGCAAGACATGGAGAGTCGCATTCGAACTTCTTGCTGTGTAACAGTCAGTGTGTCCATGACTGGTACACAGATGTAAATATTTCCCAATGTGTGGTAGATCTCACGCTGAACGAAGATTGCGGCAATTGTCCCGATCCGAATGGTGTAAGCGCAATGGCATGCCCAGATGGTGTACGTCCTTTAGTCTTGCCCGGCTTTATGGCGTCGATTCAGACCTCTTTTGTCGATTCAACATACGAGTCATCTCAGACGCTATCCTTTGACATTATAGCAGTTAACGGCAGCTCTGAGTTTCTTTCGGTGGGTCCCTACATCAACCCGCTTAACGGAACGCTAACGCTATGCCTAAAGAAAACAGATGTGGGGTGGATTGACTTGCAGGTCTCGCTTCGAGACAGCGGCTACGTAAATGCTAGCTCCCAATATGCTAGCTCCCAATCGACGTTAGCAGGTGCTGCCAATGCAGGTGCTGCCAATGCACCACTTTCCTACGGGCCCATTTCTCTCAAGATAACCGTCAGCGAAGTCAATCAGCAACCTACTTTCCAAGTGTGCTCACCTAACCGAATTGTCGTTTGGCAGGGGAGTGGGCATCATGTCATCAGCGGGTTTGTTCACAGCCTCCTCAAGGGTGACGAGGCTGGAGTCGAGTTAGAGCCAAACCAGACGGCTACCTTCAGTGTCACTACGCCCAACAGCACCATCTTGAACTCTAGTTCGTTATCTTTAGATTCGACTGGAGCCCTCTCGTTTCAGGTGCTGCCTGACAAGCATGGCGAAGTTTTGTTGAATATCGTGGCTAAAGACAACGGGGGCACCGAACGTGGAGGACAGGACACTTCTAACACCAGGGTGGTTGAGATCGTTATTGTTGGTGCGTATCTCCAGATTGATTTCACGAGCCCCGATTCGAATTTGATGTTGAGCGATTCTGCAATCACGCTGAGGGGGGTAATCGCAAACAGCACCGGCGTGTCAGTAGATCTTGTGACTGTGGCGAAGGGTGCCGGGATGTCGAGTGTTGATGTTCTCAGCCCCTCGCCTGGGATGTCTTGTGTATATTGCCCCTCGGCCATGTGTAGTGGCAACAGCGGGCAAGGAACTCGGCGACGACTTCTGCAAAACTCATTTTCGGTTCGGATTCTCTCGACCTCTCTCTCAAGTGTTCTAGCACAGCAACAGACCGACCCTGGATTTGCATCGCTGCTATCCGCTGTTCAAGACTCGTTTATTAGCATCCAAATGAGTAGCTTCAGCTTACACACGAAAGATCATTTCCGCTCCGTCCACTTTGATGTGATCCCAAAAATAACAGTGAATGAGTTCGACGCGTCAACCTCTCTTCCTGCCTATGTGCAGTTCAGATTCAGTAACGTGACAACGAACAACAACTCGGTGGCGATGCAAGAGTTCAGGTTCTTTGATATTGCAGGTCAGCAGATCACTCCTGCATCCGCGATAATTCCAGGTGGAAGCCACCCCGGTTCTCCTCCGCACACAGCCGACCTTCTGATTGACGGCATCGTGGCCACTGATGGCAGCTCCAAGTGGCTCGACCAAAACCAAGGAGATGTAATCTTCGAATTTGGTTCTGCTGCAAGGGTGGCGTCGTACGAATGGGTTACCTGTCATGACGACCCACAGAGGGACCCAGTCTCCTGGCAAATCGAAGCACGCCAGGCAACGACTGATGCGTGGACTTTGCTACACAGTATTTCGAACTACGCTACCACGTCTTCTCGAAACACGGTGGTGGGGCCCTTTCAAATATTTTCCTCCTACCCCCTCGAAAATGCTCGAGAAGGTAGTGCGACCGTCTCGACTTCAATTGATATCGCAAACATGGGCATGATTGTGCATGTGACTAACTTCATCAACAACGTCGTGGGGCCTGTGGATGTGGAGGTGAGTATCACAGGTGCTGAAATAATTGTATTCGATGTGGTTCCAGTGGCCTACCGACTCTTTGCCGACACGTCCTTTGTTGAAATGGGTACCACGGGTGGCTTGTTGCGCGGATTACCCTCTGTGTCAGTCTCTTGCGCTGCAGCACGGGGTGGGAGCGATCCGGGAGGGCTGTGCACAAGCGCGAATATTACGCTAGGGTTGGCCCAGGAATTCTTCAATGGCGAGGTGCGATACGAGGTGACAATGTCGGGGATCTCGAAAAAGGCGGAGTTTGTTTTGGAAATTCTACCCGTCAATCAGCTGCCCTCTTTTGAAATTCTGCCCGTATTTATCAGCCTCGAAGGAGCAGAGGAGGTTCTCGTGCCCAATTTCGGGTTCAAATTGAGCACTGGGCCTACGAATTCGTCATGGTCACAGCTAGTTGTAGATGAACAAAATCAGTACTTGGGATTCAATGTGACTCTTTTAGAGGGGTCGTCATCGCTCTTTTCAGACTTTCCAGCCCTTGTCTCGGTGCTTGGCGAACCCAACGCGACCCTGGTGTTTTCGCTCAAGAGAGGCATGCACGGTGTCGCTAGATTTGCTGTCACCGGGCTGGACAGTGGGCCGGGTGCGCCGGCACCTGGGGCCCTGTCCAAAACGCACACCTTCACTCTCTACGTACTGGCCGTCAACCAGCAGCCATCGTTCCGGTTGAGAAGTAATATCACGGTAAACCAGGACACTGAGGACCGAGTTGTGGTATTTCGCAACCTAGCAATCGATATTATGAAAGATGCCGGGGACCAGGGAGAGAAAGACCAGGGTCTCTTCTTTGTTCTCACGATGTCTGGCGACCCTGTTGTTGCAAGCGACCCGGCTCCTCGTTTGTACGCAAACGGCACTTTTGTCTTCACTGCTATCAAACTCTTGCTGGGTACTGCACACTTTTCCGTCCGGCTGCAGGATACAGGTGGAATTGTGAATGGTGGTGTCAACTCGACAACTAAAGCTCATTTTTCTGTTCGTGTGATTCAAAGAAACTATCCCCCCGTCTTCAATGTGTCGCTTCCACTTGTTCGGGTATGCGAAAATTCGGGATATGCGTCGGCTACTGTCTTTCAGGGCATCATGGCGGCCTGGCATCCTGTTCTCGCTGCGCAAGAGGCGATGCAACAACTCACTTTTGACATGCTGCCTCTCAACCAGGCCAGCAATCTCTTCGCTGCAGCCCCCTCAGTTTCGCATGGAGGCGTCCTGACATTCACAACCGCTCTGAATCAATTCGGGAATGCCACTTTTAACGTGACCCTGCGCGACAATGCGCACGATGTAGACGCGACCTCGAGTCGCTCTATGCTGTGCTCGAGGGCGGGGGGGTGCAGTGGGCGCGGCTAACGATTGAGGTGTTGCCGAACAACGACGCGCCTTCCTTCAGGTTGGCACCGTCAAAAACACAGATTGTTGTATCTGAGCTTGAAACTGATAAATTGTACGTCTTTCCGGGGTTTGCACTGGATATACTACCCGGGCTCAATCTCACTGCACCATTGGGTGAAAACGATCAGAATCTCACGTTTGTAGTCACTGCTATCGAAGCTCGGGTGCCGGGTCGAACAAACGCTCCATGGGCGTCCGCCACCAACATCATGACAGACGGTGATTCTTCTCAGCTTTTCGTGTCAAATCCTGGAGTGATTATTCAGCCCGATGGAAGTCTGGTGTTCAGAGCCGCAGCCCTTAAAAACGGACAAGCCAAGTTTCAAGTTTCTTTGCAGGACGATGGAGCCTCTGCGTGTCCTGGCAGCACCAGCTCTTCTGCCTCTCAGACTTTCTATATTGACGTAGAGGCCAGCAATAGCCCCCCGAGTTTTGCCTTTTCGCACAGTGTTCTGAACAAGACAGGTGAAATGTACCCCATCTTGGAGATTCCCGAAACATCAACAACCGCACGAATTGTTTTAAAAAGTGTGCTGGTTCACGTCACAACAGGCGGTTGGGATGAGTGGGACCAAGGCCTCAGATTCCAAGTAGAGTTTGTGTCTGGAGATGCAGGTGTTGTTGCTGATCTGGCTCTCGAAGATGGTGGTCCGTCGCATGATTGCTTGTTGGCAGGCTCGGTGGTTCGCAACCAGTGCCCGCGGACTGCTGACCTTGTCTTGACGCAAGCCAGAAATCGTTTTGGTAGCTTCTTGCTGCGTCTAACAGTCCTTGATTCTGGTGCCGAGGTGCAAGAGGGTGCAAATGCTAAGAGTCTGTATCTACAACTTGAGATTGTCCCTGTGAATGACAGGCCCTTGATTCGTCTAACTACCAAGACTGTTGAGGTATCCTCTGCCGGTGGTTGCCTAGAGACTCTTCCACAGATCGACTCTATGGCAAATATTATCGTTGATGTGGGGCTATCAATGTCATCAAACCCTCAGTTAGCATTGAAGCATGTCAAGTCAGCCATTGAAGCAGATGCGTTTGTGAAAGAACTTTCGCACCGAGTCTCCCGCTCGGATGTTTCGGTGCTGCTTGTGATAGCAGAGCAGTGTGTACCTGTGTGCAATGTGTCGGTAGTGGCAGCAGGACTCTCCAACTGCAGCGAGACAAGTTCGGATACATTGCGATGTGGTTTACGAATTGGCAGCTGCAATGTGTCGTTAGTGTCGATTGTAAGCGTGCGCCAGAGCATGGAAGCGCTGCTTATTCATGAGAATTTAAATTCCAACATTACCGTATCAAGAGTACACGTGGCAGAGAAGCACATAGAGCCTTGCGAAACAAGCATTTTTGTACACGAGTACAAAGGGCTGGTGATGCACTTCACTTTGGGCTACGGTGAAGACGCTGGGTGGAGTTCGTGTGAAGAACTTGTTTGTGAAGAACAGACTGCCACTTTCACTGTGACACCGTACGACGTGGCCGAAGCCAACCGCCTATTTGCAACAACACCCAAGATGCTTTACCCTTGTGGTAGCCTCGTTTTCGAGGCATATCCGTACGTCCATGGCGCTGTGCTATTCTCTTTGACTTTGACAGACAGCAATGCTACCGACGTCACAAGTTTAACATCAGTACCCATCAACATCACGATTGGTATTATGCTTGGCAATCAACCTCCTGCATTCGCATTAAGAAGCCCGCCACCCGTCTTCGAAAATTCTGGGGCTCACAGGCTGGAAGGGATTGCCCGCAATATGAGTGTGGACAGTGGTTTGAATCTAGCTGATGAACAAGTCCAGGCCATATCATTCCAAGTTGACACGGAGCAAGACTGGCTTTTTGCAGTCCAGCCTTCTATGAGCTTAGATGGTGCTCTTTCCTTCACGCTTGCGCCAAATCGTTTTGGGGTGGCCAATGTATCCGTTGTGCTTCGGGATGATGGAGGGACAGAGAACTTGGGTAGGAACACGTCTCGCATACTTTTTACACAAATTAGAGTATTCCACGTTAATCTGGGTCCAAGCTTCACGGCCGACAATATTTACGTGACGAAACGGTGCAATCCGCCGTTAACGACAAGCTCCGGAATCTGTCACGATGGTAAGCATGAAATCTCGGGGTTTATCGAGGACAGCATCCCTGGCCCGCTGTCAGAGCAGTGCCAACGTGCATCCAGTAACTGCCGTGCGCAGTCGGTTGTCTACATTGTGGACGATTTAAGCAATCCTGGACTGTTCATGGTGCCTCCATCAGTTTCTCCGGATGGAATCTTGACGTTTGAACTCGCGCTAGATGTGACAGGATCAGCGCATGTCGTGTTGCGCTCGGAAGATGATGGTGGCGAGAGGCCTGAGTATGCAGATTTCCCTGGAACCAACACATCAAAGCGGAACACATTCGTCATTTATGTAGCAGCGTACGATTACCCACCAGCATTCCGTCTGCCCTGGAATGTAACTTGCTTGACGACGGCGAGTTCAGGCGCAGGCCACTGCACTTGCCCCTCGCCTATATCCAGACATTTCACAACTTCACCATTATGTGGAAATGGCACCTGGGCCGGAAGTTATGGTGGTGGTGCGAAGGCTGAAACTATCGTCTCGGTGCTAGAAGGAACTGGACCGCAAGAGATTCAAAATTTTGCTACTCACATTACAGCTGCCAAGGGCTTCATGCCTGGCACGATGGCTCATTTTGAGATGCCCGCCTTACCCACAAGCCTGTATCGCCAGGATGGCACAGAGATTCCACCTCGACTGCAAGAATCTGCGCCCTTTATTCTGTACGACGACAAGACTTACCGTCCGACCGCAGTCCCAGACTTAAGCTTTGTTGCATTGGAGACCGACCCATTGGCTGCTATGGACAATCTTGGCGAGTTCCTGTATGACTACGCGGTTGACCCGACAGAACGGCACATTTATGCGGTTGAAAAGGAGACTGATGCCATCACCATACTCGAGATGCCGGTCGGGAATGTCGACAAAGCTACGATCATGGATCGGCTTGGAGATGGCGAGAAGCGATTGCGTTTCAGTGGTTTCACAGACTATCCTTCGTTCCAAAGTGAGACCAAGACAATCCACGGCGGGTCTATCTGCGGTCTCTCGCCACTGCCGAGTGCTTCGGGCGAGCAACTTTTAATCCCAGCGTCAGGCTGCCAGATTCTCGATGCGAACCGTGAACATTTCTCCAACGGCACCTGCAGAGAAGAATTCTTGACGGCACAGTGTGGTTTAGTGTGCTGCCAGGATCTTGGGCGAGTGACCGCAGGGCACTGGGACCTTAGTGCTCCGAATTTACGAGGGAACCACAGGATTGCAACTCATTATTTGGGCGAAACGATTGAATGCACTCAAGGAGTGTGCGTCTACAGCAGACCCAACATTATTGGAAACGATTGCTTGGAAGAACATGCCACTCGTTTTGGACCGGCAGCATTTGTGGACTCTTCTAACAAGATGGCTTCCGCGGTGCTGAAGGGTGCTGGACTAAGCTGCAAAAAAGAAGGAATGATCGACTGGGACCGGCCAGAGGCTTTGTCTCTCAACGCGAACAACTTCATTGTCAACAACGGTGAAGTTGAGGCCCTGCAGTTTGATTCGATTTTGAATCCCGGATTGACTGTGGCAACTGCAATGGACGAGTTTTATCATACAGATCCCTCAAAATCATTGCTTTCGCACTATGAGATTTCGCTCGAAGTTTGGTTCACCGTCGAGAGAGACTGGACGTCTGACACAGTTAAGAAGGCTGGCCTCATCGGGTCATATCTTGACAAGGGCGCAGCGTGCTTCAGAGGGTTTTCTCTCTCCCATTTGGCGAGGGCTACCTCATCCTTAGAATTCAAGATTGCGCTCGAGGGTACCACTACCTTTAGCACTGTTGGTGGTAATCTTCGTAACAAAATTGTGGTTGGTGAATGGCATCACCTCGTCGTCACCTACGGAGATGTCGATGGTTCCAAGAGAAGTTGGATGCAGATGTTTTACGATGGAGAACTCATCTATGAGAAGAAAGGATGCTCACTAGACGATGGCCAACGGTGTGGTAAGATCATGTATCCCGTGCCGGCATTTGCAGTAGCCGGTACTTGCGATAATGATGCGCCATTCACCATTGGCACTCTCAACAACACCAAAGTTTCGCCACCAGTCGTAGACCCGCACATAGGCATGATCAAAAATGCCAGAGTCTTTCAACGTGCTTTGCAAGACTACGAAGTCGTCTACCTCTACAAAATTATGGCTCCAGCTTTGAGGAGTTTTCTGATTCCCGAAGGTGAATACTGGGTAAAGGGTGAGTCGCGCTTCAACGCCGCAAGCAACCGGTGGGTTGGCGCGGTGTCTCCAAGTGGTGACTACACTTATGTAGACAAGGATCGCAGCATCTTGGTGAGGGGACGGTTCCTGAAGACTGGACGAAACTACACTTGCGAGTTCAGGTACGGCGATGTAGTGCATGAATCACCACCTTCGTTCATCCAGTGTACAGCAATTGACATGAGTCAGAAAGTAAGTGATGGCCAAGCCAATCATGGACTGGAAGTTGGCACTCTTTCGTGCGACTACATGGTGTGTAATACTGGCACATGGGACCATGGGTGGGCGGCAGCCCGCATGCGCATTAACTCGTATTCTCGGGATGCAGAGGGCGTACAGCAAATGAAGCCTTTGTGGCAACGAGCTTGCCTCTACACAGTCTGTGGCTTCCCTAAGTATGCTGTTCGCTTCGCATCATTAACCGACAAAAACGTCCTAACTGATGAGCAGCAGTACAGCATGTTCATGATCCAGCGAGGCACGAACAAGCAACTTGACACTGGACTCGTCGGTGACATGACTTACTTCCGCTTTTTGACGAGGACCAGCATCTTTCACTTCAATGAGGCCGCAGAGTCCCTTGAACGCATGGTAGACCTCACAGCCTACGAGCGCTCTGCCAATGTCTTTCAACCAATGGGCTGGGTGAATCTGACCTACATCAATGCGAACATAGAACGTCTTGAGAATGTAACAAATGTAACATTTAACCCTAACGACAATGCCGCGTGGCCCATCAGGTATTACCCACGTGAGAACCACACTCTGTTAACAGGGCGATGGGCCCTAAAAACGTGTTCCCATCTGCCTGCTTTCACTGCAGATGACACACCAGGGGTCAAAGCTGCACCAGTGTATGTATACCACAACGAATCAATGGGCGAGCTCTTCAAATTCCACCTCCGGCGCTGTGAGAATGACCAGCAATGTCCATCTGGACAAATCTGCCAATCTGATGACAGCTACAGGGTGGTTGGATCAGTGCAGGTGACGCCATTCCAGCACCAGGGTATGCAGCACATGATCGTGGCGAATTTCTGGGACGGCCTGACTTCACACGTTGGGTCTGCAATGTTTCGTTATGACATTAACTTTACTGGCGTGAACCCCATGCACTCCGACTCTTCGGGCGCAGTGCGCAGCCTGCGTTTTGTGCAGCTCGTGCCAACACGAGGTGCCCGTCGATGGACACACCTCAAGATTCTCGACAAGTCGGTGCTCTTAGTGGCAAGCTTCACCGGGCCATCAAGTGCGTTCCTCTTGGAGGACGCAGCAGACATGCCGATTAATGTGTCACGGAGTTGCCCTGTTGGCCCAGCAGGCATTTCGTCGCTCGCCACCTTCACCAGTGGCCTTAGCACCTACGTTGTTTTGTCAGCACTTACTGACGGATCAGGTGGCATGGCTGATTCTCTCCTCTTGCGTGTAGGTCTTGCGCACAACATGTCGCATAGTGACTTTGGGGGCGCCCGATTGCAGCCTCACGACCACAAATTCCAAGGCCCCGGGAAGCATCCCGTGACTGCACAGGTGGTGCAAACGTTCCCGACCCAAAGAGCACATGATGTAGAATATTTTGAACTTGGAGACTTTCGCTATCTCGCGTTTGCGTCCCTGTCAGGGACCTCTCCCTCGGTCATCTTCCGGTGCTTAAAATCCTCAGCGACTATCTCATTCACTTTGCACCAAGCGTTGGAGGTTTCCCATGCCACTTCTCTGCATTTCGTGCCTGGAATTGTGCCATGCCTGTTTGTTGGCAAAGATCAAGGCCATTCAGTGATGCTCCACTGGAACGGTTCAGTCTTCCTTGGAGTGAACAATGCATCCACAGCCTCTTCCGACGCCGCAGGTGGTCAGTTCTTCCAGACATACAACGCACAGGACATCGTGACGTTGCGGCGAAAGGGCTTTGTTGCATCCGGCACGGGATCTCCAATATTGTTAGGTGAGCTCAACTACACAGACTACCTCTTCTTGGGCAACTTTGGCCGTAAGGAGCTGCGTCCTCGCGTACACGATTCATTTGTCAACTACGCATGGAGAAACAGGACACGTGTGGACAAAGAATGGAGTTTTGAGCGTGTTGAGATGGAGCTTTTGCGGGGACGACACGATGCAATATTTGGGTTGGACGGACCCATGGCATTGCAGATCTCCCCATTGGATGGCCGTTTTGTGTATGTTGCGTGTTACTGGTCGCGGTCCATCGTGGGTTTCCATCGGGATGTAGTCTCAGGCCATCTTGTCTACAATTCACAAGCCACGCTGTTGACTGCATTCACGCACTCGCGCATCACAGACACGAATCCTCCCGACAGTGGTCCAACAGCAAATCTTGGTCGTAGATTGACACCGGAACGCTTTGGTGCTCCTCTGCGTTCAATGCACACAATGACCATGAGTCCAGATCAGAAGAACCTATACGTAACCAGTTTCGGCGATGATCGTGTGTCGGTATTTAGTGTGGATCAATTGACTGGAGCGCTAGACCTGGTGCAAGAGGTGCGAAACGGTGATGTGCATGGTGGTAGGAGCATCAATGCCATGCGGCGGCCATCTGCCGTTGCTGTGAGCGTCCGAGGTGAGAGCGTCTACATCACTGGGTGGTTGGACCAGGCCGTGTCGGTCTTCGAGAGAGCACAGAATGGCTCTATCATCTACCTAGACCGTGTGCGCAACGGTGAGCGCATGCTCTCGTGGTACCATGACAATTCGAAATCCACACTGATACCGGCAAGCGTTTTGTCGGCGCCTATGACGATAGCCGTCAATCACACAGCAGAGGATTACCTGCCCACAGAATACCCCATGCGTCTAGGCGGATCCATCCATCCGACATGGCACTTAACATCCCGTGACACCAAGTCTTTTGTCATATCAGGAGAGCACTTCTTGGCAGTGGCAGCCAGTGACAAGATTGGCAGCACTATTTCCGTCAACAATGTGACCTATCAGACTTGGGTGGGGGGTGCTGTCATCTACAAATGGAACAAACTTAAGGGTCTTTTTACAGAGATCCAGAACACCACCCTTGATCCTGCAGCCAATTCGGTAGTCCACTTTGAGATTCCTGACAGGACGGGAGGAACTTTTCATTTTATTGCGGTTGCGAATGCCTATCACGGTGAATTTGTTGAACCGACTCCACTCGGGACAGTGAATGTTTACAGGTGGAGTACAGCAACGCAGCGATTCGTCTTGTATCACACGCTGGACCAGGGAGATTTGAGTGAGCATGATGACAAGCCTCTCAGTGCGGAGGCTGTCGAATATTTCAAGCTGCAAGACGGCTCGCACTGCCTGGCGGTAGCCCATTTTGAAAGCGCCAGCCACGACCA
>Ga0138259_1385610_pt1 | contig 14678 bp, 22 predicted proteins | sample RNAA_220151111_FD_105236 | JGI IMG/M metagenome (GOLD analysis project Ga0138259, IMG submission 105236) | Metatranscriptomics of polar marine prokaryotic and eukaryotic communities from Palmer Station, Antarctica after 24hr light incubation -... | ecosystem: Environmental > Aquatic > Marine >...
CTAAGAATCTCAGAAAAAGTGCATGGTCGAGGACCTTTGGAGCCGATACTATTCTTACTGAAGCTGAGAAGCAGGAAGCTTACGCCTAATTTGCTCAGAATTATATCGAACCTGAGGTGATCGTCAACGAGAAAAACCTGCCCTAATTCTTCGTTGATTTTAACATGGGCAGCTTCAAGCTCTCACTAGTAGAAAACCTGGCCAACAACAAGGGAATGAGCCTCTTCTTCAACAACCTCAACGTAAAGTCAAGCATCTTTGATGGTGAGAATTACCACAATATTAACCAGCTCAAGCTTGAAGTCATCTTGTAGGAGTTTGGAGTCCACGCCACTGAACGCACAGCTGAAGGCTAGAATAATAGAGTATTTATGCAGTCCAGGAGAGACCAGGTCAAGAACCAGGTTCCTCTGATCACTTACACCATGCTCGTGGGAAACAAGACCCACCATACTACTTTGCTCCTGCCCAAAAATTAGATTGACGACACCAACCTAACGCTAGATATGGATATGTAACCTGTTGAGGTTTTCTACCAGGTAGAGCCGATTAGCAACCTAACCTCATTCTTCAAAGTGAATTACCTGAGTGAAGAGACTAACATCCAAGCAGCTGCTCAGATCTAAGACGCACTAGATGAGGGAGAGAAGGTCCTGGCTGCTCTAGGCTAGCAATTAACTAAAAATAAGTTAAACATCAGCGTTAAATCCCCCACCTTATTCGTTCCATTCAAACAAAAGACCGAGGCCGAGATAGTCGCGTCTGACTGCTGGGTCTTCAACATTCGCGAGCTACAATTCAAGACCGATTTCAACTGCTGTGACTCTCGCCTTCAGCAAGGTTTCAAATTGACAGTGCGAGACGTTGCCTTCCTCTACGTCGATTGCTAGAAATCCTGGTTCGATTCTCTCAACATCAACCAGCATCAGCCCAACACTGGGCTTACCACGATTATCCACAAGTTCACCCTAAACCTTTACATATCTATCAAGAGACACATCAACGAGATGAAGTCTCCTGAACTGAAAGAGAGCCTCCTCAAGCTAGAGGAAGCCTAAACAAAGCTGGTCGCTGAATTTGAATAGGAGATGAGTATCTCAGTTAAGCCAGAAATTATGCATAAACTCATAAGCATCGATAAATTATTGCTGCCTTTAGAAGCTGACGCACAATAGAAAAAGTTGGCTATTAGAAAGAGTCTCACGCAGTATAAAAGTTATGACTGTAGTATAAGGAAACGTATTGTCAATTGGGAGGATGGTGGTATCGTATTCAAGGGTATCAGTGAGCTAGTTTTTATCCCTAACGACGCCTCCAAGGACCTTCAATTCTTTTCCCTTTTGAGCCTCAAGTCTTACAAAAACAACAAATACACGCGCACGATTGTAGAACTAGATATTTCTGGAAAAACTGTCGAGCTCCATATGAAGCAACCGAATCAATGTGAAACCTTCTTGAGCGCCCTATAAAAGACTGAGCAACAGCTGATCGCTATTAAGCAGGGCATCCTCTTAGAATCTTAAGACGGGACAGATATCCTGGCCATGCAACAGGCATTGATTAAGTCAGAGTAGGCCTCAGACAAAAATGAGATTGACGGGGCAGTGCTCTCCTTCTAATTCAACGCCCCTAAGCTCAGCTTAACTTTAACAACTAACTAGGCCCTGCAAATGGATTAAGATGAACTGTGCATGCATACTGAAGAGTAGGATGAGGTTGAGTGCAAAAACTGGCATTTGGTCACATAGGTTAGTGGAGTTTCTGTCAAATTTGAGCTTCATCAGGCGAGCCAACACCTGATGGCCAATATTGAAGGACTAAAGATCCTAGACAATAGCGGGGACAAGAGATACCCTGTAATCTTTGAGAACTAGACAGTGGCTGATCAGTCAGACTTAGTGACGATTACACTCGATATTTCTGATCCGAATGAAGGAAGCTAAGACGTCGCTACCAGGATCGGGATGATTTTCGGCGGTCTCAATGTGTATTACAAACCTAAAGCTTTCTGCAACCTCTATAAGTTCCTCAGCTAAGGCTTCGATTCTTCTGCCGACCCCCAAGAAGAGGAGTGGTCATCAGCTCTCAGTCAGGGCTCCTCAATCGGAAGCATCAGCGAGATGTCTGAAGTTGAAGTAGTCTCACCTACGAAAAATGAGAAGAAAGAGAGCAGCAGTGTCTGCAACATGAGATTCAATTTGACTCTGACTCAGGGCAACATCGTCTTCCTACACCCTGACAACAGCTCTTACCCCATGTTCTCGCTTGTCCTGTCGCAAACCAATTTCATCCTATCCATGTATGATGACTAACTCAGAGTATAGCTAGAAATCAAAGATTTTCAAGTCTTCGATAATTCACACTTCCCAGACACCTTGGATCCCTCAGTGAAATACTTACTTTCTGATCCAGTTAACAGATTTGAGATAATTGGCTGTTCAAACAAGCAGGAGGAGTACATGCTCTTTATTGAAGTCAATGTGTTCGATACCGACCATCCTAGTAGAGTTGAAGGCCAGCTCATGCGCAACTAGAAGTAACTCTACAATCAAATTCAAGTTAAGATGGAGCTCTCACAGATGAGTTATATCTTCATCTAATTCTAGACTTTGAGGTTAATTGATTACTCCTTGGAATGGATCTAGAAGCCCCTTGACTTGATGAATCCTCCAAAAGTCCCAGAAATCGAGAGTCAAGAATAAGAAACGAAAGTTAACGCTCTGCAAGGCTAGTCGAAAGACAGAGTGAAAAGGCTTAAGTAAGCCACTGACGTGGTTGGCCTTGAGATCTTCATCAAAAACCCACTAATAATCATTCCTTGCATTACAACACAGAAGGAAGGTCCTAACCGAAGTCTAATACTTGACCATTCGGAGCATTTCGAGCTAGATCTGGGTTCCATTACGATTTAAAGTTCCAAAAAATCCGACCAAGGTAGATGGCTCAACGACCCTCAGAAAGAGACTCTTCTCATGTAAATAGAAGCCACTACTGCTAAGCCGAGTTTCTTCTTTCACAAAGACCACTCCAAAGGTGCCCACAGAACCAGCGATTCACTTATAGACCTGTCTTAACTCAAGGCTATCATCGACGTCCCCTCTCCCTTCTAGTACAAGTATGGAGGGTCTCTCACCAAGGCAGATGAAGAAGAGCTCAAAAATACTGTCGATATGTACGTCTCTCTCAGCATCAAGACAGACTCTACCACCTGTAACATCGACGACCGCCTGTTCAAGCACTTGATGGAAACTCTAGTCCAGAACATTATGAAGGAAGACTAGTACTCTCAACAGTTCAAACAACATTTGGTCTTCGCTGAGCCTAACGTGCCGGTCCAGGAAGTGAAGAAAAGCGGCAAAGACCTTCAGACATTGAAGTTTATTTTCGACTTCCACTCTTTAGACTTCGACATGCACAAAGCAGATTCCGACCGTACTAAAATAGCTCATCTGAGGATAGAAGCGTTTAAGTTAAAACTAGACATGCTTGAGAGCGGAGCTATGACCTTGGATTTCTAACAGAACGACATCAAGGCGACGATGTACCCAGTCTAGATTATGCCCAGTCTCGAGTATCTTCTCCACAAGATGGATCAGATTCCCAAGGGTGAGGAGGCTCCTACCAAAGCTAACCAGGAAGAGACGCATAACATAAATATCAAAGCATCAGTCACTAGTGTCAGACTGGCTCTGATCACAGAATAGTTTGTGAGCGAAGGGAAGCATTGGGACTTGAATACTGAAATGAACGGCCTTCACTTAGACTTCAAGATCTTTAAGAAGAAATCGGTGGTTGATTTTAAGTTTGATTAGCTTCGAATCTATGATAACTCTGAAGATGAAAGGTTCCCAGTAATCTTTGAGAATCGGGACCAAGACATCAAGGAATTCCTTGTTGTCAAGATCAACATGCTGAATGACGGGCCAATGGACATTGTCATAGTCTTCTCTTGCCTGAACGGGTATTACAAACCTAAAACTTTCTGCAATATATACAGGCTAGTTGATCAAGTTGTCAGCTCTATCACCCCACTTGAAAGTAAGCCAAAGGAGATTGTTATGGAAGACGGGAAGGATAAGGCTTTGATGAATATAGATTTCACTTTGAGTGCTGCTTAGCTGATGCTGTTGCATCCTGATAATAGCTCTTACCCTCTCGTGTAGCTCAGACTCTCCACCACTAAGTTTAGCCTGAAAATGTAGGAGGACTAGATGAGGGCTGCTGTCAAGATCAAGGATTTTTAGGCTTTTGCTTTAGACCAGTTCCCCAACACGCTCGATCCTAAGATCACGTACACGAAGGAGGATGAGCTCAAAAAGTTTGAAATGATTGGCAGTAGGGAGAAGCAAGATGATATGCTAGACGTTGAAGTTTTCATTTTCGATTTGACCAAGAGAGACAATATGGCGGCTGACCAGTGCATGCTTAATCAGATACAGCCTCACTTCAGTGTTCAAGTCAAGATGACCCTCAAGTAAGTCCAATTTGTAGTACTGCTTGGTCAAGTCATAAGTGCTGCTACTTATTTCACAGAGTAGATCCTCAAACCGCTCGAGCTTCTTTCCTCGAAACCTAAGTCTGAAGAGCCAAAGCCAACGTAATTGGAAAAGAAAGTATCAGCTGGGTTCGAGCAGATTAAAGACTGCGTTAACCTCGATATTTAGATTCACTCTCCACTAATTGAAATCCCCTGTAGTCTGGAACAGGAAGTGTAGGGAGACCTGCTAGTACTGAAAAACTAAGATTGTTTCATGATAGATCTGGGAGCTATCTCTATTCAAAGTGAAAGGGATTCTGTTACGAGAGAGGGCAGAGAAATCCTTGTCATGAAGATTAAAGCTTAATCGCAGGATCCTAAGATAATCTTTGCCAATACACATGGCAATCAAAACCTATTAGACCTGGAACAGTTCGCTTGTTCTATCGACGTACCTCAGCCTTTCGTAGAGCCAAACTAAGCCAATCAAGAGTTTGGGTATACTTAAATTACTCTAGATACAGAAGGCACTGCCCTAAATGTCAAGGAAAACCTGGTCCCTGAGATACTCCAGTGTCTTGTAGGCAATGTCCTAATGAAATCTCAGTAACCCCTAGATCTCGAATTCAAACAGGGAGTCCCTCAGAAGGAGAAGGCCACAGAAGTTATCCAACTGGCTAAAGGGAACGATTACGCGACTCTTATTGTGTCTTTCAAGTCCAGAAGAGCAGAATTAAACATCGTGAAGAACGACGAGACGCCCGTGACAAATCTCGAAATGGAAGCTTTCAGCCTCGATCTGAAAATGACCGAGGGTGGCACTATCTTCTGTAAGGTGCATCAGAATGATATCAAAGTTAATGCCAATCCCCTCCTCATAATGCCCTACGTCCAGTAGACTCTAGATGCCCTAGAGACTATGCCAAAGCAAGAGAAGGAAATCGTCCAAGAAGTGGAACAGGTGGATAGCGGCACTCCCAAGGTAGAAATGAAATTCATCGCATCAATCACGAATATCTAAGTAAATCTGTACACTGACCAGCTGACTGAAGAACTCTGGATGCTCACCACAGACATGAGAGGCTTATTCTTCGATTTCGAACAGTCTAAAAAAGGTGGAATTGTTGATTTCAAGTTTGATCAGCTTTGCATCTACGACAACCACGAGGACACCCGTTTCAAGAATATCTTCGAGAATCAGGCTTCTGAGTAAAAGGAGTTTTTGACTGTGAAAGTCAATCTTTCGAACGAAGGTCCTATGGATGTAAACGTTGTGTTCTCGTGTCTTAATGCGTACTACAAGCCGAAAGTAGTCTGTAACATATACTCTCTTGTAGAGAAGGTGACCAGTGGGATAAAGACCGCTGATACAGAAATTGAGGCGAAAAGCGAAGGCAAGGGGACGGACGTAGCTAGCCCCATAAATGTGAAAGTTAGCCTTGCAGCTGCATCGCTCATCCTACTACACCCCGATAACTCATCATACCCACTCTACTCGGTCACCATGTCTAAGACTGACTTCGGCTTGAAGATGCTTGCTGCTTAGTTGAGCTTGAGCTTAGGAATCTAAGATTTTTAAGTCTTCGATAACACCAAGTTCCCTAATACTCTTGACCCACTGGCTCAATACGAAGGCGCTTTACTGAAAGAAGAGATGATAGGTGGACAGAGCAAGCTTGAACAAATGCTCGTTCTAAATGTTGAGCTGGACCAGCCTCAGGGGGAAGTTCCAACTACCAAAGTTAAGACAACTCTCCACTAAGTACATTTCGTCTTTAAAATGGCCTAAACCCTTCGTTTACTGCAATACCTCACCGATTAGGTGATAGCACCTCTATCTCTGATGAGCTAAGCTGATCAGATAAAAGAAGTCAAGCAATCACATGACTGTATAGAGACCGTCTGGGAATGCTACAATTGTAATTAGCCCAGCAACAAGATGAAGAAGCTTTGTGTTGACTGCGGGTAGCCTCAGGACGCTCAATCGACACTGAAAAAGGTCCAATTAATAGCTAAGCAGAGCAAAGAGTGTGTAGAGCTTGACGTTCTTATCATGAATCCCCTAGTAGAGATTCCTAACAAAGCTAATGAGTATTTCTAACTAGATCTTGGACAGATCCACATTGCGAGTAGCCTCGATTGTGAAGAGGGCAGATGGCCCACCAACCCCAATGCCAGGTCAGACATAATGTTGATAGAAATCACTTCAGAGAACTCAGGTCTCAACTACGTCAGTGCTGCAGGCAAGGTGAATGTGTTTACCCTTGGTGAGCTATAGATGGACGTAGGAATTCCACAGCCTTTCATCGACAAGGAGTTAGACCATAGTATGTCCATGCACCCCAGCGTCCAGATCTCCCTGGCTGAGACTTAAATCAAATTGAATGAGAAGACAATCGACCACGTGGTCCAAGTCCTTAATGAAAACATTCTCTCTCAGGACGCTTTCTTAGACCATTTCACTAAGACTCTGGCATTTGACAAGGAGGTCTAGACAAAAGAGAAACCCTAGCAGTCGAACGGTGGATAAAGTTTGAAGTTGAAAATTGACTCCAAGAGACTAGCTTTCATTCTAGAGACCTAGAATAGAGTAGAGATCACAAGGCTGAATATTGTTGCTCTTTCGATAGGACTGGACATGTTTGAAGACAACAGGATGGTGGTGTCGCTGAAGTAGGAGGAAATATACGCATAGACAGACCCTGTAAAGCTCCTCCCTCAGATCCAACATATGCTCAAATAGCTAGAATAGATTGAGACGCCACAAACCGAAGCTAAAGTCGACAGTGAGAAAGGAGAGGCTCAGCCAATGGACATCACTTTAGCTCTTGAAATACAGAAATCAAAGCTTTCTATTCTATCTGGTATCATAGTTTAAGATAGAGAGTGGTGTCTCGAAGCCTCTCTTCTCGGCTTGAAAGTTAACTATAAAACGGGCCTGACTGTCGACACTGCTCAAATCGGGATAGATTGCCTCCTCATGCAAGATAATTGCACCAGTAACAAGACCAGGTTCCCTTACATCCTGGAGACTGATAGCTCTAAGCCAACCCAGCTCAATATTGACTTACACAAGAACGGCAACATGGACGTCGGAGTGCAGCTGTCCACCTCCTCCTTCTTTTACAAGCCTGAAATCATCAAGAGGATCTACCTACTTTTGAACAAAATTACCAAAGTTTAGAAGCAGCTTGCCCTTGAGGAAGCTCAGCCTCACGACGAGATAGAGAAGTCAGGAAAAAGTAGTTAAATGACAGTCAACGTAGCATTGGAGAAGATTAAAGTGCTTCTGATGCATCCCAAGAACGATAGCTACCCACTGTGCACCCTGGCCATCACTCAGCTAGAAACTAAGATTAGCATGATGGACATAGGCATGTGGTTGAAGCTGTAGATCCTCAACATCCAGATCTATGATAACACGCAAGCTCCTAATACCCTCGACCCCGCCACTAAATACAATCTTGATTCAGAACTGAAGAACTTTGAAATCTTTGGTAAGCCTCACGACCAGGAAGGCTAACTCGTTGAAATCGAGATATGGGTGTATGAAGACAAGCCGATTGACCATCAGTCTCTTACCACCGCTTTCTCGCAGCCTGGGATGGTCGAAATGAAGCAAATGTATGTTGAGCTCCTCAACAAAAGTCGCACATACGGCCAGAAGATTCAGTGCAAAATCAACCAGGTCAAATTCGTTTACCTGTAGCAATTGACTATGCGCTTAGTCTAGTACTTTACTGAGCAGGTAGTGGCACCAAAAGCTATTCTCGAGGAGAGTGAGAAGCCCAAGTTTGAGGCTCAAATGCTTTAGTAATGGAAATGTGGTGTCTGCTTCTGTGTTGGAAATACCGTTGGAGAGCTCTGCAGAGACTGCGAAGAGCTTCAGGATGAAAATTCCTTTGTTACCGAGAGGGAGATCGAAACCCAGGATAAACAGTGCGTTTGTCTCGATATAGAAATCATCAGGCCTCTTATCACCATCCCAGCCAACCAAGATACTAAGGATTCTAAGTATGTCTGTATTGACTTGGGAAAGATCAAGATCGACAGCAAACTTGCCTAAGAGAAGGGCAGATGGAGAAGTGACAGTAATCGTACGACCGCCATGCTGAAAATTGATATATCAGTCGATGGAGCTCACATCAGCCTAAATGAAAAAAGTAGATTAGCCGAGATAGAAGGATTGACTACTACTGTGAGAATAATCAATCCATTCTTAGTCTCTGAAGAGAAGTAAGAGGAGTTGAAGCGTAAGCTAGACCACTACACTGACATCTAAGTCAACCTTGGGACCATGCAGAGTATCATAGAGTAAGAAGTCTTCGGCTAGGTGTTAGAGACAGTATTCGAAAACATGATCAAAGTAGATAATTATGGCCAATAATTTGACAAGGACCTCTCTTACGACCAAGTAGTACCTGTGAAGCTTGCATCTGATCACGAGTTCTAAGAACTGAAGTTTGGTTTTGACGTTAAATGTCTCTATTTACAGCTCCGTCAGAGCTAAGAAGACCTTCTCTGTGAGATAATTCTAGTTAATTTCAACTTGGTCCTATCAACTTTCAGCAGTGGTGTGATGCAGATGGCCGCCGAAGCTTAGCAGTTCTTCTGTCTCCACGATGAGCATATCGATTAAGGCGAGAAAAGGTTCAGCGACCTCAAGCCTATGGTCACGCGCAAGCTTCTCTTCGGCTCGAAGCAGTGCATGGATAACCTGATTATTAAAGAAGATTTCTACAAGCTCTTGCCTTAAGAAGTGACTGATCAATCTTTAGAGAGCTTGATGACTTTTAATCTACAGATGAAGCCCAGTGCGGAGGTAGAGACACAAGGAAATTAAGGCTCAGATATGGAGGCAGACCTCAGACTACACGGCCTAAAGTTCAATGTCAGGACAGCTTTCTTCTTGAAACTATCCATATTTGCGATCGAAGAGCTCAAGAACCTCCAGGCTATTCAGGGTAGGTATTCTAAATTAGATTCAAGTGCTTCCAAATCTGAAGGGAACTTGGTGGTGAAACTGGCTATCGAGGACACCAACATTATCCTAGAGCCTCTCTACTTGGAGAAGTGTCTGGTGACTAACTTAGAATTGAGCATTCACATGGAGCAAGAGCCTGAACCTAAAGTCTTAACTGAAGACAAGGCCCTGTCTAACCTCACGATTGACCTCAAGCATCTCAGGCCCTATCTCTGTCTCAAAGAAGACCTCCGCTAACGCTAATTCGGACAAATTGACAAGAGACCATTGTCCGACAACATCAAAGCCGTAATACAGATGAGGACTCTCGCCAAAGCCAAAAATCGTACTATCTCCAACGAGACTAAGATTTAACTTTCAGACTTTGCGGCTTAAATCTCATCTAATGACCTCTACACACTTAAGTGCATTGCTTTCAACAGACAGGAAATCATCAACCAGCTATCACAAGTCTGGGGTGACTACTCTGAACAGTAAGGAGAGTTAGAAGAAGCTAAGGACAAAACTCCCACGAAGACAGAGGACTCGATTGTCGCCAAATTTAACCATTTGTAGGTCCAAATCATCGAGGAAAGGAACAACATTTACCTAGCTCCGATCTTCTAATTCTCTGTGAAGAACTTTAAATATGAGTCAGACCCTTTCCTGAGGATGGATGATATCAATGCGATGGCTTAGGTCACTGTTGGAGCAAAGTACTACTGCGCTGGGTCCAAGCAGATGATCCCAATGGTTGAGGAGTTCGATATCATATATGAAAACTACCTTTTCAAGCAGGTGACGTAGCATGATATTCGAATTCAGAAGAGAGGCATCCAGGTCAATTTCTCTTTGGAGCTAGCGAAGTAGGTAAACAAAATCATGGCTATCTTGAACACTGAAGCTGAGAACGAACAGAAGAAGGAGCGTAGGATAGAGAAGATTGGAGGTATAGAGCAATACGAGATGAATGAAATCAGATCTACCTCTACTAGGCTCAGACAGACTGTATAGCTTTCTGAAATTGACCTTTCTACCGTTACTAACGTGCTCTTCATGGAGAACAAAATGAATAGGTAGGGAAGCGTTATGGACACTAGTTCTCTGTTCGGAGTTATGAATATGACCGCCTTACCTTTCAAGATTTTCACGCTTAAACATAGAATGAAAACCTGTAAGTTCTGCACATTGAAGTGTCCCCTGAATGCTGATAAGTGTGAGTGCGGGAAGTGGCTTGACAAGGGCATCGAGTGTCAGACCTGCTAACTCATGAATTCTCAGATAGCTAAGTACTGTGCCAAATGCTAGACCAACTTGCTGTTCACCCCTTCTGGGGAATACGAGGTGCAATCGCAGAACCAAAAGCATTTCAATATCGACCAAGAAGACTCCAAGGTTATGGATCAGAATCAAATCCTGCGCTAGGAATTCTGGATCAAAATTCAATTTGGCGAAGAGAAGAGTATCCCTGTCACCATCGACCTCAAACGTAAGAAAGATCAGATTCATAAGGTTTTCAGCTACGGGCCTCAAGGCAAAGCCGCCTATAGAGAGTGTATCATGATCCAAAATGCAATTGAGAAGGATCAGCAAGTCCTGACGGTCCGCACTCAATTTTTGCTGGTCAACAAGACTGGAGATAAAGTGCATGTGAGAATCGGCACTACATCTGGTGGCTCTATGACCTAGCTCATGCCAACTCAGATCCTTCAGCACGGTGACTATCTCCCTCTCTTAGACCAAGCGGACAAGAAAGTGCAAGCCTAGACTATGCTAATGTTCAGGTCTGAGAGCAGCAACGATTGGTCTGGTGCCTATCCTTTGGACCACTTGAAATTCAACATCAACAACAACCATGGGCATATCATCCCTCACGGCCATGGCTTCACCCTCTTGAAGAAAGTTCAAGCTGGCCAAATCAAGAATGTGTGCAACATTGAGCTCCTCCCTCCTATGATCATTCAGAATTGCCTACCCTTCCAATTGAGTTATTAATATAAGAAAGAGAACGGGTAGATAAACTACGATTTTATAAATAAGCAGCAGACTATCTTCGTTAAAGACATCTGGATCGAGAGTAACATGTGTGCTATTGAAGCTGGTCTACCCGGATGCAAGACTATGATGATTCGATATAATATTAAAGTTCAGCAGGGTAAAGACGGTTTCATCGGAGATGAGTAGATCGTCATGTTCGGTAACGCGCAGTAGCAATTTAAAGTTAAACTGAGAATCGACAACAAAAAGGCAGGCACTACTCTAGTATTCTACACAGACTTCTGTCTCTTGAGCCAGACTGAAAAGTGCCTCACTTACAGCTATTCTAACAAGATGACAACAGGCTACTAAAACACTCATTTCTGTCCTATAGGAGACCACGAGGATTTCGGGAAGAGTCACGTATTCATGTTTGACCCAACAGATTGCATGTACGCTAGTGTTGAAGGCAAGGAAGGAGTCTCGGACAAGGTGGAGATCAACACTCCCGGTACAGTCAGAGTATTCAACGTCCCTACTAGCAGCACCATGCTCTATCAGTTTACTGCGAGGACTTCTATCTACTAAGCCTCTATCCTGGGAGGGCACAATGCCAGTCTCAATCCCCTGGAATCTTCCATTCAGACGAAAATTGTGACAGTGAGGCCATCTCAGATAATCATGAACAAATCCAAGTACATTCTGACTGTCTGCTAGAGCCATGTGACCCAACCCAAGTACTTAGAAGGCTTCGTCTTGCTGCTCAACCCTGGCGATCATAAGCCCCTGCATTGGGTTGACATCAACAAGCCTAAGGAAATCAAATTCTAGATTGCTGGAAACACCAAAATCTGGACTTCTCCTTTTGAGCTTGCTGAGCCAGGCACAGTGTTCGTTCAAAACAAGAATCCTGGGGAGACCCAGATGTTCCGAGTGACTAAAAAGAGTGTGAACAACACGATGTTCGTGTACATCTTGGACCTAGCTGACGACCGCCCAGAGTTCATCATGAAGAACAAAACCAAGAACATCAGCGTCCGCTACTGCCAGGACCAATAGTCTAACGACTCCTACGAACTCAGACCAGGCAAAAAGTAGAACTACCTCTGGACTCACAACCAGAATTAAAAACTTTGCTTCCAGTTCCTCGACGAAAAGAATCGACCCTAGAAGGTCAAAAATACTGAGTCTCAGCGCCAGGACGTTTATATCAACAACCTCCTCAAGATCAACCAGTCCGATAAGATTGCTTTCCTAGACACCAAAACTAACAACGGATGGCCCATCTACATCACCATCAAGCTGTAGGGATAGACGAAGCTCGTGGAGATCACCGACAAACCGTAAAGCATCATGCATGAGGAATCCTGGGACATGATCGATGCCGTAGAGGAGCAAAAAAATCATACTGAGGAGAGAAGGCTCATCGCGTAGCTCATGAAAGTCAAAAAGCCGAGCACCATAATAAACTTGTCGCTCAACCTACTGTCACTTTCAGCCTTTGACGGCAAATAGGAGATAGTCGGGGTGTACTTAAAAGAGACTAAGCTCAAGATAGTGAACTCAGGCTTGAAGGTGACCAACTTCAGATTCAGCCTGCAAAATATTTAGATTGACAATCAAGCCTCGCTCAATCCCCTGAACCCGATCATTCTTCAGCCTAGGTGCATGCTGGACGCTAAAGCGAAGCCTCATGACCATGCCCTAAACAATGCAGTCCTTGTCATCAACGCAGATATGAGGAACGATAACCCCGATGTAGCCTACTATGATAAATTCAATTTCCTGGTGCAAGAGCTAGAACTGGCGATTGAGCTGAAACATTTGATGCTCATCGTTTCATTCGCAACATCGGTCGGCCAGGAGCTAGGCTCCAGTCTTACCACGGTCCATCCGATCTTCCTCTCACTCCTCCCTGACTCAAACAACTAAGATGAAGATATTCTGACCCTTTAATCATAACAGTCTAGCGAGGGTGAGTGCTGGATGTAGACCGAAGCTGTTGCCACTGGGCAAGAGTAAATCGTTTATATCGATAGCTACATTGGATCGCCTCTGTATATTTCAGTCAGTGTGAAGAGTCAGTCAGGCGAGCAAGACTTGAAAAACACGGACTAGGAACAGCTCATGAATGGTTTTATGGAGAATTTGTCCAGCTTCGGAGTGAAGATTTTCAACGTCTCAGAAGCACCTGTCGAGTTGAGTGGAATTGAGAATGGTGGTATTTTTGGTTTCCAAGATATTGTGATCAACATGTTAGTAGAGCAGTACACGGGACAGATCAAGTCAAATGTGATGCGAATCCTAGGTGCTTCAGACTTGTTTGGAAATCCTTAGAAGATAGGGAAACACATGGGCAATGGGTTCAAGTCTCTCAGCTTTAGACCAAGCGAAGGATTTGGAATAATCTAAGGATCGTCCTCTATAATCGCAGGAGCATTTGGAGGTGTCTCTAGCGTCACAGGCGCCTTGAGCAACCCTCTGGCCCAGCTAACTTTCGATGAAGAATATCAGAGACAGAAATAGCTCCGCGATGTGTAAAACAAACCTTCAAATGTGGTGGAAGGTCTGGGGCAAGGAGTAGCCAGCGTAGGCAGAGGCTTGTTAAGCGGAGTGACGGGAGTTTTCACTAAACCTGTTGAAGGGGCCAGGAAGAGTGGCATCGGTGGATTCTTCTCAGGACTTGGCAAAGGTGGAATCGGTCTCGTGGCTAAGCCGATCGGAGGAGCTGTCGATATCGTCACAAAAACGACTGCTGGCCTTGAGACCTAGATGGGTAGCAACAGTATCTGTCCTCTCAAATTCGATCGCTTCAGGTACCCTCGTGTCTTCTACGGCCTCGAGAAAGTGGTCAAAGTCTACGACGAGACAGAGGCGATCGCTTTCGACACCTTCAAGGCCCTTAAGAAGAGTAAAGGGCTGGCTGAAAGGGAAGACGAATCGGGTGAAAACTACTTCGTGGCAGCTTACAGAATGAACGACTCAAGGATTCTGACACTTACCTCACACCACGTTTTCATTTTCAAAAATACCTAGAAACAGGCTGACAAGTGTAATTCAGCTATCTAAAACTGTTTCGGAAATAGAGTTGTTGCGATGGTGGCCATAGGATCTGGGTCAAGGAGAATTAACTTGCATGAGCTGGGAGCAGGAGGGAAGGCCTATGAATTAGTGATGGTAACACCTGAAGTAGCAGCAAACGCAGTGAGTACATTTGAAGAGTGCGCTAACGAAGCCAATTGATCAATTACATCAATTCAG
>Ga0138259_1162487_pt1 | contig 14596 bp, 24 predicted proteins | sample RNAA_220151111_FD_105236 | JGI IMG/M metagenome (GOLD analysis project Ga0138259, IMG submission 105236) | Metatranscriptomics of polar marine prokaryotic and eukaryotic communities from Palmer Station, Antarctica after 24hr light incubation -... | ecosystem: Environmental > Aquatic > Marine >...
ACGAACATTTGCTTTTATTACATAATTGATCAAAAGTAGCTAAAATACCAGCTTTGACCTTTTTGCTGGATGGAATTGTTGTTCAATCAACTCCACTCCTTGGTGACCTTGTTCAGCGTTCGCCTGCTGGACCACGGCTGATTGTGCTGAGAGCACGGTCAGGTGCGCTGCTCGCTCCTGTGCGTGGCGAGGATCATTTTGATGAAGATTGCTTGGAGGGAGAGAGGGCAGAGCCTTCGCTGACTCCCTGGCCTGGTGGGTGGGCGACGGCGGTACCGCGCCGGGCTATGGTGGTATTATGGTGTACTCCTTGAGCCCCCTTTGATGAAGAGGCAGCTAATCCAGGCTTCGTCTCTTTCGTGGAGCCAGAGACCTCCTGGTAGTCTCGCTCGATGCGCTCTACGTGGTCGAAGAGCTCCTTGAATGTCACGCTATTTCTAACAGGCATATTAGAGTGCTCGGTTAAGACTATGGTGTCGTCAGAGACTTGGCTCTGGCGAGCTGTCAGCCTTGCAGAGGCCTGGGGCCCGTCGTCACGAGAAGAACGATACTCATCAAGATCAAGCCCATCAAGGACTGCAGCCAGTGGATCTTCGCCTCCGAGTCTCTTCTCGAGCTCAAGGGTGCGCTCAACGACTCTTCTGCGTTGCTCTGGCTGCTGCGAGAAGCCACCCTTGAATATCAGTCGTTTCATGTGCCCTGCTTTGCTCAGACATTTAGCCAATGCCTCCTTTGACTCGACGGCGTGCTCGTCATCGAAGCCGCTCAGAGCCTCCGCAGAAGCCCGATACTGAGCCTTTCGCTTCTGAACTGCGGCCATTTTGATCTAACGTTGAACTCTCTGAGCAGCTGTATCCTTGTTCCTATTTGCCAGTCGTGCCCGCATTGCCGCCATCTATCTCCTTGATTCGTCAGCTAGAGCTCCTTCAAGCCTTCTGGTATCTTCTTGATGCCTCTATAGCAGTTTTGCTGCCTCTTCCTTGCTCAGGCCGTGTGTGAGTTCTCGTTGCTGCTCCGTCTGCTTCTATTTCAGGATTGCATCCCTCTATTTCTCAAACTGGGCCAAGTGCTTCTCCTCTTGCGACTGGGCATCTCCTTCCCAGTTGAGCATTGCTTACTCTTTCTCTCTGATCTCTTGAACTCTTGTTTGCCGGGCCTCTTCAATAGCCGCCAATTTCTCCTCTTTTTCCTTGTCAGTTTGCTTCTGGAACTGGCGGAGCTCCTTTTCGACAGTCTTCTCCTGGCCCTTGAGGTACTTTGCCATCGTACTCTGGTCTGCATGGAGGCGTTGGAGCTCCTATAATGCGGTGCGTCTTTCAATATGCTGCTTCTGCTTGAGTTCTCCCTTCAAGGATGCTTCCTTCTCCAGTCTCAAGCGTTCAACTTCATCCTGGAGACGCTGTTCTCTCTCGCCATACTCAATCTCGATGTCCATCTTGCGATCACTCTCTTCTTCAGAAAGCTTCTCGAGTCTCGCCTTATAGTCATTTGCTGCAATCAGGCCTTTGCTCTTCTTGTCTTTCAGGAAGGCATACTGAGGCTCAAACTCTGCTCCAATGAGCTCATATTCTCCTTGCTTCTGAGTCATCATCTCAAAGAGCATCTTCTTGAGTACCTTTGACCTCGCTGTGAACATCGAGTTCATCAGGTCTAGAAGTTCTTGCTGATGAGCTTTGTCGAGATAGCTCTCCGTCGCCTGAACAGCATCGGCAGGTACGAATTCTTCTTCAATTGCAGCTACTAGCAGCCGTCCTCCTTCTTCGGCAGCAGCCTCATCAGCATGCAAGACGTCAGCTAGACTAGCAGAGGCAGCCTCAACCAGCTTCTCCTCCTTCTTGTTGGCCACATCATCCTTGGCTTTCTTTCTCGCTCGTCTTCTCGCCTCTAGAGCGGCCTTGAGTCTCTTATGCTGGGCATCGTTCTCCTGAGCGAGGCGGTCTTCCCAGTCCTTGTTCACCTGGTCAAGCTGATTCAGTAGACGCCGCTTCTCGCCATCATCTTAAGCGTTCTCCAGCCTCTTCTTGAGCTCTCTTCGTCTCTCTTCAGTCTTGGCAGCTGCAGTTGCTGTTTTCTCTGCTTCTTGCTGGAGTTGGTCTTGAATGCCTTGGACTTTCTCGTCTTCAACTTGACGGTTTGCTTCGGCCTGTGCTTGCAGCCCTGCTATCTCTGGATCCTCCTTCTCTTCCTCGCCGCCTACCAAGCTCGGAGAGACTTTATCAGGTCCTTGATCTGCCATGGCAGCGCCATCGGTGTTATCGGCCTACTCTTGCGTTGCGGCTGCACGCTTCGTAGCCACGTGCTTGGCCACAGACTCGAGCCTCTGCTCTTCCTCAACTACTGGCTGGAGCAAAGCTTGCACAGCCTCTAGCTCCTGAGCCGCAGCTTGATTCTTTTTCTGCATCTCCTCGATCAGCGTGACTTCCTGCTCTTTGGTAGCATCTTCGACGTCTTTGATGCGTGCGGCACGCCTCTTTCGCAGCTTCTCCTCCAGAGCAAGACGCTATCTGTTTCTTTCTGCTTCTGCCTGGGCTTCCACGCCAGCTACTTGGTCCTTATACTCAGAGAGCTTCTCACTGAAAGCCAGCTCTCCCTGAGCTCCAGCACTCCGTTTATTGAAGGCTTGCAGCTCTTTTTATAGCTTGGCCACCTTCTTTTCCTTCTCAGTCATGACTTGCTGATCCACATCAAGGAGCCCTTGCTCTCGCTCCCGCTCGATCTCGGCTTCAACATTATGCAGCTGTGCTTGCTCCTACTCTTTGATTGCTCTGAGTTTGCGTCCATATTTCTCATCCTGGGCTTCTTTCTTCTCCTCGAGATGTTTTGCTTTCTCTTGGAGGCCTGCCCGCCTCTTTCGTCTTCGTTCGAGTGCTGCACGAAGGAGTTTATTTTGCTGCTCTTCTTCTCCTTGGATGAGGGCGTCAATACTTCCAAGTTTTCCTTGAATCTCACCAAGGAGGATTTGGCTGTCTTCACCTGCCATCTGGTTGTTCGCCATCTTCTGCTTGAACTCTTCCATGGCAGCCTAGCGCAGACGATCGCTCTCGTCGAGCTCAGCAGCAAAGATGGCTTCCTGAGTCTTTTTGCTGCCTTCTTCCCACTGCTTTGCAAACTCCTCCTCTTACTTCTAGCTCCGGGCGATAAGCCGCTGACCTTCATCATTCTTCTTGTGGTCATCAGTTATTGGCTTTTCGCCTTCCCTTTGGGTATCTTATTCCACACCAGAGTCCCCATCTCTAATTCCTAAATACTCTCGCAGGCAGTCTTGGTTTTCCTGGACAAAATCTTTCAGCTCCTGGAGTGCTGCTATCCTTTCATCCAATAGTTCTTCTTCTCGTTTGCTTTGCTCATCGGCTTGGTCTTGTTCTCGCTTCTAGGCTTCAGAGTCATCCTTTAGCTGCTCCTGCAGCACTGAATATTCTTGCTTGAAGTCTTCCAGCAGCTGCACGAGGTCTCGATAATTTGGACCAGATGCCTTCTGACTCTTCTTCTCTTTGGCGCTCTGGCGCCAGCCAGAACCTCCACAACAACAATAAAACATGCAACAAGCTCGACAGGAACGCCTTTCGTGGTCTTTGGCCTCCTGATCTGCAACTTTGTCGTAGTAGATGGTGGCACCATCGCCTTGGCCTGAGGTGAGCTTCATCGAGGCTCTGTTCCGCAGGTAGACGAAGGCTCCAACAAGTCCAAAATTGAAGCCCAGCAACACCACAAAGGTTCCAATAATGAACGACCAGTTTGGCTAAACGCTCTTTGCCTAACTCTCGATGCCAACGGCCGAAAGAGATGCGGCAGTCATGCTCTATATATTTGCATCTGGGTCCTTGCAGGCCTCTGTAGCAGCCTTGACAGCGACGACAGTGAGCTTGCTGGCATCTTTGGAATCTGCGAAAACATAAACGCCCTTCTCTGCGAACTCAGCAGCCCAAGTGCGCACTTGTACTCCGTTCTCGACCAAAGTGGCCAGCTCATCAAATGGTGCACGATCGAAGTCTTGGTTGGTGTTCAAGATCGAGTTCTTTACATAGACGGGGTAGCGCCCCTCCTCTGCGTCGACATCAAAGAGGACCACTGCTCCAGTATTCACGCAGGTAACAGGATTTCGGATGGCTTCTCCGGAATCTGCTGCTGGTTGTAGTAGTCGTCCAGACTCCAGAGCCCTCCTTCGCTTCGCGGTTGTTGATGCTAGGTCAACATTGGCTACGAAATTGGAATGGAGGCCAGCATGGGCAAGCAGCCGTGCGTTGGTGCCATAGTCTGCTGTAAACGCTCCATCTGCTGCTCTACCCAAGCTCAGCATCTTGCAGGAGCCACCAGTCCGGCAGGTAGGCACACCACCATAGCCCGGCACCTCACTGGGATCATACGAGGCTACAGCTCCTGTGGTAGGATCTCGTAGAGTCAGCTTGCCTCCTGCCTCCAAAGTGGTAACGACCTGGGTCGCCCGACAGCGAGCATCACAGACGGTCTCGACGTCCTGGACCACCGGGCACTAGCAGAGGCCAGTTCCGGCTACCAGGGCTCCAGTCTGACCTCCAGTCGACTGAGTGCACTACGACGAACAGAGCGTTGAGGTGTCTGTCACGCAGTTGCCTTCAACATCGACTTCAACGCCGACTGCGCAGGCCTCTTTCACGATGAGCTCACAATCACTGGCTGCGTCAGCTCCATCAGCTCCTCCGTTCTTGGGCTTGTATCCTGCTTCACAAAGACAGCTGCCGCTCGACTTGATGAACCTCCTGTGAGCACCGACGCAGGTGCAAGTGGTTGCTCCCCCTGCAGCAGGCGTGCTGGCTGAGGGACCACACTTCTTGCAACCAGCCTACCCCTCCAAGTCACCGTACCAGCCGACCTTGCATCTGAGGCAAGCAAAGGAGCCAGTAGCACCAGCATTCTTCGAGTACGTGCCTTGAGGACAAGGAGTCTCTGCATAGGATGCTGCAGGACAGTAGTGACCCTTTGGGCACCGATAGCCCCTGTGCAGCGTCCGACTCGTTGGTGTTTGTGAATTCGTCCTCCCTAAGCACACGTAACCTGGCAAGCAGTCAAGGCACTCGATGTTGTAAGCAGACGTTGAGTATGCTCCCCTTCCGCAAGGAAGGCAGCCGCTCGCAAAGTCTACATTCTGTGGATTTCCAGAGCCAAAGCTGCCTCCTGGGCACGCAACTGGGTATGAGCTGCCAAATGGGCAATAGGTACCATTTTGGCATTTGAGGAAGTACTCGCTGCCTCCTTCGCAGTAGAAGCCGGCTGCACAGGGTATAGGCGAGGACGAGCCAGCAGGGCAGTAGGAGCCAGAGGGGCACACAACGGGCGCAGCATCACCACCGGGGCAATAGGTACCATTCGAGCAGAGCAACGGAGTTACAGTGGCCAGCGATGGGCAATAGAACCCTGACAAGCATGCTTGACAGTCTCCAAGTCCTCTGCTCGATGGATAGGCCGCATGTGTACCAACAGGGCAAGGTAGGAGCTCCAAAGTACCCTTTGGGCAATAGTGGCCAGGCGCACATGCGTAGTTCAGCAAGTCGGAGATGCCAGTCTCATCGCACATAAGTCCAGCGCGGCAGTCCCGGCATTAACTCAACTTCTTAGCTCCAGTTTTGGTTCGGTAAGTGGTCCTTGGGCACGGAGTTGGTTCAGATGCTCCAGCCTCGCAGTAGTGGCCGGCAGGACAGACCAGCTCCTGGCGTGTACCATTGCGGCAGTAGTATCCAGCCTCGCACAAGCCACAGTCAGGAGCCTCTCTCACAGACCCAGCTGCGGAGTAGGTTCCAGCAGGACAAGCGGTCGGCAGCAGCGTACCTGCCTCGCAATAGAAGCCGGCAGGGCAAAGAGGGAACCCAGCTGGGTTAGTATAATCAGGAAGTGCTCCACCTGTGGTTTGGATCGGACCACTGGCACCCGCGATGCAAAAAGCACCAGCAGGGCAGACCCCGCTTGCCTCACTCTCTCCGCCGCGGCAGTATTTGCCTGTTGGACAGGGCAAGCATTGAGAAGCGCTGTCGAGACCGACCAAGCTGCTCGGTGTGTATGTGCCTGCTGGGCAGGGTACTCCAGCGGCAGAACCAGCAGGACAGTATCCGCTGTTCGGACAAGGAGTCGGTGCAGAGGCCTGAGCCTCGCAGAAGTATCCAGCTGGACAGGTTGGGCACACCGAGAGGCCTGCACGTGGGCCGTAGCTTCCTGCAGGACAAGCAGCCTCGAGGCCACCAACACAGAAATGCGCAACCGCACAGAGTCGACCAGTGGATCCATCAGTAGGCATAGAGGTATTGGCTCCCTGGACACAATAGAAGCCGTCAGCACAGGCTGGAAGACTCGCAGCACTTGCTCCTCCAGGTGTTGGGCAATATTTTCCAGCAGGGCAAGCAGAGCAGGCGCTTTGTCCAGTAGCTGGCTGGTAGCGACCTGGAAGACAAGGGACCGGATAGGGCGTGCCTGCTGGACATGAATGCCCTGCAGGGCAAGGCCCACTCGTAGTGGCGGTGGCGACACCTCCAGATGCGCTTGGGCTCTCTGAGCTTGCTCCTCCAACGCAAACATATCCCGCAGCACAGGGACCGTCAACTGCGCTGCGTCCCCTTCCATCGGTCGCTGATGGCCCGCTGCAATAGTAGCCTGGTAGACACGGCAGGCATTCAGAGGCAGCCTTCAGCCAAGCCGTCGGCCCATACGTCCCTGCAGGACACGGCTACCGGTTGCTCGTGGGAGTTGCCGCTGCTGCTGCCAGCGCAGTTGGTGTCAGCTCCGCGGTTGAGGCTGGTGCTGGACAATAATGACCTTTTGCACAGCTTCGTGGAGCTGTTGCTCCAGCTTCTTCACATTCAAAGCCAGCTGGGCATGGAAGACAGCTGAGCTGGCCAGCGAGAGGCTGGTATGTCCCCAGAGGGCAAGGGCTTGCGCCTTCACCAGCGGCTCTTGCTGCAGCGCAATAGGAGCCAGCTGGGCAGAGAGAGATCGTATTGTTATCGAGGTCTGCAGGGTGTCGGGCTCCACTCAGGCACACATAGCCACCTGGGCAGGTACCGATGGCGGAGGCACCAGATGCGCCTTCAACCAGGCCGTAGGCTGGGCAGTAGCGGCCAGCAGGGCAGGGAGAACACGCAGCCGTCGAGGTCCGAAGTGCAGTTCCTCCTCCCGCTGGCACCGGAAGTGAAGCATCAGGCGCTCCTGCCGTCCCTGGTGGGCACTCTGAAGGACGTATGGCTCCTTGGCCACAGTACTGACCAGCTTGGCACCTTCTTCCTGGAGGTGCTGCAACCGTAGAAGGCACATCCGCATAGCAGTAGTAGCCTGCAGCACAGGCAGATGTATAGGTCACGGAGGCTGGAGTCGCGCAGTATTTGCCATCCGTACAGAGCTAGCAGTCTGACGCTGTCTTGAGCCCTACGAGGGCTGACTCATAGCCAGCAGGACACGCATAGGTGGCACTTGTTGAGGTAAGTACATCCACAGCAGTCCCAGCAGGGCAATGATAACCGGCAGGGCAAAGGGTGGCGCTGGTCGCCCGCGAAGTTGGGCAGTATCGACCGACTGGGCAGGTCAAGCATGCGCTCTAAAGCTCGAATGGCTGGTAGGTTCCTGGGGCGCAAGGGCTGTGGGCAGCTGATCCTGGTGGGCAACGGGAGCCTGCGGGACACTGGTATTCCGTGTCAGTCGCAGAGCCAGCAGGACAGTAGTATCCAGCTTGGCAATCGGGACCAGGGGCTGCCATACCACGATGAGGGCATTTGGCTCCAGCTGGGCAAGCGACGCATGAAGCAGCAGCCGATGCTCCGGTGGTAGCCAGAGAAGTACCAATTGGACATTCTGTGGGTGTGTGCGAGCCAGCTGGGCAGTAAGAGCCTGCAGGGCAGACCGTCGACTGTGCACTCGTGGCGCCTCTGACGCATGTCGAGAGACCAGCACAGTGTGGGAGAGTGCTATATACTGCGCTAGTTGTTGGAATCGTCTCATAGGTACAGTACCATCCTGCAGCACAAGGACCAGTCGGCGCGGTCAATCCAGTTGTGGCACAGTGGCTCCCTGCTTCGCAAGGGATTGGCAGATTGGTACCTAATGGACAGTAAAAGCCGATTGGGCATGTGGCAGGTACAGCAACACCTCCCGTGCAATGCGAGCCCGCAAGGCATGCTGCACTCTTTGTCTTTGTTCCGACGCTGTCAGTGAATCCAGAAGTTGGGCAATAGCTCCCAGGTGGACAAGGTTTGCAGTCTGAAGCACTGGCTGAGCCATCGATATGGTTGATTGTCCCGGCTGGGCAGGCCACCTTTGCCCTCGTTGAGGCTGGGCAATAGAACGACTCTGCTTCTGAGGTAGGCCTGCATCGAGCTATAGCGGTGTCGGTGCACCAGTAGCCCGCTGGGCAGGTTTTGCAGCTAGCCTGACCCCGTTCATCTTGGTAGTCGGTGGCCGCGGCAGCCCCATCACAAGGACTCGCAGCGGCTGCACCGGCAGGACACGCAAAGCCTGCTGCACAGAGGCCACCTGCTGGAGTGGCAGTGCTTGCTCCTCCGGCACAGACGTAGCCAGCTGCGCAAGGACCAGTTGGCGCCGAGCCTCCTGGTGCGGCACAGTACTTCGTCGCTGGGCAGGATAGGCAGGCAGCCGAAGCGCTCGCACCCGTCGATGGGTTATAGGTTCCCAATGGGCATGGAGTTCCAGCAGAGCTTCCTAATGGGCAGTAGTGACCGGCTAAGCAAGCTGGACCAGCAGCTGAGAGCCCTACGCCACAAGTCCGACCGGCAGTACATGGACTAGCCAACATCTGAGCGACGGTCATCGCTGTGGCTGAGCAAAAGTAGCCAGCTGGACACGGAACTGCAATCGGGCTCGCAGCTGGGCAATAGCTGCCTGCTGGACATGCTCCTCCTGGTTCAGTCACTGGATAGATGGTCTGATAGCCTGATGGCAGCGAGCCACCAGGAGTGGCAGTGAATGAAGCCACGGTACAGTAATAGCCGGCTTGACAGTCTCCGGTCACAGCATCTTGGCCTGCGCTCTGGCAATAGCTACCTGGATCGCAAGGCAAACAATCAATTGCTGCAGTTCTTGACCCACGGCTGCTGTAGGTGCCAATTGGGCACGGGATACCTGCCGCTGAGCCGGTTGCCTCAGGGCAATACCTAGCGGTTCCACAAGCAGTGAGGCCAGTAGCACCTTCGAGGCAGTAGTGACCTGGAGAGCAAACGATGCAGGCACCTTTGGTAGTCGCTGGCTGATAGGAGCCCGCAGGACATGCAGTCGGCGTCGCGGAGCCTGCTGGGCAGAGGCTACCAGCTGGACAAGGAGTGGCCGCAGGAGTAGCAGACGAGCTACCAGCAGGGCAATAGTAGCCCTCAGCGCAGAGACCAGTTGGCTGTGTCGCTGAGGAGGCTTGGCAGTATTCACCTGCTGGGCACAGGGCACAATCACCTACAACAGCGAGACCGATGGTCCTGCTGCTATCACGAGGAGGAGCACTCCATTTGCCATCACCGCAATGGGTTGGGACGGACGTAGCTGGACCGCAGTAGTGATCAAGAGGACAGAGACCGTAGTTGGTTGTCGTCTCAGCGAGAGTATAGGCTGGCTTGGTTGCTCCAGAGAGGCAAAAGGAGCCCGCAGAGCAGTCTCCTGTGGGAGTTGTCAGAGCTGTAGTGGCGCAATATTTGCCTGGTGGACAAGCGGTACAGTCCGTAGCAGAAGTTGCTCGAGTCTTTGAGCTCGAGGTTCCGGCAGGGCATGGCGTCCTGGAAGAAGCCCGAGCGCCACACCAGTATCCAGCACCGCAATCGGTCTAAGAGCTGGAGCCTGTGGCAGGGCAATATCGGCCAGCGTCACAGGGAAGGCACGCTGGCTGAGCAGGATATGGGTTGTAGTCACCGGCAGCACATGGACTGGGACTCACAGCTCCTGCCTGAGTGAAGTAACCAGGCTCTGCTGCTTCCTGAGTTGGTGAATACGACCCAATGAGCGGGCCTGGGTCTCCATTGGCTAGAGGAGTTCCTGGCAGTCCTGTAGGGCAATAATATCCAGCCTGGCAAAGACCGGTTGGCGTAGGGTTGCTTGATCCAGCACAATAGCTACCAGCAGTGCAAGCTATGCAGTCAGCAGCCGTAGTCTTTCCCAAGGCGGGATTGTAGGTCCCAGCTGGACAGTGAGTGGCCATTTTCGAGCCCTGAGGACAATATCCACCAGTTGGACAAAGAGCACCGGTAGTACCGTCAACTGGAGCAGCGGTAAAGGCACCCTCGCTGCAGTAGTAGCCTGCATCACAGAGACCATCTGGCTCTGCCAAGCCCCTCTGGGAGCAGTATCTACCACCCCAGCACGCTGAGCACTCAGCAAGAGCTCGTAAGCCTGGGCTAGCTCCGAAGGTTCCTATAGGACAAGGCTCAGGAATGACAGTTTGAGCGAGGCAGTAGTATCCAAGCGGGCAAGTGAACGGTACTCTCGTATTTGCAGGGCAGAAGCGACCAGCAGGACAACCTCCGCAGTCTGCTGCAGCGCCTCCCTTAGTCAAGCCTCGGAAGGTTTTTTCTGGGCAAGGCTAGGCTGTGGCTCGTGTTGAGCCTGCGGGGCAATAGTAGCCAATTGCACATTCGTTTCCAACATAGCTGGTGGCACCAGCAGCAGTGGCGTAGTAGCCAGCGGGAACTGACAGGCAGGCGCTGCTTGCTCCAGCTCCAACCAGAGGCTGCCAGGAGCCAGGCGCGCAAGTGTTTGAGACTGAGTTTGCACACCAGGAGCCAGGCTAGCAGGAGTAGGTGGCACTCACATGGTATGGCTTCACAGGTGTACCCGCTGGGCAGATGTAACCAACACCGCACTGTTTCTCGGTATTCATGACGGCCTCTGACGTAATTATGGAATCGCAGTATCTATCAAAGAGGCACGCAGGGCAGCTGGTAGCCCCTGGTCCTGAATAGGCCCCCAGACCACAGGTTACAGGCTCTATCGTCCCAGCACTTGGACATTTCCACCCTGCTGGGCAGCTGGCACAACCGGTTACAGTGGTGCCTAGAATGACCTACAAACGCCGGCGACTGATGCTTGGCGTCGCTGCTTGGAGGCCAGGTGTACGCCCATAGGTTCCTGCGGCACACGGCGTAGCTGCGACAGATGCAGCCGGGCAATATTGACCAAGTGGACACACAAGGCAGTCTCCTCTTGCTCGAGCTCCTGTGACTGGCTGGTAGGTACCTGCTGGGCATGGCTTGGCTGTCGCGGTGCTTGATCTGATCGGGCAGTAATGGCCTGCCGCTGCTGGTCCATCAGGTAGAGCTCCACCTCCAGAGCAGTACCTGCCAGCAGGACACGCGATACAATCAGCCTCCTGGTAGTTATCAGTTGCTGGGCTGTATGTCCCAGCGGGGCAGGGATGAGCTGTTGGCGAAGCTGAGCCCTCTGGACACCAATGACCTGCTGCACATGCCACCTTTGGGTTGGTGAGAGTGTTACTTCCTAGCGAACCCACGAGCATGCCTGATCTCTATGGACAAGCATACCTCTACGGGCATGCAAGGCACTAAGACAACAAGGTGATGGTGATATCGTCCGAATATTTGCCAGCTGGACAAGGACTCTCGTAAAGCCACTTGGTCCCAGCTGGACAGGCGTGACCATGGCCACAATAAATGGCAGTAGCTGAATGTCGCGCCCCGTAGAAGGGACAGACTGTGCCAGCAGGGCAGTTGGTGCAGGCAGTCGGAGAGGAGGCTCCCGTAGTAGGCTGGTAGGTACCAGGGCTGCAGGCGACTGGAAAGACACTACCAGAAGCACAAGTATGGCCCTCAGGGCAAGTTGTACAGTCTGTCTCATCATGGAGCGAATCAAGACCACCATAAGTCGCCGCTGGACAGGGATGAGCTTTGGCTTCAGTCGAACCTGCTGGGCAGAAGTGCCCTGGTGGACACTTGACAGGGTAGGTAGTGCGTGTGGGACAGTAGTAGTACTCAGGGCAAGGCTTGCATGCATCCAGTGTTGTGGCACCCTTGACGTCGAGATACTGACCAGCTGGGCATGGTGTGGCATAGTTGGACGGCGAAGACCCAGGGCAAGCAGCTCCCGTTGTACAAGTCAGGGGGACAGAGCATCCTAACGGGCAGTATTTTCCGGCAGGACAAGGCAGGCAAGCTGATGCTGACGCTGCGCCACGCTGAGCACTGTATGTACCTGCAGCACAAGGCGTAACCGTGACGGTGTTCGACCCATGGACGCAATGGAAACCGGCAGGACACAGAGAATGCGTTGGAGTTGCAGTGGTAGACCCGCTCTAGCAGAGGTAACCATCCGTGCAAGTCGCGCAGCTCGTTGCTCCGCTGCCTGCCCAGGTTCCCATACGACATTTGACAGGTAAAGAAGCTGCGGTGGCGCAACGATGACCTTCTGGGCAGGTTCGACATCTCGTTTGTCCAGCTGTGGAATATGAGCCTGAAGCGCATGCCAGGCAGCTGACTTTGCCAGTGGCATCCTGATGTGTGCCAGGAGGGCACTTGGCTGGAGGCAAGGCCGTGCTTGGGCACGCATGCCCAGCTGGACAGCTTTTGCAGACTCCTGGGCCTGCCAACTTGTATGAGCCAGCACTGCAGGAGGTCCGTATCACGGCGCTGCCTGAGATGGCGACCGCGGAGACGCCTGCGGGCAAGGGCCAGCAAGTACCAGAGCCCAACTCAGCGTAATAGTTGGCCAAGCATGCCACAGCTGCGGTTGGAGAGCACTGATGGCCAACTGGGCAAGGTGAACAGGCCGCCTCTCCACCAGGTGAGTATGTTCCTAGCGCACATGGAGTGCTCGCAAGAGTAGTTGCGCTAGAGCAGGCGAGACCTGGACGGCAAGGCTCACAAGCACCCTGTCCGCCCCCTGCAAAAGAGCCACTTGCACATGGCGTTGCGGTTGCTGAACCAGCCGGACAATAATGTCCTGCTGGGCAAACCTTGCAAGCTGCCAGCCCTGCTGTATCAGCATAGTAACCCTCCAAAGCCGAGCAGTCCAACCTGTGAGAATAACCTGCAGGATCTGGACAAGCAGATCCAATAGGACAGTCAAGCGCTGTGCCTCCTCCCTAGAGCGAATATTACCCGAGCGTCAAAGAAGCAGCACTTGCTCCTCCAGGGCACGCAAAGCCGGCGGGACACACATGTTGCAAGCTGTCACCGGATGCAGAGTAGTACCCAGCGGTCACACTGGATGCTACGGCTGGAGTAGAGCAGTAGTGGCCCGCTGGGCAGGCGATGCAGTTACCGGAAGAGGTGTCTAGGTATGTGCCAGCGCCGCAGACTGTCAAAGCCGCTGCTTCCGTGAGAGAGCAAGGCATGTAGCTGGGACAAGTAGGGGCGGTCGCAGCGAATGTGCCTGGTAAGCAGAGCTGGGAGCTGGTGCAAGTTTCAAGAGTACCAGCTCCTGGACAGCGTTAGCCCCAAAGGCAGCGGGAGCATGAAGCTGCTCCTCCGGTTGAGTGGTAGCCAAGAGGACACTTGACAGGAGCAACAGCTCCTGAAGGTAGCTCCCAGCCGGCTGGAACAGTGACACAAGTCGTCCTACTCGCTGTTGTTGTTGCAGGTCCGTACCAGGTACCTGCAGCACATGGAGTAGAAGATGTTGTGAGCTAGCAGTAGTGCCCCACAGGGCAGTCTCGAATGATGATGGTCCCAGCAGGCGCATAAGCTCCTGTGATAGAGGAAGCATCTGTCGGCGCAGCTATTGTCGAAGGGCAAGCACTCCCACTTGAACACTGTGTACAGGTACCAGCACCAGCCAAAGCATAGCTACCAGGAGCGCAAAGAGGCAAAGGAGCGGCTCGACCAGCGCAATCAAGGCCAGCTGGACACGATGTGCATGAGGCTGCGGAGGAGCTCGCAAAGCTGTACTCACCTGGTCCACAAGCAATAGGCCCGGAGTTGCCAGCAGGGCATCGGCTTCCAGCAGGACATGCGACACATTGAGGTTTTGCAGAGCCTACAAGAGAATATGTCCCGGGAGGACAAGCTATCGGAATCGAAGACGTACTTGGGCATGCTGAACCGGCAGGGCAGGGCGTACATGCTTGCTGCAAGCCAAGTGAGTAGGAGCCTACAGCACAGGCTACTGGAGCAGCTCCAGCCGTCGAGCAAGAGTATCCTGGCGGGCATGGCAGACACCTATTTCGTGCCGTGTTGGTATAATATGCTTTGGTAGCCTGATTTGCACCACAGTCTACGGTTGAGATACCGTCTGGGCTCACGCTTCCGCTGGCTAGAGGGGAGCATGTGGAAACTCCAGACGCAGAGGTGCTTCCTGCAGCACATGGCGCTGGTACGGCACCAGCGCTTGCACAGGAATACCCAGCAGGGCAAGGAACGCAAGCCGCCGATCCAGCCAACGAGTAAGTCCCTGCCGTTGATGCACATGAAGTCGTCGTGGAGCTGCCATCACAAGCCTGACCAGCAGGGCAACCCACGCATCCACCTGATGTCTCTTGCTCTCCAGGAGTACAGGCAGCTTCTGCACCTCCCACAAGAAGCATACACAAAATCGCAACATAAACCAAGAAACTCTGGTTTCGCTAACGAGCTCGACTCGGACGGAGGCGCTTGTGCTCCGTTTTCTATATATTGAACATTTCCATTTAAATTTG
>Ga0138259_1561841_pt1 | contig 14435 bp, 24 predicted proteins | sample RNAA_220151111_FD_105236 | JGI IMG/M metagenome (GOLD analysis project Ga0138259, IMG submission 105236) | Metatranscriptomics of polar marine prokaryotic and eukaryotic communities from Palmer Station, Antarctica after 24hr light incubation -... | ecosystem: Environmental > Aquatic > Marine >...
AAACAATGGTCGGTAGAGAGTATACTTCTGATTCGATTTGGCGCGTAATTGCTGGCAGAACTCTGGCCTTGTCTCTTCTGGCAGGGCTCTGCGTACTGTCTATTCTCAACCCGGTTCATGCAGTCTGTACTAAGAACACTTAGACACTGTATAAACCAACAACTAAAACGGCGTTAACCGATACTGGAAACGTCGTCCCCGGAGGCAGAGTTCGCGAGCTTTCCATCTGCCAGTAAGGTCCCCTGGGGACTTCGGCCGACTCATCCTATAACAAAGCTTATTCCGTGGTGAAGTTTGAATTCAAGTTCACGGGAGGGACTGTATAATCATAACAGAGCAGTACCATGGCCTGCGATCCTCTCCGCTACGACACAAATATCCCCATCAAAGGCTACATAACTCACTGGAGCGTTTATAAAGTTTAAACCAACTCCAACGCTAACACATTCCTTAACACGATCCTCTTCTGGACAACTGACGACTAAACGAATCCAGTCATCTTCGGATCTATCAGAAATGCCCCAACTACCGCACCAGTACTAGCCGCTGTACTTCCCGCGGGTGTCACGCAACTGAAGGGCCCTCCTGTTGGCTTCGACCTCATCTCTTCAGCTACTGAAAGCACCATGGCCATAAGAGAAAACGGCTGCTACTGTGAGACAGAGCCTATTGAACTTTTTGAGTTCCCTTAAAACGATTTCACTACGATGTGTGGTGTAAAAAAGACCTTCGCTATCACCTAGCCCCAGAAAACCAATTCCCTAGACTACTACAGCACGAAGTGTAAAATCATCTTCTAAACCAGTGACTCCAATTCTATGGTCAAGGTAGTCGTCAACCCAGCGACTGGACAAATGACTAGCATAGAGGTAGATCCTGACAAGAATGTCGGCACTCACAACCCCCTGCTCGTGGTCAAACTTGAGAATAATAGTATCAGTGGAAGCATCTCACAGCGCACTTCCAAGCTGAATATAATCGTCACGGCCCCTAAATTCACTGGGACGATCAATGACATTACCAGCTCAGGTCTAAATGCTATAGATATAAGCACACTTACGATCGGACTGAGCGATACAGCTTGTGGAGTCTGTGGCGCTGTCGGCTACGAGCTAGTGGGAGGAGATACTGACTACCTATCGATGGATGGAAATAAATTAATCCTCTAAAATACGAAGGCTTCTAACGTGGGCGTCAAGTCTCACTTCGTCAAAGTGTTCATGGTCAACTGCAAATCTACAGTCAACGCCCTGCTGGGATTCAAAGTGACCATGGTGTCGGCTTAGACTGAGTGCAAAGTCAAAACCGACACCGTGGTCTCTAGTACCGTTGTCATGCCGGCGCAAGGTACTAATACAGCCAAATAAACGGTTAAGTTTTTGAGGACAGGATCTAAGTGCGTATATAATAATTCGCTTATTTGGCATACTTGGGCTGAAAGCAAAATACCTGGAGTTGGAGGGACGAGCACTTTTGTTTAGAGCTACCCGATTGTGCCAGTTGGTGATGGGAACAGTGTTTAAGTTGACGTCGGGCCTCGCAATGCGCGGGAGTCTATGAACAACTATGCCATTTACGTCTCTGGCCAGGACCCAAGCGCAACCTCAGCAGTCAGCTGGTACTGTTTCGAGCTCAAGAAGACCGCTAGCGAGCCTGATCTCTGCAAGAAATACTGCGATGGATAAACAATGACTAAGCCGACATCAACAACACCCAGTTTCATAGTGAACTTTTCAGCTCCTAATAATGTTAATCCGAACACCATCCTGAGTTCAGATAAACTGGCGTTCACCTCCTCTAACCCCAGCCAGTGCCCTATCTAGTATACGATCTACGGAGCAGGACCCCCAGGTACGGCTCCTTGCACTGATACGACGATTGAATAAACGATCAAATTCGACGTAAACACCGCTAAAATTTCAATTTCTTAACAGTAAGGAGAGAAAATTTACGACCTCTGCGTGATAGGAACGATGGATAACACGAAATTAGTAGGGTCTAAAAAGATCTCACTTCCCTTTAAACTGAACTACTCCTTCTGTGATAACCTGGTAGTGTAACTGCTGCCGGCAGCAGTGGGAATGTGGTCAGAAAATTACTACATAGGTCCTGACAGGCAAGCCAACACGGCCACCACTACTCAGAGCTACCAATTCACGTTCAAAAGGAACACAGTAATTCCCGCCGAAAATTAATAACTGAGTGAATTTCCTCTGCAGTGTCCTGCTACTATTAAAATTGTGAGAAATGGCCTTTAGTACGCAGCCACAGCTGGAGTGAGCATCATAGCTAAATCAATTACGGCTACTTCTGCCACCGCTAATGAAATCCTGACTATCAGCGTCAGCACCCCCCTGTACTTCGCTCAGTCTGTCTCAGAAATATTTGAAATCTAGTTCTCGTTTAGCGGCTACGCCCAGAATACTTCTAAAGTGACAACGAGTCTCAAAACTAAACTGACTTTCAACACGTGTGAGGGCCAGTAAGCAACGAACTGCAAGTCATGCTCCAAAGACAGGCTTTTGACTTCCCTAGCTAACACTGGATATACAGTGGATTAGATAGGACTTATTTACAAGCACTCCAAGGGATGTACTGAGTGTCAGGAAGGGTACGAGCAGTACTTCGAGCACACCAAGGCTGTTCCAGATGGTGTAAGGGCCAAAACCATCCGGAAATGCCGCAAAATTATAAAAGAGCACGCCCAGCACGAGCAGTGTGGATGGGGCCAACTCATGGTCAAGAAACAGAAGGGTGATACTCGATTTGAGAATGTTTGCACCAAGTGCAGCGCCGCCACGCTCATCTCCAACTGCTTGATCTGCGTAGAGGCCAGGAAATGCATCACCTGCGATTCCAATGCAGGCATGTAGACTCTCTATGACTAGAAGCCTCCTAACGCTAATTCTGTAAATCAGAATACATCCAGTGTCTAGAAGCAGTATAACGTTTGTCTGAAGACTTTCTGCTTTAATTGTAGGAGACCCGACCCTTCTAACCTTGACGCGAATCCCAACACAGACGAAGCTCCTTTCTTATATGATGCTAAGACTTCTATGTGTTAGGTCCGAGGCTGCTAGATTTGCAGTAGATAGCAAGCCCTCAGCGACACGTAGTGCATCCAGTGTGCACCAGATAGATGGCTTGTCAAAACTGTTGTAGATGCAGCTGGTGCTTATTCTGATGCTTCCTCAAGGAAAGTTACGTATGGAAAGTAGATTATTCCCCCAGACGCTACTGCTTATATTTAAGGCGGCACTCTTCCGATGATAAAAATAGAATGCAACGACTGTTCGATCCCTCTTGATGCGAACGGCTTAGATGACCCTACCCAAGACACTGACTTCTGTATTGCAAAAAGACTGAAGTAACCTAAATGTATGTAAGGTACCACTGTAATTAAGACTGTTGACAAGGAGCAAGCAACTAAATCTAAGTGTTTGAGCAACTCTGGTAACACGTGGGTAATCAGTAAGTACTCGCTCAACTACTACCTGAAGCCCTACTCTTACAGTATTTTCAGGACACAGGCTGAGCTCAACCTGATAGAGGCCGCAGATGGTAAAACGCCCTCCACGGCTTTTCTGTTTATAAGACAGGCGATCGAGAAGATCTACAGGATGGCTGATGTTGCTGACGCTGCCGATTATGGCGAGATTACGGCTACGATTTGGCTCTTCAAAGGGACGGACCACTTTTTCTTCACTTGCACAAAGTTTAATGAAGACTTGAACAAGGACTACCTGAACACAGGCAATACTAGCAGCGAGATTACTAATTTCTGTAGCATGAAGCAGCTCCACCCGACGTACCCCAAGTATGACAATGTGAAGATAATCATCAGACCCCTAGAGTGCTCCAATCATCCCAATCCGGCCATCACGTCAGTCAATGACAATGCAATTATTCAGCAGGAGTGCAAGGCTGCTGGAAGTACTGAAAAACCTTAGATTCAGGTACTGGACTCTATCTCCTACTTCAACGTGACTAACAGCCTGGAGATAATTGACACTGAATTCAGAGGCGACTAGGCACTGGTGTAGTCAGACTTGCTCTCTCCACCCATGAACTCCACTAATCCTAGAGGCGCTGATGAGCTGCTAGCTTTCAACCTTATTCCTACTAAAAAGTGCGACCTCACAGAGCCATCCGACTATGGCTTCCACTAGAATTTGATTCTGACAGCTCTCACGACAACAGACGTATAAAGAATGCAGCAGACCTCTGAAAAATCTATGAAGTTTAAGTGTGCAGACACAGGGTTCATGGACTTTAATCCGCCCATGAAGGCTGACCTCAAGTGCACCTTTTTCGAAAAAGACACAAATGAAGAGTTGAAATCCTTACCTCCCCGATGCTAGGGAGAGCTCAACACTCTGAATTATTATGACTTCTTTAGGTGGGACGACAGCGAGAACGGCCCCAACCCTCAAATTACGACAGGCGGTATCTACACTGACAGACGGCATGTCCTGATCAACTTGTATTCTTTCGACGCCACCAGGACTCTTCGAATGGAGCCTCCCAAGCTTGTCCTCACTAATGTCGACTTCAAGTACTTTATCAAAGACTATGAAGCTCTGATTTACGTAGAAAACAATAACTTCCACAAGGGGGCTTCTACTCCAGCAGACGACATCCTGATTTCTTTGCTGGGCGAAGACCGGGGAGCAGACATCACCATGACAAATACCAATGTCCTCCTGTCTCGCTTTTGCAAGGGCATGCTAGTCTACTACAGCCGTAAGAGTCAATACTCTTACCAGCCCTTCCAGATAGCTAACCAAGTCTACTATGATGCATCCGCTCAAGGACCCTAAGCCTTTCCTGGGCAGTACATTGAGAGATTGGCTCTAGACCCCGAGATGAAAATCGTAATCTACTAGAGTAAATTTGAAAATATGAACTACGGAATAGTAACAGGAGCCGTCTCTTATAAGTCCAACGAAGAAACCATCTTACGCGATGAGACTGTGCAGTCCTTCCAGGAGATACAAAACCCCTTCCAAGGCAGAGGCATGGTCATAAACATCCAGGGATTCCCTGGATCAGTAGAGGTAAGGGAGTCAATCTTCAGGAAAAACATGATTGCAATTGCATACCTCTACCCTAATTAGGAGGGCTTGGAAAAGAACTTCTCCTTGTTCTAGCAATCATCTGAAGGCTATATTAAGATGAGAGAGTGCTAGTCCTACTCAGACAGGTTCGTTTACGCCCTATCAGATGTGGGCCAGAACACCAAACAAGACGTAGAGCTGCTCAACTAATTTGAGAGACTGACGCCCGTTTCAATAGCTTACAACGAGAAGAAAATAATTTTTGAAGCAAATATCTTTGAAGACAACGCTGGGCTGATGGGAGGAGCCATCAACATCGAGTCAACCAACAATAGGAATATCACTGCCAAAGATGAAATCTCACCAGAAAAGAAAATCATGACTTTAGATCCAGAGCTAAGGCCTTACACCTACATCTCCAAGAACACCTTCAAGAGGAACCTGGCCTACCTGTCAGGAGGCTCCATCTTCATCAGAAGCACTCGCATGGGCGATGACGAAAAGCGCTACGATGAGCTCTGTGGGATAATCAATATCGAGGGTAACACCTTCGATGGAAATCTAGGCGCAACTTCTCAGACGACGGGTGGAGCAGTCTCACTGGCTTGCGACAGCATGAAGCATCGGGTCTGGAAGAATTTCTCAAACGTCCCTTACGGCGCTTTTGATGAGTAGATTCAGCTTGACTACATTAACAAAGTTGATCTCAATAAGCCTCCTATCAATTTCATAAAACACGATTAAAATGCTTCCTGCAAAGGGTCAGCTACCGACTAGATTAAGACGCCTAACTGTGCTCTTACCTTCCTGAACACAGTTAATCCGGTAGCGACTGACTGCCCTGCCGGCTGCACCTTCACAGCTAAGTTCGTCAATTCGAAACCCTATACGCCTACAATGTGCAGAGATAATCTTTGCAAGTACCCCCAGCAACAATTTACCACCTACTCACAGACTACGGCAGTCTAGTCCAATAAGTTTATGAACAACCTGACAGGGTAGGCTGGGACGGCCATCTTCATCAGACAGCTGTCCTTCGTGCTGATCTTCAAAAATGAGTTCACGACCAACGGGGCAGTGTACTCCTTCGTCACACAAGCAATGCAGAGTCCATACTATAAGTACCTCAGTCTCAGCAAACGCCACAGCATGTTCCACTACTACAATGATCCTGCCAAAAAGCCTGCAGTGGATGCTGATGGAGTCACGCAGCCAGTGGTACTCATCCAGAACGAGCTCTAGTTCTTTGAGTCTCAGACTGACCCCTTCTTGGCCTCTAAGAAGCTCTTCCTGCCTATGGTCCAAGGTGCCATTCATATTGAACAGTGTATCAGTCCTTGTAGACTCCAAGGCAAAGAAGAGAAGGACTAATTCAAGTGCTTGAAGATCTGCAACGAGCGTAACTAGAAAGTACGCATCTACCAGAACAAATTCTATGGCAATCAGGTCGGCCTAGCCCTTTTCGAATAATAGAAGATTCCAAGGGCTTCAGAAATTATGATAAACGGCGGTAGTAAGACGAATGAAATAATTGAAAATTAATTCAATAATAAAGACCAAAAGAGCATCTTAGGAAGCTTAATTGCTACATTCGCCCCCTCTCTCAGTAACTACATGAGGACAGGCTACTTCGATGCAGAATCAGCTCCTATGATCCACCTATACGTACCTAAGTTCTACGACTACTTGTCGCCTAACATCAGCATCAGAAACCCTGAGTACGAGTCGATCACCACGCTGAAGAATAACACATTTTCAGACATCAGTCTGTCTCAAGCTGCTGTCAAGACTCAGCTATTCAAAGGAGGACTGGTCACCTTGTTCTCTGACTCAGCCAATGCTAGGCTCAAACTTATCAGCAACACCATCAGGGACGTCTTCATCCTTGGTCAGGAAGCCGCGCTCATCGCCGTGCTAGGGTGCAGCATGTCGGCTCACACTGAGAATACTTTCATCAATATTGGAAAGCTCAATCTCAATGGCAGGTACAGAGGGCCGAAGTCTGAGCCCCTAAAAGATCAGTTAATAACCATCCAGTCTCAGTTCGACAGGAGCGACTATGGAATCTTCTACCTGAGTAACGCAGGTATCACAGAATCTCAGTACAGGAGCGCTAGAGATGCCACTGGTGGCGCTACTTCTGCGGAAAACTTCTACTTTCAGCCTCTAGAGCACGATATATACTAGAATAAGTTTTAGGGCGTTTTCTGCGTGCGGTCTTGCATCTACCATGTCCAGCAGTACGCAGACAGAATAACAGCGCTGCCCTTGTTACTAGCGCCTCAAGGGAATACTTATAACTATATCTTTGGATTTGAAGGCGCCGTCTCTGGCACCAAGGTCCTCGCTAATAAAGAGTCCAGTGTCTCAAGCGTCATAACTCCGAAAGTAGACAGTGCAGCCGGAGCTAGTCAGATTGAAGAGCTTGGGTACGTGCTATAGATGCATGCTAACGAGGCCTATGAGAACGTTATGTCTGGTGTTCATCAGGTAAAGGCAAGCAAGGGAGAAGTAGTGGTCGCTCAACATGGATTGAAGCTGAAGAACTGCTTTGGATCCAGTACTACTTCTCTCATGGACATCCAGAATGCAGGCCAGTATATTTGCAAAAGCTGTGAGATCAAGGGGACCACTAAGACAGTCAAGTTCGAAGGCCACGAGTTCTTGCTCCACAACACATATTGGAATGAGACTATGGCTGACTTCGAAAATGTCATTGGCCGCCCTGTCAGTGATTTCATCTCTCAGGACAGTATCGACTGGTTCAATATAACCGTCAGACGGGAATAAGGAGCTATCAACCTACAATCCACTAGTGAGCTTGGAAGGCGACTGTAGATTCACACAGAAAAGATTACGCTGGCTACCGACTACCTGAACGGCTACTAGACGTACGAGCAGAATAGAACGCCCATTCTAGTCAAAGACATCTTTAATAATCTCAAAATTGGAGTAACCGGGACCAGTGTGGGCGAAAATAGTTACTCAGTCATCGCAAATTCCGAAATCAGGGACAGAACGGGAACTGGAATCAGTGTACTCAGACTGAAGTGGTCACAGCTTAAGATTCAGGCCTCTAAGTTCAGATTCAATGGCGAAAATACAGCTCTTGGCACCATTCCTAACATTTTAAATAAGAAGGGAAGAAGACTGGCTAGTCATAGCTCAACAACACCTAGCATTACTGGAAACAGTGCTCCGATCTAAACTATGAGGATAGAAAATTCTAGGATAATAATAGAGGGTACAACATTTGAAGGGAATAAAGCTTCCTATGGAGGATCAATCTACGTGGTGAAGCAGTCTATACTTACAATCAGAGATTGCGAATTCATCAAGAACTAAGCGACTCAGTCTGGAGGCTGCATCTACGCCTAGCACAGCTCAATCAAAATAAATAAATCTATTTTCTCTCATAACCAAAGTAGGATGGGATCTGTGTTCTACGTGCAGGACATGCGAGAGAAAGGCTTATCAGATGACGCTTTCATGAAAAGAGAGACTCTCAAGATTCACTTTCCCAAGCCTATAGGAAGGTTTATGATGCAAGTCGAAGAATCAACTTTTACTAATAACAAGGCCATAGAGACTACCATCATCTTGACTTTGGCCGACCTCTACCTGAAGAATTGTAAATTTGTGGACAACATCTCAGAGACGGGAACGCACGGCATTCAGCTGCAGACTTCAAGGCTATCTGCTGATGAAGTTATAATAAACTACCTGCCTGACATGCGAAAGAAAATGGAGAAATTACAGGACGTGACTTCAGGCTTCTTCAACATAGAGAATGTATCTAAACTGATCCTCAAGAACAAGTCTGTCATCTCCAACACCCTTGGGCAAGAAGCGACTATCGCCAAGCTTCAGACAGACAGTGAGATATATTGGCAAGACATCACAGTCAAGAACTAGACCTTGGAGTCGAGACAGACCTAAATGATCCAAGCTACTCATGGGAAGAGGGTGACTATTATCAACTCAGAGTTCAGCCACAACAGGATCTCAGTCATCAACGACGTAGGCACTCCTCTCATCATCAACAACACCAACTTCAAGAATGTAACCACTAACACCTACGATAGTAACATCATCAAGGTGGTCGAGTCATCAGCCCTGCTCAGCAAAGTCTAAGTTTAGATGGCCAAAATTACTACTGAAATTCAAAACTAGAAGAATATGAAAGGCTAGTGGCTGTACTGCAACTCTTGCACTAAGGTCTCCGTCCTAGATTCGACTTTTGAGGGGCTTTCAGCTAGACAAGGCGGAGCATTTGCACTGGAACTGTCTAAGAACGTCAACATAACCAACTGTGAGTTCACTAAGAATGTGGCGCGTGAGGGAGGAAGTGTTTGGATTAAGCTATCAGAAGTCTACCTGAGAGGCAATAAATTCATTGGGAATAATGCCACTGCTCCTCCAAGTATTGAAGGTTCGGGCGGCGCAATCTTCTTTGATTGTTAAGGCTATTTAGAATAGAAAATTAAGTGTGAAACCCGACTGGAGCTTAACACTTTCAGTGACAATTATGCTAAAAGCAAGGGAGGCGCTATCATGTGGACCAGCTACAATGTAACTGAGAATAAACCCTGTAACCCTAACATTGATTGCAATACTTTTAAGAATAACAACGAAGCTAAATACGGTAAGAAAATTGGTAGTCTGCCTAGTGAGCTCCTGCTAGAAGATCCTCAAGTCCTTAACCCTTGCAAACCGGCTAAACTTGGGAAAAATGGCGACTGCGAGCTGTCAGAATTCTCAAAGGCTGAGTTCGACGCGATGTGGAAAATACTAGCTACCGCAATGACACCCGAGGAAAGGAAGCCTCTGGATGAAATCATCGCTCCTAAAAAAGAAGAGAAAGAAGAAGCAGCAGCAGTAAGTACTCCGAGTGAGCCAGCAGCTCCAGCGCCTAATATGGTCTATGCAGAAGCTTCACCAGCGTTCATCAAGCAAAGAAAAGCAGAGGAAGATCGCCTCTAACAGTCGCAGCCACAGAAGCCTACCGCCAAAGCGATCGAGTCCAACGCAGTAACCTAAAAGAAACGCTAAGAGCAGGAAAAGGCTTACACTGAGCAAAAGGCTGCGAAACCTTTCGGCCGTCACCTCTAAGATGGCGAAGGAGGTGAGATGGATAAAAAGCGCATTCTCCTGGGCAAGTACTTCAAAATCATCTCAGGAAAGCAGTTTAAGATGAAGTTAACTACTTTCGACATCAGCAAGAAGGTCTACTCCGACGACAGTATCACAACTTGCACGTTTAATCTCGCTTATGAGACAGCTAAGAGTAAAGTCGAAGATAACTTCTTAATTAAAGGCAGGATAGAAGGAGATTATGCTAAAGCTGATGGCGGAGTGTTCGTGTATACCTCAATGAAAGTCTTTGCGGAACCTGGATCAATCGTGGCGCTGAGGCTGTAAGTTGAGAATTGGGCTAAGTATTCCTATGGAAAGCAACCACCGTACGTCAAAGTGCCCCTCCACATGATCATCTACGTCCAGCCATGCAGATACGGAGAGCAGAAGAACAGAAAAGAGTTGACCTGTGAAAGGTGCCAGGTTGGAACCTTCAATCTGTAACTGGACAAACCCGATAGTAAATGCTTGCTCTGCCCAAGGAGCGCCTTGTGCTTTGGCGGGAACGATTTGGCTCCTCAGATGGGTAGTCAGAGGCTTCATCCGTTCTCGGATATATTCTTCCCTTGTATGATCAAGAGTGCCTGCAAGGGGGAAAAGTACACTGAACCTACAGGAAAATGTGCGGAAGGGTACATGGGCTTCATGTGCGCCCAATGCTAGACTTAGTTATTTGACCCTGTTACTAGCGTTATAACCCGTTAAGCTTACTGGCAACGGCCTCTAGAATTCAGGTGCTACCCCTGCAAAATGAATCCCTTAACCAACCTCCTGATTTCTCTATTCAAGCTGATCCTGATATTCATCCTAATCAACAAGCTTGCAACCTATTACAGAGACCGCATCTTTGACGAGCGCGTGCCAGAAGTCCTTCATAACCGACTGGCAGTAGTCAAACTGTTCATATTCTTCAACCAGCTCCTCTTCCTCCTCAGCAGAGCCTACACCATGTACGAGTCTGAGGCGGTCGAGCTCCTCCAGTGGTTCTTCGCGATGCATCAGTACGTCTTTAATATTTTTGAAGGCTTAATCTTCGACGAATGCCTCTTCAACAAGACTGGAAAGCCCTAACTATTCTACTCGAAGCTGGTCATGGCGGCCTTCTTGCCCCTGATCATCGCTCTGATAAACTACACTTACTTCTACATGGCTCACTGGAAGTGCATGAGCTACCGAAAGAAAAAGGATTACGAGAACGCAGCTGTAGACAGAAAAGAAGACATTTGGGAAGAGCAACGCAAACAGATCGTCCAGAGGTTCCAGGTGGTCATCGCCTGGTGGGCTCTTATCATTTACCCCTTTATCGCTGAAGTCATCCTGAGCTCTATGTTCTGCTTCCCCTCGGCTAGGCATGTGCCTGACCCAAGCGACCCTACGGATCCAGAGAAGTTCATCGTGGAGGATGTGTACAGACTGAAAGTGGTGCCAGATATCATTTGCTATGACAAAACTCACCTGCCCATGATGATTATCTTCGGCTTTATTCCCCTCTGTGGCTACCTCATCTACATCCCCGGAGTCTACCTCAAGCGAATGAAAGAGAACGAGTAAAGACTGACCCTGAGCCTGAACAAAGTGCCTAACATGCAGAGCCTGAGGAAGGCCACTCAAAACTTAAGGCTGACTGAATTGGGAGTGCTCTCTCTAGGTTACATCTCTACTGAAAGGATGGTTACAGATAAGTAGGATAAAGAATTCACCATGGTTGAAGCAATTGATAAGGTTAAGGTCAAAAAAGTTAAAAAAGCCTAGGATGGCGAGGACGCCCACGACTGGGAGGAACAGGAAGCTGACGAGGTAAAGAGGAATAGATGCAAATTCTACCTAGGACAGGTATCCAAGTTTATAGTGAAATACCTGTCTCCTCTCGCTTATGTGCTTGGGTAACCCATGGAGTTCGAGCGCTAACGTGAGCTGATCTAGCCTGATGATATCTAGGAAGTCGTTAAGAAAGTACCTATGGTCCAATCCTTCTACTACTACGATTTCTTGATTTACTTGTAGTTCATTGGAATAATAATAATCATGTTGGAAAGTGTCATCGTCATGTAGACCTACTTCTTGCTCCTCATCTCTATCCAGTGCATCGAGTTGGTCAAGCAGATCGCCTGGAAGCCCTACAAGGTGGCAGACACTCACTTACAGCTCCACGTGATAACAATCTTGTTCTTCATAGCCCTACACATCGTTCAGATGAGATTCTTCAGCGAATACAATGAAAACATAGGCCTCACTGCTCAGAATTATATGAGTGGAAAGACCATCGAAGACCTGTCTCTGATGAGTAGCCAACAAATTAACAGTAAAAAGACTCTGGCTGAAGAGATGGTTTAAGTAGATGGAGCCGACTCGGACATGGCAGAGTGGCTGAAAGACTTGACGCCAGTGCAGGCTGCCTACCTCAACTCTTACCGTCAACTGCAAATTCCTGGGGAGTGGACTGAGATAAATGCCAGAGTATTCTTCGTGATCCTAGCAGGCGGCTTGATAGCCATCATAATCTGGTTCTTCTGGCTGATCAGAATTGAAGTAATTCTACAAATGATCAAACTCCGCCAGAGTGGATCCTTTCTCTTCATCATGCTTACCTGTGGACGATACAAAGACGTAGATGGGAAGCCTAGCAAGTTCAAAGACGAGATGAGCAGCTACTTCGCGGACGGAACTGCTTGCGATGGCGATCACCAAGGTTAGCCTGGTGACATGTAAGACGAGGATGAAGGCCAGAACCAGCTGGAAGATGACAAAGAAAACGCTTTGGACAACAGAGAGCTGGGAGAAAATCTCAGCGACGATGAAAATCAGAAGTCTATCTTGAAAGGAACCTTGCCTTAACTCTAGTAAGCTATTGAGAGAAATGTTGAGAAAAGGTAGGAAGAAAAAGACGACTAGGAGGAGAAGAAGTAAGCCGAGCGTCGTAAGGCGATCAATAAGCTCGAAAAGGAGGGAGTTAAGAAGCCTAAGGTGGGACGTTAGGGAATTCCTTTAGCCGACTTGCTGATAGAAGGACAAGCTGCTTAAATTTCTGAAGAGAGTGGATCTGGTAACGTGGAGTTAGAGGATAATTCCATCAGTGACGAGAATGCTGGTGTCCGTCCTAGCGATGAGTACTCTAATGATTATGATAGTGAGGACAAGAGCGGCAGCGGCAGCTAGTCTAGCGGACCTCCTAGAGACAGGAATCAAATGCAGTTCCAGCCAACTGAAAGTATTCCGGCTATGACTGGAGATGAAGGAGACGACACAGAATACAGAGAAAGTGAAAGTAGTCTCCCGGCCATTAGAGAAGAGGCTAAACAGCAGAGGAGCAGCCAGAATAGCTCTTATGGGAACGAGAGTATGCCAGACATGAGCGAGGAGTCGAAGAGACAAGAGTCCAATAATCTGCCTGCCACACTGCCTAACAAAAGTCATCCTAAACAGCTCATCCAGCCTGAAAGAGACAGCGAAGAGGATGAGCAGACCAGCCGTGAACAGACTTCGTAGATCAACCGGCCCAGTACTAATGGAGTGAAGAGGCACGATGCCTTCAATTCAAAACCAAGGCCCTCCCAGTAACCTTCTAATCAGCCGAAGACCAGCCGCACCAATAAGCTAGGAGGAGGTAGGTCTAAACAAATTGACTCGTACAAGTCGTCCTCTCAGTCGATCTCAGATGCCTTCAAGCCTGAGGAGAAGAAGTCAAAGACCGCCAGAAGGAGCCATTTCCCTTCCGCCACCCAAGAGAAGACAGTCACCACAGAGTAGAGAGAGTCCGTTTCTCCAACTAGGTAGACAAACTTGATGCAAAATAAACTTAAGGAAGCCAAGAGGGGACTCAACAGCAGCAGTAGCGGGTTGTCACACTCGCCCAAACTGCCCTCCTAATCAAACAAGCGCTCTGTCACTATAGTCTCCCAGAGTTTAGACGCCTCATTCCGGCCTTCTATCGCAAGGTTAAAGAAGAACCAGCTCTTTGAAGAGAAGAAGCAAGACCCGGAATCATCGGAAGGCACCGTCATTTCAGAGCCAACTGACCGGCAGCAGCCCACAGTCTCAGACATATCGCAGATCACGCAGCCTAACTAGCAGAGGATGGCTGTACCCGACATGTACACAGGGCAGACCTCATCAGTATTTGATGATGATGACGAGGACCAGTCAGCTATGACCATGACTAGAAAGTGAGCTGCCTTCAAAGTAAGTGCAATGACCAGTTAGACCCCATGTTTAATTAGTTTATAATTTCGCACATCATTTACA
>Ga0138259_1062412_pt1 | contig 14359 bp, 19 predicted proteins | sample RNAA_220151111_FD_105236 | JGI IMG/M metagenome (GOLD analysis project Ga0138259, IMG submission 105236) | Metatranscriptomics of polar marine prokaryotic and eukaryotic communities from Palmer Station, Antarctica after 24hr light incubation -... | ecosystem: Environmental > Aquatic > Marine >...
ATCAAATTAAGAATATCAACTTCTAATGTCTAGTATATCGTATGAGCAGCGACGGGCTGCGATGCGGGACCGTGAAGCTGGTGAACCTTGCTTCGACTGGAGGCGGAGGTTTGGAATCGAAGAGGACCTCGTCGGAGGTGTGGGAACATCAGCAGCAACTTAGGCACCTTCAGCAGGTCTGCCGAACATTCGCTCATATCTCGGAGAGAATGAAGTGATAAGAAATATTGGAGCTAAATCAACCAATGCCACGCATGCTCCGGAGAAATGCGTGGCAAGGAGCTCTCTGTTTGAGAAGGACGCTCATCGAGGCCATCAGATGAGTAGAAGAGCGTTTTCATGCAGCGAAATGGAAGAGGAGCTCAGGAGAGGGCATTGCCCAAAGAAGATCAATTTTGAAGCAGAACAGGCCGATTCGAGAGCTTTGGTTACCAATTCAAATTTCAGGGAGGTCCTGAAGAGCCAGAGCATGCAGAGAACCTCGTTGATTGGCCACAAGAGAGGACTCAAGAGAGATGGTAGAGAGTCAAGGCTGTTGTATACATTCACATTCATCATGGCTTTGGTGCTCTTTGCATCGGCTGTGCTTTCGGCCGACATTCCGGACTTCGTTTCTGGGGTCTCTGGCTTGCCTTAGAGCGGGACCTTACAGAAGACGACAGATACAGACCTTCCCAGTTGTGGGTCAGCTTCCGATGCCATGTTGCTCGACAACAAGCAGCAACTCAGTGAGTCCAGCTTCATCAAGGTCGATGTGGAGAAAGCGGACTACCTCGATAAGGTGAAACTCCAAGACCACGCCGAATCAAGCTGGCCGATGACAGCATCGATGCTGGCCACATTTGAGTCTAGAGCAAGCACCAACTGCACAGACAGCACAAAGATGGAAAAAGCTCAAAAGTCGACACCAACTCCGGCCGCTTACAACCAGTCCATTACTTCAGAGAATAAGATGATCAAATCCTTCCTAGATCAAAGCGCTGTCAACTTTGAGAACTCAATCGGCATGATGAACAAGCAGCAATACTTCGGCGAGCACGACAGGGACCTCATGACGGCTGGGTTCTTCCTGGAGGATGAGCTTCATGCCAGACTCCACGCTTTGGCAAAGATGACGTGCAGTGTGGTGAATGATGATGATCAAGAAGAAGATGACCGATTTGAAGACATCTTTGGAAGAGCTAATCCACAGAAACAGCAGCTGCACCAATTCTGCAAGATGACCGATGGGGACATGGACTCCTATGACGGGAACATTCCAGTCGTGGAAGTTGAGGATTCTCTCGATCTGGACGATAGCAATTATCAAAGCGGTGACGAACTTGAAATTGAACTCAAGTCTGATGCATTCACGAAATTGAGTCCATTCTTCAAAGACAAGGCTTTAAGGTCTCAACAAATCGTTCAACTTAAAAAGTGCTTGAAGTTCCATATTTCTCCATCTGTTCAAAAAAACACGACATTTTACACAGACATGAAACATTTGGCTTCCAAGCGCGATCCTCCAGAGGCAAGGCTCTCGTACAAATACTATACTGGGAGATTCCCTGAGCTCACAGGTGCAACTGGCGAGGCCTTGAATAAGGACAAGATGCTGTACAATAGCAAGTCAATTCACTACAAGGAGCTCCACTTCTTTGACGATATGATTAAGAAGATCAATGATGAGAAGGAGATGTGGCCTGGAATCAAAATCACAGATACCAATGCCAATCAAGACCACGTCAAGAAGGATAAAGATCCAGATGGAGCGCCGGCAAGTGGAAGATCAGCTCCTGGTTTCTCTCCGCCATTTGGAAGCTTCTAAAAAGATTTGTTTGGATCTCGTGCAGTTCATCCATATCCAGTTGATGAAATGATTCTTGGTGAAAAGAAGCGAGTAATTTCGAAGATATTGAATATGAAAGCGTTGCATCATCATAAAGAGAATTTTGAAACGATGGAGAAATATCTTCTTGATGCACCGACTTCAGATGCCAAGCAATTCTCCAAGCTGTTTTTCACTTATGAAGAATCAGATTATGTCGAGGCTCTTGCTCAGGGGATCAAGCCACGGAATATTTTAGATTTGTCCATCAAGAATGGTCATTCAAGGTTTTTTGGAAGTGATTTTGATATTTCGCCCAAAAGCCTACAGTAATCTGAGCCCATATACCTGGTGACTCCAAAAATGGAGACAATCAAAATAACGAATACGAAGCACAAAGGCCAAGGAAATATCGGCAATATAGTCATCACTGATGTGTTAACCAGCTCTCCAGAAGTAATAGCATTCTTGGAAGATAACCAGACTTTTCCGATCACTTTGAGGCCATCTCAGTCGATCAAGGTTCAGCTGGTTGTGACAGCAGAGCACTGTGGCCACTTCGAAGCCCTTCTTTACTTCTTGGTCGATAAGAGAATTTTGGTGACTGGATACAGCGCAAATGTGCACCCAAACAAGTTTGGACTGGCCCCGATCTACTACGATAGAGTCCAAGACCGAGACGAGATCAGCCATGCCCTCAACGTGGCCAACCCATACCCCAAGTAAATATATGTGGAAGAATTCTACATCACCAATAAACAGTTCAAAGCCGATTTCAAATCAGCTGCGCAATAGTCCACAAGCTCATCCCACAAATCGAGCAAGAATCAGATCAATTTCATCATCGAGACAAATTCAAATTGAACTTTTTGTAATATTCTGTACAAAGCAAATATCAAGGCTGACATTGAGGAAGCTGTTATCGTCTTTCGATTTTCAACTGGTGACTTCATCAGGATTCCTTTCTACGTCCGCACTATCAATACCATTTTTGAGACCAGCCCAAGCCTGGTGGATTTTGGCCTCATTCAGCTAAATCAGTAGCCGATGAAGATGAAACTATCTGCAAGAATCAACTTGAACAAAATTACGAGAGTCTCTGATTACTTTTTGCCGCTGGACCAGCCCAATCTTGATTTTCAACTTTTGGAGCCACCTGGAGACTTGGTAGCTGACAAGGCCAAAAAGAATTCTCAAGACAAAGATACAGTCAGGCCAAAGCTACACATAGATTCAAATAATTTTGCGACTCTACAGATTGGTCATGTCTACCTCAATCCACTCAAAGCGCAGTTCATCGCCACCTCGATCAAGGTCGAGGTCCAGCTCAAAGAGGGCAGGCAATTCAGAGTCAGCGAGTCACACGGTGAACAGGGACAAGCACAGAGGGAGACCACCTTCGTCGAGATTCCCATCATCGGGAGTGTCGTCAACCATACCAAATTGTTCTCCGCAGTCCAGTTTGGCAGAAGCCAAAGCATGCAGAACTCTCAACCATTGCCTCTCTATCTTCTGGACACGACAGAAAAAGTCCAAATGCATCCAAACGAGACCAGAAAAGAAGTTCATATTGTTCCAAATTTCATTTTGAGAAACAATTTGCGCTCACCCATTGTGGTTTCCAAGATGATCTTTCCTGAAGGCCTTTAGAATAGCTTTGCTGAGATGCAGCACCACAATAGCATAACACAGTACCTGTTGAAATCGAGCAGCTTTGAGCAGCCTCCAGGCTCCACCGTGGCTTACGGAGACTTGGTCATTCGAGTGAATAGACTGAAGTTCAGATAGGGATATCAAATCGTGTGGCTTGAAGTCAATCAGACTTTGGTGCCAGCACAGGTGCAAGTCTACAGCAGAAGCCTGTATTGCTAGTGGTAGTCGAAGGCTCAGCTGATCCAAGACAAGAGCTCCAACTCATCCAAGATCTGGAATGAAGATCAGCAGAATGTGACTTTGTGCTCTGGCTTGAAGGATATTCATTTTGGGGATCTGTAGATCGGAGTTCCAAAGTCCAAAATTCTGAGGATTACAAACGTCAACCCGATAGCGATAAGCTTGGAATAGGCATTCAAGAGCTCAGTCGATGATTTATCTCTCGAGCTCGAGAAGGTCACCGACAAGCATGGCAAAACAATTGAGCCTGTCTGGAGAGTTGATCAGCCGAGCAATGCAAAGAAGATCACGACTCAGAACGTCGAGATAATGAATACAAAGAGGACCAAAAAGCTGATTGGTTTGTCGATATAGCCTTTAGAATCGGTATACCTGAGGCTCAAAGTGCTCTCGCTGACTGCGAAGACCAGAGAGTCCAACTTGGAATTGAGACTGGAGCCAAAAGACTTTGAGAACATCAATATCACTTACCGATACCAAGTCTATGAAGGCTCTTTGGCATTCCAGCCGCAAGTCTATAAATTCTTGCCCAGCTTCCAAGGGATGCCTCAAGACAAGATCCTGACTGCGCGCTCAAACTTCTCAAATCCAGTCGAGATCTTTTCGTTGAAGTCCAAAGATCCGCGAATTGAAACAAGAATCTTGAATAAAGAGATAAAACCTTGGAATATGAGCATCAGCGGAATCATCACCTACGATGCTGGCAAAACTGGCATGGAGAAGCACTCAGAGTACATCAAATCCATCTCCTAGTTCAGCATAGAGAATCCACCGACGTTGCAAATCGATGCATATAATCTGCAAAAGATGCAAGCCAAGAAGAACATGAAAGGAGCCACCCATTCCGGCAACTTGGACATCTTCCAGAGATTTCAAAGCCTAAGCGACAAAGAAATCTTGCAAATCATCAAGAACCTGGAGCCAAACGACGAAGGAAATGATGCATCAGCTGCCCAAGCTCACCCACTGATCTCCATGAACCTCAAAGGGGATGACCATGGAGTACAAGGGCTGCTCAAACAAAATGCTTCTTTCATTCAGATTCCGCTCAAGGACTCCATGAAAGGAGCTTCTGGCTTCGACCCAGATTAGACTTTGAAAAATCTAGAGGGAGTCGGATAGCACAAGGGCTTCAACAATAAGCAAAACACAGGGTTGTTTTCTGCACCTGATAAAGATTTCAAGGTTTCGGAGTCGATTAACTACCGAGACATCCTGGCATGGAGAGAAAGGCAAGAAGAATGGAGAGAGCTGGAACGCCATGGCAAAAACATCATCAATTCAACTTTGGAGATAGAAACATCGTTAATCGAGGACATGCAGATTCCAATTGAGGCCAGCCTCAAGAAGCCCGAAATAATTCTGAATGACAGTCTTGACTTTGGTGAGATACAAGTCGGCTAATCAGTTTACAAAGACCTATTGATACAAAACCCAACATCAGAAACTCTGAAGTTCCAATTATTCGTCGGCTATGACCTCGATGACAGCTACATTAGCCGTCAGACGGATAAAATTGCATGGATTGACAGAGGAGCTTTCAGAGACAAGATGCAGAGGCAAATCGATATCTACATGAAGGGCGTCAGCCTCGACCTGGTCGAATAGATCGAGTACATGTTTGACAAATTCAAGCAATAGAACGCCAGCGATCTGCAAATCAACTACGACAACGTCAAGAACAAGTCAAGGAGGGACATCATCGAGATCTTGCTGAGCTACAGCTAATAGAGATCAGCCGATGACGACAACGCCTCCACCGGCATCGATGAGATCTTGAACTACTACAAAGAGTTCGACAATGAGCTGCAGCAGAACTATGTCAGCAAATACTGCACACAGATCTTCTTGGACCACAGCAACATCTACGAATACACCAGCTTCAAGCACTTCTATGACGAAACGACAAAAGGAGATATGAACATGCCCACTGACAAGTAAATCGGATGGAATGCCTATCGTAATAGAAACCAGCTGTTCATCTCTGAGAAGGAGAACTCTGTCTCTCAGTGCTTGTTCACGATCTAATATATTGGTCTTCTGGAGCGGCAAATGAACATCAATCAGAAAGAGCAAGAGATGGCCATGGCTGATGGACACAAACAGGAATACTGCGATGATCATGATTTCACCATTCAAAGTATCCAAAGCTACTACAAGTGGCTCTATCTGAATGTTTATGATTATGATTGGAAGATCAATAACAGCATGGAGAAGTGCAATTTGACCATGCCATTGGAGCAGCTTGAGAATCTCAATTCAGTAGATGGGATCACCTAGGTGCTGAGATCCATCTTCTATCACGACACCTTGCAAACTTGGAAAAGGTGGCAGCTGGCCAGCAACAGATACCAAAGATCGCTGCTTGAGGCCCAGGCTACTCAAAGTGGTCCAATTATGCAATACCAAGAACGATATATCTACTATTTGAGCAATATTGTCCCCTACAACCATGTTCAATATGAACGATATATCACAAAGGAAGAAAGAAAGGGATTTGAAGCAAATTTGCGCAAATTGGACTTGTCTCTCGATTGGTTCAGAACTGGCAAGGTCAACATCGAAATCAATAATCCTGATTAGATCCAGCAAGTTGTCAACAAAGCTTGGGAAGACGAACTAGAAGAGAATAAGAAAAAGGAAGAAGCAAAAAGTCTCGATGCTTATGGAAATAAAAACTATTTTGCCAAAGCTAGCGGATTCTTCAAGGAAACCTTCTTCGAGCTCTTCGAGTTCGTTGGTAAATTGCTTGAGTATGATCCTTATGAATACACGAGTATCAGTCAAGGTGATAGAGCCAGCATCATCAACCCCTTGAGTAGCATCAATGATCGATTCAAATTGAAAAACAAGGATATTCAGCAGATCATGATCAAGAACAACGTGCTCCAGAGAGCAAGGAGTGTCCAGAAAGCGGAGGCTGCTGGGCGCAAATCAAAACTCAAGCAATCGCAAAAGCAGCCCCATGAACGCTTGCAGAAAACAGAAGCTCCACTTGCTTAGCACCCAATCCAGAACTTCTATCTGAATCCAAAATATAAAGAAAAAGTATTCTAAGTACCACCTCATCAGAATTTTACAGTTAAAGATGCAGTCATTTTTGAACCATAAGTGATCGAACAATAATTCAATGCCAGGCTTCATTCTGAATTAGAGCAGATGAGAAAGGAAAGAAGTGAGCTCCTCTAGAAGCTCCAAGATGTGAAACCAGGAGCTACTACTCATGATCACAAACGAGAAAAAGATTTCCTCACCGAGCTGGAAGCTGAACTGCACAACAAAGCAGTGCGAGCCACCAAAATGCAACTGTTGATTAAGAACAACCTCACCATCATCGAATCGGTCCAACTCAAAGGCTATGGCACTTCAGCTATGCTCGAGCTCGTGGACGTGCGAAAGGATTTCATCAGGGTCACAGAGGGGGCTGATAGGCGAGCAGCACCAGTGGTGCAGACGAAGAGGGTCAGCGTCGCCGACATGTACAAGTATGAGCTAACGACATTCAAGAATATTTCTGCTACAGCAAGCATGGACGTGTGGAATGACCTCAAGGTCGAAGAGCAGCAAAACGGGTTTATCAGGAATATGTCTCAGTTTTTGAGGAAGAGTGAGTGGACAGATGCCAACTTGCACAAGCATCTCGCTGGATCAGAGCTCTATGTCATCAACCATCTGTTCGATGAATAGACGCAAGCTGAATACTTTCGGAAACAAAAGCAATCGGGCAAAGATCTCACCGTGACTTAGCAGCTCGTCGCCAACAGCTACCACCAGAAGAACTTCTTGAAGAAAAATGACCGATTTATGCTCAGCTTGAAAATGCAGAGCTTCAAGAATTATATTCCGCTGAATATCCCGATCACGGATATCTTCAAGAAAAAGGTCCACCTCGACGGCAACAAGATGCAGCATGACCAGCAAGCAGGGTCTCAACCGCAAGAGCAGCGCACAGTCGGCTCCCTCTTTTATGTTGACTAGTCAGAACTCGTCTACCCAGACGAATCGATAGATCCAAATGACCCAGACTGGGTCATCGAGGACGAGAGAAACAAGTCAGTGCAAGAGCAGCAGAAGTACACGCAATAATTCTAGCAGAAGATGATGGAGTTTGTGGATAGACCTGATTAAAATTAGAAGTAGACCCTGAAGCAGCAAGTGTCTCAGACCCTCAATAGGTGGGACACTCAGGATTTCAGAGTTGATTTGAATTGGACTGACTTTGAATATCATGTGCTCAGAAATCAAGTCCAGCTTGTCAAAGATCACACAAGAATCTTGGTCTTCCAAAACTCAGGAACTCTACCTGTCAAGATCACGAGCATCAGGATCGATGAAACCGAAAATTCTCATTGTTCTGATCCTTGGGGCATCTTGTACGTGGCCAACTGCAAGAAGTACACTCGATTCACACTCTCGCCAAAGTAGAAGATATCATTGCAGCTCGTCTATCATGAGGCCTTCCAATTTGTAAACACCAAGAAGACTCTGACTATCGAGACTGAACATTTTTCACAGAAGTTCTATCTTGACTTTTCGATTTCTGAGCGAGCACAGAGCTTGGCTCATAGAGTTGAGAATAAATATGTTGGGAATGAGAACCAAAGCAACTCCAACTTCATGTATTTGGTGCAGTTCTTCCATTTGATATTCATAGTTGCATTGGCTTCTTCTGCCGTGATTGTGATCATCACCATGAAAAGAGTTTACGACGACCAGGTCATGATCATGAATGGAATCTTCCCAATCCTTGATATAAAACAGGTCAAGCTCAGACAGCCTGACAAGAGGGCTGGCTCGACGGGCTCGGAAGCACCTGATCTATCAAGCACCATCTTTTCTCATTTCAGCAATCCAGACTATGGTGGGTCACTCATGACAAAGAAGGAGACTATGGACCAATATGTTTTGATCAATCAGAAGGTCAACTCCAACCACGATCCCAAAGATTTCAGTATCATTGCCAAAAGAAAATATATAAACCAAGTTCTGCCGAATATCGCTCACAAAGACAATGCTCCTGTTCCTCCAGGTGCAGCCAGCAGCTCAGCGAATGAGAAGACATGCAGGTAGATCTTCATATCCGATGGAGAGGTGCATCGATCCTACCGCAGCTGCAAGACCTTGAGCACAGCTCAAGGTCAAGCTCTCGCCAAAGAAGCTCTTGCATATGCGTAAAAGAGCAACTTGGTGATATTTGAAGCACAGAAGTAGGCCAGCTTGGTAATGGCTGAGCAAAACAAGCACAGGTTCCAGGACCATGCCAACGAATTTGCAGATGCTGAACATAGACTACACAAGCAGAGCTAGATCCAGCTCGAACAGCAGATCTTGGCAGAAATGAGCAAAAAGTCACCTGAAGAACAGTTGAATACAGGTATCAAATTCTCCAGAGATGAGAATGGAGCAGCCTCCTATGTATTTGTAAAACTGGATGAGGTCGATGCAGAAGACATGCACAATGTCAAGAGGTTGTCGATCAAGAGTCAAAATAAGGTGTCTATCGAATCCCTTGACAGCGAGAATATACCTTAAGCATATGATGCCATGAATCAACCAGAGTTGGCCTCTATGAGTAAATAGCGATTCCTGAGAGCTGCTTAGAATCAACATGATTGGAATATGACGGCCTTCAAGGAGAGCATGGAAGAGGAGAAGGCGTCAAGTCAGGGAGGTGATGATGTCGATGTCGGCGATGATAAAGCGGCGGCAAGCAAGGTGCTAGACATCGACGAGTGGAATCGCAAGCAGTAGTCGAAAGGTGCGAAGCTACGGCACTCAGAGTAGCCAGAGATGATGCAAGGTGCATCTGATCAAGATCAAAAACGAGCAGATAACTCAATGAAACCAGCGAATCAGCCTCTCTCTAAGAAGCAGAAGAAGTAGCTGATGATTCAAAAACAGCAAGAGAATGCAAGAGCAGCTGCTCTTGCGCGCCAACAAGAAGCAATGCGCAAAGAACGTGAGAACCGTGAGCGAGAAAAGCTATAATAAGAACAGCAACTCAAAGAGTAGGCAGCGCTTGAAGAACAGAAACAAGCAAATGAAAAAGCAGAATAAAAGGAAAAGAAGCAAAAAGTGAAGAAACTTACCAAAGCAGAGCTGAAAAAGAAAGAATAAAGACTCAAGAAAGAACAAGAGTTGGCAGAGAATACCAAACGTATCGAGTAAGCGCAAATAGAGTAGGGAATTAGAGAAGCAAGGCTGAGAGAAATACGAGAAAAGCAACAGCAGGAAGCATTGAAGAAGGACGGAAGTGAATCAGATTCGCAAGAAGAGAAGAGGTATGCTGGACCAGAACCTTCATCATTGATTGAGCAGAAGGAAGAGAATGTCATCGACATCCAGTCATATCATTCATCTGAAGAGAACTATCAAAGAGGCAAAGATGAGCAAGATCTTAAATACAAAAGAGATGCTCAGGCTCTCAAAGACCAAAGGTCGGAGAGAAGTTAAGATAACCAGGAGCAATGGGAGCAGATCCAGACTGATGAGGATGACTCGAAGTCAAGACGCTCCTTGAACTCAGGGTAGCATCGCAGAGCAGAAAGATACCGAGGTGAAGAAGGCAATGGCACGACTGCTAGCTATCGTCCCCACAGAATCGTCGATTTAATTGGGCATTCAGGTGACAGTCAAGAATATCCTGCCAATTCCTTCCTCTCATCAAGGAGTCATCAAGAAGTTCATGTCAAAGAAGAAGCAAACGATAGACTAAAGGATGATAATTTCTGGGCAAATTATGAAAAGAATCTTGGAATTGGTCAAGAGAAGCATGAAGAACAACCAGGAGTGGATCAGACGATGCAATCGAAATTCAAGATGTCAAACGAGAACTTCGCCGAAATGCAATACACTGAGGCATCTCTGGAGCAGGCCATGCACAATTAGGATGACGAACAACCAAGTCGGCGCGAACAGGCCACCTCAGCTCCAAGAGCGGCTGATGCTATATAAGAAGACACCAAAGACCAGAAGATGGCCACATCAGACCACGATTCCCATAGAGGCATGCAGTAAGAATACTCCGAACCAATCAAAAATAAGATCGAATCAGAAATCCATTCACTTCCTCACCATCAAAAAGATGATTCAACTACAGAGAGCAAATAGGAGAATGCAAGCTCGAGCAGGAACCCTTCTGAAGGAGCCAGTGCCAGCCAAGATGAAGATTCAGATGCAGATTTACCTCTATTCTAGCAGAAGAAGTATCTGGAGAAGCAGAAAGAGCTTGAAAAAGAGCAGAAGAGGAAGATAAAAGAGCAAAGAGACAAAGTCAAGAATTAGACCAATGCCATTTCTTCCTCAAAACTTGCTGAGACGAAAGGAAGAGGATCAGGTAAGGTGGAGCCAATTGCAGCCCCTAAGACGGCCGAAGAGAAAGTTGAAAGAGTGAGACGAGTTTATGAAAGTACCAATGACGACAGATATGATCAAAGACAGGCTGAAAGGATGACATCGAAAGAGAAAGCTGCTCGCTTGGCCTTGATTAATAGCCGAAATCCCAACGCAGACTTCAACAACCCAAATAACCCCAACTACAAGGGCCGCTAAACCAAGATCTTAGACAGCTATCAATCGAAGCCAAAGGGCAAGCCACTGAGAGAGCGTGAAAAAGAAGAGAGAGAAAGCCCTGACCGTTTCGATAATAGAAGAGAGCATTACATCGAGGACACAGCACCAAGACACGATAAGGAGATATATAAGAGATCGAAGTATGACCAACATCACTATGCTTCTTACTATGGTGAAGAATCTGATGAAGATTTGAGCGCCAGAGATTATCATGCCTATGATGAGGAGCACTACTACAAAAAGTCAATATATCGGCGCTCTGACTTCTATGAGGAGGAAGGCACCAGGTACAGGGATCGCTACGATGAAAGGGACAGGTATGGTCAAGTACCCAACAACCGGTTTGGTGCAGCAGCAAGTTCAGCCTACTATCAGCAATACAGAGGGCGTGGCAGAGGTCGAGGCAGAGGAGCAAGCCTCTATCAGCCACAGTACGAGGACGAATACTAAAGCGTTCATTCATCTCAGAAAAGAACAGCAGTTTACAAAGAAGACTGGATTGACAATAAGAAGCAAACGAAATATACAGGCTATGCAGACGATGATTATTACTATGATGAACAAGAGGAGAGGTCGAAGTACGACAAGAAGTGGATGAATGTGCGACAGCAAGGAGACGATCCTCGAGAGTTTGAGCGAGAACCAAACTTTAGATATAAATAATCAGTCTCGAGCAGAAAGGAAGCGCCAAATGAAAAGTATAGAGATGATGCCAGAGACTCAAGAGAAGAGGAATACTATCTATCAAAATATGATCATGATCAAGTCATGCTCATGAGGAGATATAGAGGAAGGACTGGAGCTTATCCAGAAGGCAGCAGAGGAAGAGGAGAACGAGGAGGCTACATCCCACGTGGAAGAGGCGCTGTTTATCCAGGTTCCTCCTCGCAATATCAATATGGCTATGGCAGAGGCAGAGCTGCCTATGGCTCACAGGCTGAGGCCTATCAATTCAAGCCGAAGGAGAAGGATCCATAACAATATCACCAACAGGCAAGGTCCGACTCCAAAGATGCTGACATGGAAGAAGAAAAAGTTGGCCATAGAGGACGAATCTCAAGCCGAGAGCATAACTACCATAACCATAAGAACGCGAAAGTGAAGTATATTCAAAAGTCTGCGCAGTCAGGGATAAGCAGCGGATCTGCCGACTCTCAAAAGTCAGAGCAGATGAACAAGCAGGAGCAGCAATTGGAGTCAGATAACGAAGAAAACTACTCAAGCGCAAAAGGAAGCAAACTCAGCGATGACAGCCAGGAAGAAGCAGCAAAAGGAGAGCAGAGTGGATCTCAAAGATAGGCTCTGGAGCAAGCTGCAGATCAACACGACCAGAACATTCAAGATAACGAATCTGAAGAAGAACACTCGAATTAAGAAATGGACTCAGACCTAGACGACTAGCAAGAGAAACAAGAATCGGAAAGAGATCAGCAATTCAGCAAGAAGAGCGACTTCGATGATGAACAAGCAAATAACAAATCAATTTACCAGACTTTTATGGATGTGAGCAGCATCTTCTCCAAGCCCATTCTTGCCTTTGGCAAATAGAGGTCAGGAACGAAGAATAAATCCAGATTCTTCAACGAAGAGCTCGAAAAGGATGATGATGATTTACTATTGGACCAACTGAACCCAGCTGCTCTCGATAATCCCAATGCATTCCAAGAAGATGGTGGATAGCCAGTATAGAATAGCATTTTCAGCAGCGGAAACCTATTTCCAAATAGTCAACAGCAACAGCCAAGATAATTTGGTGGAATAAATGCGCCTCAGAACGATCTGGGCTCAGAAGGTCAGCAATCTCTGTTCTCACCTTTTGGTCAAGGTCTCATGAACACTGCAACCAACTTGAGATTCCGAGACCAAGACTTCAGCTTGTAGAGCAACCAATATAACCCAGGTCATTCTGAAGGAGACGAAGGGAGCAGCAATTATGCAAGCAATCCATTAAGCAACTAGTTACGAGAGGATTATTTCAACGTCGACCAAGATCAGTAGATGCCAAGACCATTCAACCAAATGGAATTCAACCAGAATCTACAAGCAAGCATGCAAGCAGATGGAATGAATCCAAGCATAGAAGCTTACAACTCCTCTCCTCCTAACTCACACAGAGGTACTGGCTCCGGTGGAGCTGGCCTGTCTTCGTCGAGCTTTGCGAATCTGAGGAAGAGAGCACTTGATGCTGGGAGGTAGCAGATGATGCAGAATATCATCAAGGACGCTCATCAGCACGAAGAGGGGAGAAACTTTGAAGGCGAAGATGCATAGGCGAACATGAAATCAGGAATCTAGTGGTCTTCGCTGCAGTCGATGAAGAAACCTGGAGGTGACGCACACAATCAGCCAGGGTTCCCAAGTCTTGGAGCCCTACCTGTGCCAAAGTTCCTTCAAGAGCAACGTGACAAATTCCAAGCTCACGACTCGCAGATGAACCACGAGGCAATGATGGACTCTCAGGAATTCGCTTATCAGCAAACACCAAGTGATAGCCTCTCCTCCATCTTTACCTCATCATTCCCACAGAGCTCCACGGCACCAGCTCAACAGAGAGCTGGCCAACTTGGCTACCAGTCCGCGCCGATGCCCTCAGCTGCTCAGAATCAGCAGCAGTACCTGGCTCAAGTGCAGGACCAGCAACGCCTGAACATGAATTTCAGGATGTCTCCTTAATAAATGCCAGAGCAGCACGCTCAGATGCCTGCAGGTAGAGCAGCAGCCGATGAGGCTACAGGCTAGAGGGCGTCGCCAGTCCAGGCTCCAGAGCAGCTGCCTACCACAGCTACCGAGGCCGTCCATGCACCAGCGCAGCCAAAGAAGCTGAGCCGCAAGGAGCGATACGACAAGTTTGAAGCCACAGAAACTAGGAAAGCAGGTATTCCCCAACCTCTCGCTCCTGACCGGGCCAAGGACCTGAACGACCAGGCCGGCACCCCAACCTTTGAGCGCCAAGATGCCAGCGACCGAGACTGATCCAAGAAAATGAAATTAATTAAATGAAAAATGATAGAAGAAATTAAAGAGAATTACTGAATTTATTTAAATCAATCTTTATTTTTCATTTGTAAGGGGTTTTGGGGTTTTGGG
>Ga0138259_1460577_pt1 | contig 14310 bp, 24 predicted proteins | sample RNAA_220151111_FD_105236 | JGI IMG/M metagenome (GOLD analysis project Ga0138259, IMG submission 105236) | Metatranscriptomics of polar marine prokaryotic and eukaryotic communities from Palmer Station, Antarctica after 24hr light incubation -... | ecosystem: Environmental > Aquatic > Marine >...
TAATTGATCACTAGTCTAACATCGTCAGCATAGCAGCTCCACGCAGGATCCAATGCTTCTCATCGTACTCACTCATGCCCAAAAGGTCCTTCGCCTACTTTCCATATCTACTTCCAGCCTCAGATATATTCTCTGGGTATCCGCAAGGCAAGTCAACTGACAAAATAAAGTTGGTCGACTATCCTGTTGTCGAAAGCTCGCCAGCTCTTTCAGAAGTCTTGTACACTGGGCATTTATAAATCTCGAACGCCTCTACTGACGAGACTTCATCTTCTTCTGGAACTTCTTTTATCTCAGCGTTGTTGTTTATAGGTGCCTTCACCTCCGTCACTTGGGGCAAAAAGTGGATAATTGGCATCTAGGAGTGCATGACGCCAGGGTGCTCTTCAACTAAGCACCGGTTGACCTCGCTCCACCTTGCACTCTGGATGTAGAGTCCGTAGATGTAAATTCCTTCTTCTGGCGCTATGCCGCCGATTTGGCTAACGTCGGTCTCCTTCATGACGGTGAAATCGAAAGCGAGAGTGTCGATTGGGAGGCTGAACTTACGAGCGTGGGTCTGTAGGGTACCGGTCATAAAACCGTGAGGGAAGAAGAATCCTGAGAGCCAGAAGCAGGCAGGGTGGCCTTTGAAAGCCCATTTCTGCATGAAAGTGACTCTAGCCTGAAGGTCTGCTACCCAAGATGCGAGCGGCATGAGAGACCGGTAAGCCACGTCAGCCCATAGGACAGGGACTTAGTTGTTGGTTAGAGATTGCTGCATCAGATCTAGAGCAGGGCTCATTAGAACTATTCCCTTGACCGCTTTGGTGATCAACTCAAGGCTCTCGTTAATCCTGTTAATCAGCTTGTTATATTTGTGGACTTCCTAGAGCAAAACTGTTGAATGGCAGTGGTACAGCCCTCGACTGTTAATCTTCAGAATCTCCTTGGCGAAATTCTCTCTTTCAATTATCGCTGGAATTTTAGTCTGTAGCTCAGCCACCAGCTCAAGCAACACCTCGTCACTCGACTTGACCTCTTCTTCTTCACCCCCCTTCACTACCTTCTTTGGCACCACTGTCGGCTGTACCGCCAGAACTGCTTCCAAGATGAGCTAACTTTCAGCCCTCATGAAAGCAATATCTCCATTAGCATGCATCCCGAAGATATCAGGTGATTCCACTGACGGCAGAGAATCGATGTAATCTCTGGCTTGCTGCACAGTCTCGTGAGTAGGGACGAAGTATAGACTTGAGCGTGAGAATTTATACTCAGGAACTGAAATTGTATAGTCGTTGTAGTATTTATCTAGCATAACCATCAGCAGTCTCCTGTCCCAGTCGTCCGTGACTCTCCCGCCATACGTGATCTAGCCTGTCATGAACTTAAGAGCGTCCCAGGGGATATCACCGTCTTCAATTAAGAAATTCTTGAGCATGGTGATAGAAGTGTCAAGGTCAGCCTCACTGAACTCATATCGAATGTTCCATCCTAGCGAGTTGAACTTCTTTCTCTCTTGGATGACGGCATGGAAGAAGCACAGCGAGAACAGGAGCTTGTGCCATTGCCCCTCCTTTTTCATGAATGCTTCACTTGACCCAGTTGCTGTGAACAGTGGAGTGCGGGTTGTGATGTCATCAGCTATAGCTGATTAGGTACTCTTCATGGAGTCTTCGTACATGTCACTGGAAACTATGTTAGTGAAGGACCTCTTGAGGTTAGCCTTAATTCCTCGAGGTGGTTCAGTAGTCATTTTTAGGCCACTCTGGAGCACGGAGGTAGGGAAGTCCAGAGTAGGCATCGAAGTCAGAATGAGCCTGAAATCAGAGTGGACCTGCTCTGAGAAGTCAATAGTTTCTTAGCATAAGGCTGCCAGCTTGCCCATCCAGGACTTGAAGAGATGGCAGTTCTGAAGGAGGACCCAATTGCCGGCCCTTTTGCCTTCCTTGATCATTCTGGTAGCGATCTCTTGCTGACCTTGTCCCAGACTCGTAGATGAAATAGGGATATCCTTCTTCTCTGCAAATTTCAGGACCTGCCAGGAAGGGTCGACTCCTTGGCTCAGCACAAAGATGATAGGTGTAATGTTGTCGGCAGCAGCTACCATCTTCTGTAAGGCTGAGACTGGGCTAATCGAATAGTACTCGCCTAACTCTAGCTTGATGTACTGTTGGATAGCGCTCATGAGTCTCTAGGGCTTGAATATTTTGACAATTATTAGCTTTTCAAAAGTCTCTAGTTTCCCAGCCAGACCCTGAGGCATCGATTCGAAGAAAGTTGTAGCGTCGTCTAAGTTGCCTTGATAAGCTTCCCACTCCTTAGCATTTTCGATCACTTTAGTACAGAAGTTGGCGAACTGGTGCTCTTCTTTGTGTTCCAATTAGAGTGAGTAAATTATGTCCCAATCCGCGTCAGAGATGAACTTCAAGCTCGCTGGCTTGGCAGGCTAGTCGGTCTTGTTTAAAATACCAGCCCCTCTAAGGAGCAGACTCCAGTGAGTTTCGTTAATTTCTTAAGCCTCGCGTTTGATTGAAGAGCAAATGAGGAAGGAGTAGATTAGCTTGTGCCTCTCAAATAGTCCATTGCAAATGCTGCTATAGAGTTACTTTGTTATAGCATCTAAGAGGACAGATACCTTGACGATCTCGCTGGCCAGGAAGCTGCCGGTAGAAGCTTCGTTGATGGCTTCCTTGAACATCTTCTGGACGTACTAAAGGGAATTCTGATACATGGGGTCGATTCCAGTCATGTCCACGATTGCGAAGTAAAGAATGCTTCCTCTAGTGGCTACACTGCGGTACTCGTTTCTACGCTCGTTAATAGTTCGCTCCACCTCCTCAGCAGCCTTCAAGCTGATGGCGATATTGGTGCTCTCTTCACCCGTGGTCTCCAAGGTCTCGATTAGTTTAACGTTGTCTAAGATGGTTGTAGAATCGCTCTCAGAAAGCTCATTCAAAATACTCGCCTGTAGGTTTGCTAGTTTGTTTTTGCTGGCCGCGATCTCGATGATCAACTGGTCACGCTGCTGCTCTATTTCTGGGGCCTGAATGTTCACCACGTCGACCAGCATCTACTCTTCAAGTCCAGAAGGTGTTACTGTAGAGTTTACAATAGCCAGTTTAATGCACGTTTCAGGGTCAAAATGAGGATTAGCGAGCTTTGTAGTGATGAAAAGTCTGAAATTACTATCGTAAGGAATCGGCCTGTCTCCAAAGTTTATTTTCTGCTGCATGTCTTCTGTGTAGATGGCCTTGGTCAGCAAGTTATCAAGACTGGGATCTAAAGTCTGGCCAACATCCTCCAGTAGCACGGTCTTACCGTTTATGATGGCGTTTTCAAGTTTCTTAGTAGCGGTCATCGCACCTTTCTCAGTTGACTCTTATTGGTTATTCATCTAAATTACTATGAAATCTAGGTCAGGTTGCACTACTTGCTCATACTCCTCAGACTCGGAGATGAGCTGTTCGCCTTCTTCTCCTTCATCTCTAGGAGTGGGATTTTCAGAAACTGGGCGGTTTTTGCGAACCTTCATTTCAACTTGAGGACGGTACATACGCTTGAGCCAATTGTTGGCTTGCATCTGAGGGTCGATTATGAGAGGCCAGCGGGATGATTTCTGTACGATAATTCCGCTTTCAGTCGACACTTAATCAGAGGGAAGGCCTGCGAGATGCCAGTTCCTGATCTCGATTGGCTCTCCCAATGTTTTGATGAGGGAGTAGTCAGGCGAGATTATCACGTTTTGATCAGTGCATTAGCTTATCCAGATAGTCTCTAGTTCCTTACGGTACTAGCCAGAGAACGGTCCAAGGTAGCTGAGAGAAGCAGCGGCTATAAAGACATTTCCATTGTAGAAAGTTGAATCAATCTCCATCTGAGCGATTTCTGACGTCCAGCGTTCTCCCTCTTCAGCAAGGAGGTCGATCAACTTTCCAGCGTTGACAAGCCTCTACTCGCATACAATTTTGTCATCATGGAGCTGTTCAATGCGTTTGTAGGTGTCGTTCAGTTGTTGGTCCATCTGGTCTAGGTTTTCTCTCATTGCGTCGACTTCATCGGCCATTGCCTTTACTTTAGCCATCGCGTTGTTATAGTTTAGCTGCATCTCATGAAGTTAAATTTGTAGGGGTTTAACGATCTTAATTGCGATAGCGTAGAGGTAAATTTCGATGCACCACTTGGCCATGCCTCCAGCAGCAACACTTGACTGAGTAATTTTATCAATTCCTACCTTCTCTATGTCTGCTACACACGGCTTCACCTTCCTTAAGATCTCATCAGGGATACTGTCCTTGTTAAAAGTCTAGATCCTCTTCAAAAAGTCCATTTTAGCCATTTCTGTTTGAGCTGTCTTCCAGTCTAACTTTGCCGTTCCCAAATACGCCAACACGGCTCTCATGGCCAATTGAATGTTTTCATTTGCAACCTTCACCGCCTTCAAGTCGTAGATGTTCTCCTTGTTGAGCATAGCGATCGCCTTGTTAGCTGCAATCATGGGAATTTCAGCCTTCTTAAGCTCCCCAGCCGCTACTTGCTCTTTCATTCTCAAAAAGTCGGCCTACTTCTCTGTCTTCACTCTTTCTTGCTCAGTTTCGATTTCTTTCAGTCTCATCACACTTTTGTTTTGCTTAATCTTTTCAGCCTGAATCTCAGCCTATTCGTTCTGGATTACAAGTGAAGGCTGCAGCTGCGTGAGTTTGATTTTCAGATCGGCAATTTAGTTGTTGGTCTCGTTGAGGTTCCTGACTCCAGTTTTAAGTCGATTTTCCTTTACCGAGTGTTTCTATCTGGTGGTCTAGATGTACTTAAGGTAGAGCTGTATGCCATCTAGGTAACTTTTAGGAGTCACGTAGGTCTTTCTACGGTGCTCAGAGAAGAAATTCTCAGCCGCGTCCTCAACACTCTTGTGTATTTGAGGGAATAGGATCGAGAGGCTGTCCTTCTGCTACGAGTTAAGTTATTCAGAATCAATTCTGCCCAAGAAGGAGGTTGCCACTTCTCTGAGAGCTTCTACCGGCCACGAGTCGAACCAAATGAGAGTGCAGCAGCTGATGAGAGATGGGAACCTGAGGCACCTGTCCCTGAGCTTGCCACCGATAGGAGACATGCACAGAATTATGTGGAAGTTGTCTCTCAGTTACTCAATGAACTCAGAGTACATGTTGTCTTACGTCTCAGGGATCTTCTTTTCCGCCAACACTTTGCCCAGAGCATCGCTGATCCTATCCAAGTCTTCCTTCTAATAGAGGTTGGTGATCTCGCCCGTATTCAAAAGGTTATTGATATCCTCAAGGAACGACTCATGCATAATCTACGTGTCCGTCATAAGGAAAGTTGTCTGTTTCGTATCACACCCAGCGTTCAGGAGCCTCTCTCTTAGCGCATCTTTGAAATCAGCAGAGCCAAAGTTGTTCTTCAATCTCAATTAGAAACAGTCTTACTCTAGCATGTTAGAAGCTAACCTGGTCAGAGATTACTTGCCGCACCCTGCTACTCCTAGTAGCATAGCATTACCTCTCGGTTGCATTAGAATGCGAGTTATCTTGTTGATATGCTTGACGGCGTCTTCAAAGAATACTAAATCCATCTTGTTCTGAGACTCCATATTGTAGTCTTCTAGCTTGTTGTTTAACTTTTCAGTCAGGAGCTATCTGTTCTCGGTGTGGATGTAATGCTTGAGCTCTGGAGCTTAGTCAACATTAGGAATCACAGAGAAGATGACGTCCTTTTAGTAGCCGAAGATCTCTTCTTTGACGTTCCATCTAGCTTTGAATTTAGCGCCTAGGAGCTCACAAATCAGGTCCTAGAAATAGTCTCTGTCCTCGATAGTACAGAGCCTGTCGCCGAAGACTCTAGAGCACTCGTGCATCCAAAGTTAGATGAAAGTGTCTTGATCCTGGATAGAGACAGGCTTAGTCATGAGAATCCCTTAGAAGACCTTGGCCACATCTCTCAAGTTAAAAGTGTAGTGGAACTTGCTAGGGATGGGGAGTAAGTTCTGTGTGATTTAGGTATACAAGTCGATCGTAGAAGCAATTGTCACCACAGGGAGCTGCTTTCTGATAGGCTCGATGAAGTTTTGAGAGTTTAGGAAGCCAGTCAAAATACCACTGAAGATTTCTGTGAGGGTTTCCTCAGTCGGGTCTTGCACGTTTAAGATGTGGAAGAATCTCATAAACCTGGGAGTCAGCGCTTGTCTACCACCTCCTGGTGGGGCAGCTGCAGCAACAACAGTGAACTTTTCAATCGTCTTCCAGAAGAAGTTAGGCCTATCATAGAAGCCTCCCTCAGCCACAAGCTATCTGAGCAGCTCAATAGGCGGCTGGGCTCCGTACTCCTGATAAGCTGGCATATTGATATCATCAATGAAAATGAAACACTTTGAGTTGCCTTTAGCGCCTATTGACCTTTTACGCTTTTTCTCCAATTTGGCTTCGATCGTCCTTTACACCTCTTCGCTTGTAGTCTGGGCTGAGAAGTTAAGCACAATTGGTGCCAATTGAAGCTTCTCTCTATTGGCAGCTATATAGTTCTGGATAATCATAGACTTACCAGTACCCGTAGAGCCTGTCATGAAGACTGACTTGTTTTTCTGAGTGAGAATATCCACAAGGTGTGAGAACCTTAGCGTGTCGACAGTCTCCACTACTAGCTTGAAGAAGGGCAGATTAGGGTCATACTTGAAAGGATTAGCGGTGAGCTGGTCTTTCCAGTGGTTGAACTTCAAGGTCTTTTCGTCAAACTGGTAGTCAAATACTGTCTCTTCTGGTGGGATATGGAGGGAAGAGAAGAACTCTCGCATCATGTTGTCTAGGAACCTCATAGCGCTTTGCTTGAAGTTAGCACCGAACGCCCAGATGAAGGAGTAGCCGAAGATACATGAGAAATGTTTAGTCCATTCAACTTTATTGCTTCTCTTTGACAAGGGACAGCCATGGTAGATGAAGGTCTCTAAGAAGTTGCAGAGGTTGGTCACAAATTAGACTGGGACACAGGGGAGTTGTTGCTCGTCAAGATAATTATTTATTTTCTCGAGGCCATCTCCTATCAGAGAAAGCATGTGCTCAATCATGAATTCAACTACTTCAGGTTTAAGAATGGAGCGCCCTCCTCTGATATAGCTATCTACCCACGAAAGAGCGTACGGCTACCATCCCAAGTCACTAGGAGTCATATACACCATACCACACCTACTTACCGTAGCGGGACTTGCCTACGTCAGGTCCTCCACTTCAAAGAGCATGTGCATAGATGGATGTAATTTAATTCTCTCTCCATTAGGCAGCGATAGAAGCATGTTGTCATCCAAGACAGTGTTCATATTTTCGATCCATTTAGCGTCTACTGGACCATCAAAAACTGTCCAGAATTGTTGACGAATATCAGCCACTCCCTCTGCCATGGGTTTCATCACATCCTTCTTGGCGTACTTCCTGATGATCTTAGAAGCTAGTCCATCTGACCACTCAGTCGTGTCAATATTCTCTTCACCATACAGCTCTCCCATTGAAATTGACTTAGGGTTTAACACTTTAATCAGAGGCATAGCGAACCTCCTATCATTCTTAAGTAGAAGCTCAATTTTAGACATTGAGTCGGCTAGTACTTTATAGCAAGTGGTCTTGCCAGCACCAGTCGGGCCAACAAGCATCACACCAAATCGTACGTTAAACGTGTCGAAAAGCTGAACTACCTTGCGGTTGAATTCTTTGACAGGCTTAAGTTTCATGGTCTAAATCGATTCAGAAATCTAGTCCTCAAGTAGTTTGAAGTCTGTTTCTTCAATGACGACACCTGGGAAGAGGTCCTGGATGAGGGCGTTGAACAGGGGCAAGTCGTCGGCCAAGAATTTGGGTAGATTGGCGTCCCTCATCGCCCTTATAAGGAGCACATCTTCGGCTAAATCAGGACTTGATCTCTTTAGTTAACCCGCCATTACGAGAACAGATTTCACAGCTCTAAGACCGAAGTCATAGTGGTCTTGCTGTGATAATTACTAGGAAGCCAGTTAGTACAGCTGGACCATCTTATCGGATAGGGTTTAAGCTTCAGTAAATCCTTCAGCAAAAAGCATCACCTTGGCGATCAAGCCGTATGAAGGTATCATCATAGACACTGGCCGGAATAACACCTTCAGATTGTCTGGCAACTCAGTACGCCCCGCATAAGTTGGATTCATTGTCACAAACACTCCACAACTATCTTTCAAAGGCATCTTCCTTTCAATAAATGTGAATTCCAGTTTGTTGGCTAACTTGGCCGTCCTGATGTCTTGCAGCTGCTGGGCTATCACCGATAGGACTTCAATGTTGATTCTATTGAACTCGTCAAGGCAAATCCAGGCACCACTCTGAGCTACTCCGCTGAAAAGTTAGCCCATAATAATGTAAGTGATCTGCTCGTTACAATTAAACACCACGCATAGAATTCCCAAGGCTTTAGCTAGATCCTTTGTAGACTCAGTTTTGCCTGTGCCTGCTGGTCCAGCAGGCTATGCTCCAAGCTTAATATGTAGAGCTCCAGTAATAGTCAGCCAGCACCTCGCAGTCAGGGGAGTAATCACAATTCTAGTAGTAGCCCCAAGGTACTCATAACCATATTCAAGGACAGCATTGACTTATTTGACTTTTGCAATTGTCCTGTCGCCCTCTTCTTCTTGATAGTACCGGAGTTGCTGCTGCCAGGTAAAATCGGTCGTTGAAGAAATTTAATCGTTGTATAGGGTTTCTACTACGTCTCTGCAATGGACTTCTTAGGTTATCAAAGCTACTAAAGAGATCCTCTTGTGCTCTTCAAGGTTGCCGCTGGGGACTATGTTGACCAAATTCTTCAAGTGCTCTTCGCACTCTTTTAGATGTATTTTTATAGCGAAAGGATCTGGATCTTCACAGTCTAAATAGTAGATAGCGGCTTCCGTCTGTTCGGTCCACTAGAGAAGAGAGGCAATCGAGATAGTTTAACCTGAGAACTTCATAAACCAGTCTTTAAAGTTCATGGAGTCTCTCTCTGCGAACGCGTCTTTGGTCCGTTTCTGGATGACTTTGACCATCTCGTCCTCCAGCTTCTTCAGCCAATCCTCGATCCCTTTGTCTTGTCTGATCCTAATCTCCCTAGGGAAGAATTCGATGGTCTCGCCTTCAGCTGAGCTCATGCCATGGATAGTCTCTTGTCCATCCTTCATGTAGAGCCTGGAAATGCCTTCAAAGAGGTTACCCAAGTACCTTTGCACTCTGTCAATCTTCTACTGCTCGGCCAGAAGTGTGAAGAGCTCTTCGTTTGAGATAAAGTAGAATCTAGGGAACTCCTTTCTCTTGTCCTCAAGATACGCTTCTAGATTCTTGGTGATTCTGTCCATCATGTCATTATACTTCATGAAATCCCGCATCCGGCTGGAAGTTTCCTTGTGCAAGACTTTACGCTGGGTGTAGACTTTCTTCATAACCTTATTCCACCCACGGGTAACACTGTCATAATCATTATAATCGTTCTTCCTGTTGCTGCGGATATCCTAGGATTCAAAGATCTTCTCTAAGTAAAGCCAAGTCCTCTGGCATTTCTTCCACTAATCAACACAGTCAGAAGCCACGATCAACTGGCTATGCAAAAGACCAACTTCCTTAGAGAGGCGTTTAACATATCGGTTCCCCTGAATGTTCGACAGCCTCGTCAGCGTCTCATCAAGAACGGACGTGATCTTGTCAATCGAGACGAGCTTGAACGATTCGTCCTTCCGACCATGCTTGACTATGTCGAACTCTGTAGCGTTTAATAGAATCTTAATCTTATCCAATTCAGCTTTGATCTCGAACTCCTGGGTAGCGGTGACTGAAATAAGTTTGATTTCCTCCTGCTTGGAGGCAACATCTCTTCTGATTAATTCTGAAAGTAAGAATTGTTTCTCTTCGATAGGGAATTCTTCTTCAATGTTGAGAAGGACGCGTATCTCGTCCCAGTGGATTTATTCCAGTCTCTCATTGCCTAGAGCTTCAACGATGGGCATGGTCTCTCTGAAGTCATCTACTAATTACTTAAGCTTCTAGACAGCTGTGTTGCCGCTGGGCAAGTTACGCTCACACTGCAGCGAAGTCTTGGTAAATTACTCAGAAAGCTCACTAATCATGTGAATATTGATATCTCCAAAGGGCTCATTCTCCCACTAGCAGGTATGCTGCTGCCAATCATGCAAAGCCCACCATAGCTTGTACCTATAGTCAGTTTTGCGTTTGGCATCATCCACGTTGGTGAACTACTCCCTCTCATCCATATCCAGAGTCATCTAATATTCTTGGATGTTCTTCTTGCTCTGCATCAGCTCTTTGACTATCTTATCCATCTTGTTTACTTCTTTCAGCCTTACCATCAGGTCTGAGTTGATGTCTAAGTATTTAGGATCCTCGATCTCGTCAAGCAGAGTCTCGGTTTGAGAGTTAAGCTTGGGGATCTTCTTCTTGATCTTGTAGATTATTTCCTCTTTCCTTTACTCTGACCTTTCTCTCGCGTCTCTTAGCTGAACCGTCATCGTGTTGGTGAGGCTTTCGGCAAATTTAAGTTAATTGCGAGCTTCTTTCTCTTCACGGCCCACTAAATCTGAATTGTGACACAGTGTGTAGAGCTAGTTGCAGAGATCGAGGTTATCTTTTTCTGTCTGAAAGTTATCGTCTATGAATTCGATTGCTTACTTCTATCTCACGTACTCGTCAACGTTATCTGGAGGGGTCTTGATCTTCTTGGTGTTGATTTCGAGCCATTTCCTCCTCTGTTCGACTCTCAGTTAGACTACTTTAGGGACGATAGCTTTAAGCTTGTCAAGGCAAATCTTAGGCTGAGGAACCATCTTTTGTTTGATCTTCCTTAAGTCAATTTTCACCATTCCTATCTCTCTGGAGGTGGGTAGGACAGCGTCGAAGAAGTCACGTTGGTATTTGAACCTGTAAATCATAGCCTTGAGGACCTCAGCGGGGTTCTGAAGGTTTTCCTCATTGAAGATCTTGTAGTTGGTTCGCATATTCTCCCAGTAGTTCACGAGGATGGGTTCGAATTGCTCAAAGAAGATTTTAACCTTGTCGAAGGCCACTTTGACGTAGTGGTGGATCATCTCGTTCCTCTCTCTGTACAGACTATTGTCGATCAGCCAGTCGTCACAGTTCAAAAACTTCGAATCAGGCGCTATCCACTCGCTACAGACTCGATCATCCCATGACTCTAGGATTCTCTCAAATTTATCAAGGTCAGGATGCCTGCTCCATCTTTCGTACACTTATAAGCACTAGATTCCCTCCAGCAAGCAGTCGTTGATGCTGTTAGCGAAGTCATCTCCAGAGGGGTAGATCCTCATCCAAAGTTGATTAATCGAGCCAATTCGGTCAACTGGCACTTTGTATTTAAGCGGGTCTTCCTCCACCTCTTCATATGGGTTAAAATCGCCACCATCATCAGACACGTTCTCTTCAAGTTTTAGATGAGCAGTAGGGTTGAAGTCTTCAATATGCGACTGGCCCAGAGGAGGTGGCTGGTACATATCGATATGACTCTGAGTCACCCTATTCTTGGGAATTGGCGTGTTGTCTTCAAAGAGACCTTGGGCTTGGAAGAAGGGCAGCTGCTGACCGAATACACTTGATGTTTCAGTCCTGGCACTAGGGAAAGGGATTCCTGCAGGCAGACCAGGAGGCCTCTGGTCTTTGGCCTCCTCCTCATTCATGACATCTAGCTTGAGCTCAGTATTCACTTGCATGCTGGAAAGGTACTCTAGCATATCAGTGGTATCTCTGATCGAAGATAGATATACTTTACTGAGAGCCTCAAGAGAGAAGAAATCCAGGAGGTACGAGAACCTCAAAAAGCGGCTGCAGCACTTGCGGAGCTACTTCCTCATACCATATTTAAGGTTAGCGGTGAATCCTAGAGCTTCGAATCTGGGGTTTTTGTTGATAACTTGATTCTCATCTGACTTCTGCTTGGCAGCGTAGTCTCTTTAAGCAGCATCGTCATCTTGCTCTTGTTCGTTCATCCTCTGGCGGATCTTCCCTAGGACGGTGTCAATCCCTTCTGTAAACATAGTTCTGCACTGGTCTGATTTCTTTTAGATTTAATCGGTCGCTCTTTCTCTCATCTCAACCTGCCTTTTTTCAAATTCTTGTAAGTCCATAGTAGCGATACCCTTCTGTTGCATATCTATCACTCTGAGGTTCTTCATGTCTTGACAATTAGCCCTGTGAGCCACGATGATTGGACCAAAAGTCTCATCCAGGATGAACAGGCGTTCAGATAGAGTTTGTTTGATCTCTTCACGCTTTTTCTGCAAAATATTGCGCCTCCACATGCGGAGTTGCTTCCACCTCTTGAAGTTCCTGAAGAAGTCTTTAACACAAATTTCACGGTAGAAACTGCGTTCAACGAGCCAATCAGCTAAAGGTGTGTAGTCTACAGGCTCCTCTTTAACGTACTGAGTGATTCCTTTCTTTGAGAGAGTATAGTAGTCACCCAATTATCTAGACTTAGAATTCTGGAGTTTACCGCTATGACCAGCTACGAGTTGGTAGGTTTGACCTGATTGATCCTTTTCTTGTTTGTATTCGACTAAAGGAATCAGCTCGTATGGGTCGTTGCTCTCACTTGACTTCATGTAGAGGAAATACCCGTCATCGTCGTGTCTACTCTGCAGCAAAGTGATGAGCTTATCAAGGGCGGTACGGCCGACTTCTTCATCATGGAACTGGTTGGTTTCCAAGCGAGTGTCGAACTGAACACCTTCCTCTCCATGTGTAAGGCCTCTGGGAAGGTTAGCTTTATAAATTTACACCGAATCAGGCTTAGACTCGAGACCCCAGGCAGCATTTAGTCTCATGATAGAGGAAGCTTAGATTTTCAACTTTTCTAAGGTTTAGTCTCTTGTCATGGCGTATACGTACAAAGCTGGGTCTTCGGGTACTTTAAAAGTTGACAAGTGTTTCTGAGGAGAGGCTTCTCTCTTCAAATCCTTAGCGTATGTCCTACCAGTAGCTTGAGCCATGAAGAAGTGTTATCTCAAGACTTCCTCTGTTTCTTAAGTCTACCCTGGTGGGCAGTAGGGTTAGTGGATGTTCCTGCTACTCTGAGTTTAGGTGCGTAGCTTGTTAGCAAAACTATGTTGTTTCTGGGATTATTCGCCATGAGAATTGATAACCATTTACATCCTCAGGTCCTTGGTGGCCTGTCTGGCTTCAAGGAAGGCTTCTGATTGGCAATGCTTGAGACCACCTCCAGATCCCACAGTCTAGCCGCTATGAGCGGGTCTGCTTATCTATTACTTGTGTAAGTGTGAAGCTACTCCTAGCGATGTCATCTGCTTGAGACCTGTAATTGAGCCAACTTACTTGCTAGCGCCTACAAGCTTCCGAGCGTCTAGCACGCTTTAAGTTTAAATTGATCTGGTCCCCGATCCTGCAGTTTTGCGCTCTTTTGAATAGGGTTCACAATTAAAAGTTGAAAACTGCGGGTGTTTATTGCTGAACGTATGATGTGACTCTATTTTCTTAAGGAAGTTAGTCCTGGACTCAGTCTGCGTCATCTAAGGTAGTAATTGAGAAGTCTAGTGCTTTTTGAAACGGGACAGCTGCTGCCCAACTTCTCCTACCCACTGCCCTCCTGATTCTTACTGTTTATGTTGGCTCAGGTGGGTCTGATTGCTCTTCCTGACAGGTAGTCTGAGAAGAAACTGAGATTTTGTTTTGGACAAGCCTGGCTCTTAACGTAGGAGCTCATGTGATTGTTTGGGCTCGAGTGTCTATTAGCTGCCGTGGTTGAACAGACCGACTTGAGAAGCGGACTAGGTGAGCTGAGTAGACGCTCTGGGCATCAGATCGTCGTTCATGTTTACTTCACCATTGAATTGCTAGATTTCTTCATCTTAGTTTCCAAATAATTTCGCGCCAGTCCATTAGTTGCCCTGAGGTTGGCTAGATTACTTGCCGAGTTGGCTGCTACTACCGCCCCTTTGGAGCATCTTAGTGGGAATGAGGAGCTCAGATGGATCAAGATTTCTACCTTCGAAGGGTATAACTCTCTGTTTGTCATTGACAGGGATAATAGGCGCTGTAGGGACGCGCTATAGTAAGATATTTGACCTAGCCTGAGAATTGGCGCGAGGCATGTATTAGAGACCCTGCTCTCTGGATGGCAGTCCCTTTGAATTCTGTTTTACACTCGGAAGTTGCTTGCGGTTAGTACTTCCCGTGATCACTATTCTATTCTTAAGTTCGTTGTGGTTGTAACTTGAATCGAAGAACTTGTGGCTGTCGAGCTAGTTCTTGGACTAGCCTGAGTAAAATAGTTGTTTTTAGTTGTCCA
>Ga0138259_1105117_pt1 | contig 14240 bp, 11 predicted proteins | sample RNAA_220151111_FD_105236 | JGI IMG/M metagenome (GOLD analysis project Ga0138259, IMG submission 105236) | Metatranscriptomics of polar marine prokaryotic and eukaryotic communities from Palmer Station, Antarctica after 24hr light incubation -... | ecosystem: Environmental > Aquatic > Marine >...
AGCAAAAATGGAGGTACCGAGTACACGAAAAACTAAAAAAAGAGATTTGGATTATCAGAACGTTATTAAAGATCGGCCACTTGGATAGTACGGTGCCCTAACTGAAGTAACAGTGAGACTAATAAAAGAATCCATAAATTAAGCATGATGGGTAGGATGATCTCGCCCATACAGTCAAAGGAGTAGTCTGAAGACATATAGATAGTACCTATGGTGTCTAAAGCTGAGACATTGAAGCTCCACTCAGAGCACTCCCAGGAACCGTACAAAGCTACATCGCTACCAGAAAGATTACTACGGAAAGAGACGTCCCCTAAACCGTGAACACGAGAAATACACATCAACCAATAGGTGCCAGCGAAAAAAGCTGACTCGAAGCAAACTAAAAAGATGAACGATCCTAAAGTGTTTATTTTAAAAGAGGTAGTAGCTTGAAAACGGGACTCCCACATACCAACGCGATACCATTCTGATAACATTAAAATAAAACCGGCCACTAACCAATATATATTAACCCAACTACCATAAAAAGACGAATGAAACATCCATAAGATCGTTAACATACTAACAAGTACCAATAAAGGTAAATGTAGAGTAAGTAAAGAAAGACGACCACCATAATCCGACCGAGTCGGAATAATTAAACCTGCTGAACCACAAACAAAAGAAGAACCATTATTAACTAGACCAAAGTACTGTAACATTTAAGCCGAAAAGGGTGGAAGTTCAAAGTGAAAAAAACTTGATTTACTCAACCTGTAAGTTAGAATGAAGTGAAAGAAATCTAAACTTATGAAAGAAAGGATATTGGGTATAGGCACTGAATACCTAATAAAAATGAGATAAAACTAAGAGGAAAGCTAATTAATAGGAGTAGGCTGTTATTGCCCGCGAGTATACCGCTGTAAACATTACAACTGACCATACACAGACGGCTGTAAACCAGGAGTGACGAGAGCATACAAAAAGATGACAAACCACCGCATAGTAGTGCTAAAAGAATATCCCAATCAGCTAAGCATAAATACCCTAAGACCTCATAGATAAATAAGACTAGCATTGGATACCCACTGTTAGCACAAAGAAAAGTAAGCAAGTATACGCTTTCCCAGGAGCTTACTAGCCCCGATAGCTCAATTAACATACGAGTCCCAGCACGATCACAAATGCCACCAACTATAAAAAATAAACCACCTGATACTAAGGAATGACCTAACATTCCATACTGCATTACTAGATCCAGAACACTTCCGGAATTAACACCACTGCGAATGCAACCAAACAGAAGGAGATAGAATAAGTTCATATGAGAAACCGAATACAGAGCTACCCAACGCTTGATATCTACTTGATAGAATAAAGAGAAGCTGGATACCAATCCCCCTAATAGAAAAAATAAGCAAAAAATGTCTAAAAGGTAGTTCGAGTAAAGAACGCTGTACAAGCTGTGCCAGATAATGACGTGCAAGTAAAATCCAGTTTTTAGGGAAATACCAGCTAAAAGTACAGAACCGACGGTGGATGCTTCTACATGAACCTTACCGAGCCAAACATGAAATGGACATAAGGATAATTTGGCGGCGCCCGAAAGAAAGACGAATAAACACCCTAATGATCCCGATAAGTCAAAGCTACTTAGTAAAGAGAGTAGACTACAAATTTCAACGAGACTTGTAGTACCAAACGATAGATATAAGTTGTAAAACCCTACATACAATAATACCCCAGAAACTAATCCATACCAAACTAGCAAGTACATGGCCTGCCCTAAACCTTTTGAGGAAGACAAAGGAATTGTAATACCGGAGTTTACAATAGTGCTACCTATACTGTAACGACTGAATAACATCCAAAGTAACGGTACCATTTGGCATTCATATAGAATGCTAAGTAAAACAATGTCATCGACAAGAAAAAAGGACACACAACACCAGTAAAGGACTGCCAGAGATATTTCGTACTGGATAGTACTGGTCCCATACCTGGTAAAACAACCATAGAAATAACATAGACAAACTAGAATGTCAAGTAACCATGACATTAACAAACCGAATTTGCTTACGCAGAACAGTAATGTGTAGGAGGAAGACCAAGAACAAGAATAAATAGTTAGGTAAGTAACGCCCGCTGGAAAATAGAGAACTAATAATGAAGATATTAAAAATGAACTTAATAGGCAAAACCATATTCTAAAATTTCCCCGCGCCGATAAAAAGCCAAACTTCGAACAAGAAGGTAACACACTAAACAAGAGTAGTAAACAGACTAATAAGTAACGTAAAATGAATAGATTTACCATTTAAATTTAATGCCAGGAACCGTAGCTTAGAGATGACCAGGATAAGCACATAGCCCGTAAAAGAATAACAACGGCTGTTAATAATAGGAGAGTCCCGGAAGTTCCCATCCAAGTAGAACTCATGAAATAATCAGAATATTCAGGAACACGTCGAGACATACCAGCTAAACCAGACCAGTGCATAGGATAAAATACCAAGATAGCACCAATTAGCGTTAGACTTACTTGATATAAACCTAGGCTTTCAAATACGGAAACACCTAAGAGTAGTTGCTGATAAAAATAATGAGCTGTCATTAAACCAAATACGGCACCCAATGAAAGTACTGTATGAAAATGAGCAACAACGAAATAAGTATCGTGTAAAATTAGATCTAATGAAGCGGAAGATAGTACTAAACCTGAAAATCCGCCGATTGTAAACATGGATAGGAAGCACCAAAAAGACCAGGAAGCCGAAGAACCTCGGGGAGCTCGACCAGAGCACCAAGTAGCTGTGTAACTAAAAACTTTAACAGCTGTTGGGATAGAAATAACAGCGGTAGCAGCGGAAAAATAAGCACGGGAGTCGACGTCTAATCCGACAGTCAACATGTGATGGGCCCAAACGAAGAAGCCTACAACGCCAATAGCGCTTAGACAGTAAATCATACCCTCTCGACCAAATAAGTCTTTGTGAGCTAGAGTACTAACAATTGTAGAAATTAAACCGAAAATGGGTAAAATGATTACGTAAACTTCAGGATGACCAAAGTACCAAAAAAGATGCTGATATAGTACAGGATCTCCGCCTAAAATACCATCGTAAATACAAGTACACATATTACGGTCTAATAGAAGACCTGTAACAGCGACGCCTAAGACAGGTAAGGCGCCCACTAGAAGTACAGACGTGACAATAATAGCCCAAACAAACATAGGAGCTCCTAACATGGATAGACCTTTGTGACGCATATTTTTAGCTGTAGCTAAATAATTGAAGGAACCTAAACCAGAGGAAAAACCAAGAATATGCATAGTAAAGATGGCCATATCCGTTGAGATTGAGCTAGAGCCAGGATCTCGTGTAGAAAGAGGAGGGTACATGGTCCAACCGGAAGCTAATGGTTTGTCAACCAGTAAACCAGCCATTAAAAACATTATACCACCAACAAATAGGAACCAGTATGAAACGCCATTCATACGTGGCATTGATAATTCAGACGCACCTAAAAGTAAGGGCATCAAATAGTTGCCGTAGAAACCGATGGCAACTGGCATAACGAAAAGAAATAACATGATGATACCATGGACTGAAATCCAGTGGTTATAAAGGGAAACATCTTTCATTTTCCGAACGATAGGTAAACCAGGAAAAGATAATTCGATACGAATCCACATAGAGAAAAAAAAACCTAAAAGACCACCAATGTAGCCAGAGTAGCCATATAGAACGCCGATTAACTTATGACCAGTAGTGGTAACATAACGATAAAGTAAATATTGTAGAAGGTTAACGTAAAATAACATAGAACTTAAATTAAATTAAGACATAAAAGCTCAGTGTTAATATGAATAAAGGTAGGAGATCGCACCAGTATAATTTAAGAATGTCAGTATAACGTAAACGAGGTAAGGTACCTCGAATCATGATAAACAAGCTAAACATTAAAACTACGCTTACAGAAAATGTAGTCAAGCTTGAAGCACCGAAAAATAAAAGAACCAGTAGCATGGAACCCAAAACCATGGAGGCATACTCACTAGAAGCCATCATAGCATACATGAAACCACCATACTCAACATTATAACCAGATACTAGCTCGGACTCGGCTTCGGATAAATCGGAGGGAACCCGACCGACTTCAACTAAGATAGTAAATAGCATTAATAGGTATAATAAAGGATAACGAACAATGTTTAAACAAGCCACAGAAGACTGACTGAATAAAATGCTAGATAGGGTACCACTAGACATTATAGAACTGCAGAAACCTTCTGGTAGAAGTAAAAGCCAACAGAGTAGGATTACAACGTCATAAGAGATATAAACTATGCACGCACGAATTGAACCTAGAACTGTCCATTTCGAATCTGTAAGGATACCAGTTAAAATAATACCCGTATGCGCAAATACCCCTAAAATAAAGAGGAAGAGAAACATGTAAGGAAAATCAACTAGGAAAAGGATGTCAAAAAAAAGTACAGAAAAACATAAGTAACCAAAAATAAACATCCAGAGAGGAGCTAAAATATAACTAAAATTTAATAGACCGCCTGTGCTTGATGAAGCACGAGTTAACGATAAGCCGTTCCAGTCTTTGAATAAAAGCTTAACCCCATCAGCAGCGATCTGGAGTAGACCAAAATACCCAAGATACGAAGGACCTTTACGACGATGTAAACTTGCTAAAAGTTTACGTTCTACGACCGTAAACAAAGACGATAATAATAAAATCCACAAAAGAACCAATAAACTAGACAATAATGAAAAACCAAACTCGAAAAAAGATATGAAAAAAAGGTAGTGTGACATAGAAAGAAACATACATTTAGTATAAAGTAAGCCAAGTTATGAAATAGGATCCTTTGCTAGCTCGCAGGCTAAGGATAATAAAACGCACAACATAAAAAATATTAAATAGATGGACAGACAACCACCATAGAAACCAACCAGCATAACGCTGGCCTCAAGGTCTAAAAGTAAAAATAAATAAATAAAAGAAAGAAGCCGAACCATACCCATGTTCAAATCACTAACAACGTCTTCATCGAAGCTAGAATTTGTCGTAGTTATACCGCACTCATAAATATCTGACGTCCAACGAAAACTAAGTTCGCGAATATTGCTAGAAAGGTAACTGGTGTTGAAGCTTAAACACTTACGTACAATAACAGGAAAAGAACATAGTAATACCCCTAAAAATAAGAGCAAGAAACCATCTAGTAGTATATAATTTAGTAAACCTAGCGAGTATCTGAGATTATAGCACAATACTTTTGAAGACATATGAATTAATAACATAGTCGCTAACCATACTAACAAACAAAGGATACTTAACCAGTAAATTGAGAATAAAATGCTAGATAAATAAGTAAAACTTGAACTAGAACACAACACTGAGTCGGTAATATTAAAAAAACCAGAAATAAATACACAATTGACAAAGAACCTACATAGAAAAAAAGCCTACAGCAGAGAATACCGTAGTTGAGTACAAATCACTTGATGAGGTAAAATAACGGAGCAACCATAATATTACACTAAAGCCCAATAAGGAAACTATTAGTAATAATGAAATGGACCAAATGGAAAGCCAAAAGGCGCTGCCTATACCGACTGAAAGAAACCCTAAAATAACCCAAAAACCACCTAAGCGCTTAAACATTGAGACACCTAAAAAAATTAATAACAAACCCCAATACCATATAACAGACAGAAAATTAAATGAACCTAGGAGAAAAGATAGGGAATAAATATCAAAATAGGTTAACATTTTAATTAATACTAACGCATAATATTAGAATACACCAAGATAGTTGGGACATTAGAAGAAAGGAGCCAACAATGGTTTTAGTGAATAAACTTGTACTCCCTAAAAAAAGAATTAAACTTAGAGAACCTACTGTAAGCATAGTAGAAATGCATAGACCATATAGGCTAATAGTGACTAACCAGTCTATATTATAACACCAATTAAGGATGACAATAAACATACTTAATAATACTATCACGACGACGACGTGTTTAATACTAGAATCGACAAAACCTAACTTAAAATAAGCAGAAAGTAATAAATAGCTACACCAGGACTGAAAAATGGTAACTACACCTATATACATTAAAATACCATCACAACCTGAGAGAACGCGATAGAGTGTAGGAAGATAAAAACCTGTAAAGCCACCACCTAATTTCATAAACCAGAAAAAACAAACTAAAAAAGAAAGATTATAACAGAGACAAAACCATGTTACCAGAGTTAAACATGCTTGATATAATAAATACGACCAACAGCCAATCCGATCTGATGTAGCAGGTACCATGCAAACCTGTAAAACACTTAAAACATCCAATAAAAGTAAACAGCCTAACAATGCGATAGATAGATCAAATAAGATTATGGTAAAGCAAAATGCAATACTACAAAGATAGTGGCAAATGATAATAATAATAACACCCATGTTATTATTTAAATAGATGGCATATAGAAAGGTTAAACCGACGAACAGTAGTAAAAGTAACGTTAGACTATTGCTTCCAGTAAACCACATACCAACTAAAGGAGCAAAGACAACCACCAAGCTAATCGACAAACGATGGTATAATAACCAAGAGAAGTCTGAAGATCCTAAACCGAGGACTAGGGAAAAGCTAGTCCCAATAACAGTAGAAGCCAATAAAAAAAATATGATAAAAGGAAAAGAAATAAAACTCATGTAACAGTAAATGGCGTGAATGCGACTAGTTATATGTTACAAAATAAGTTAAACAGTATAATGCTCAGAATAACATAGCTAATGTAGTTAATACCATTAAAAATAATAAAAGTTCCACTTGATACACGATTTGAGGTTAAAGGACTAAAGAAAACCATCAATAGACCATACTCCACATCGAAACCTAACCTATTGATAATATAAGTAGAAGTCCATAAAACAAAAGAATTATACATTTTATCTAAATATAACCGACTTGACACCATATGAATAACATTGCTACGAAAAGTCGAAGAAAAAGTGGTAAAGGAAAATTTACCATTAATAAGGCTCAAAATTAGGCCTAGAAGTGAATATAGGCCGAAGCCGTCGAATAGACCTAAACGCTCAGAAGGTTCTAAACCACAGGGGTTAAAAACGTCAGCTAGGCATAGTGGGAAATAAACAACGTGTAAGGTTAATAAAAATAGGCTAAGAAAGATAGACCAGCTCATAGTAATTAGACTAAACTTACCCATGTCAGCGAGTAAATGGAAGACTAGACCTAAAGAATAACCTTGGCTTAAAGACACAATAAAAAGCATTAGGACAAATAAGGAATAACCTGAAATCGAAAAACAGCCCATCTCTAAAATCCAATCTTTAGAATCACTTATGGAGGAACCCGGACAACCGGCTAAGGCTAATAGTGAAAGAGAGAAAAAAGTTCCATAAACCGGGACAGAACGAACAGAAACGCCTGTTAGTATACGAAGGTCTTGAGCGTGTAGCTGATGTAATAAGCTACCACAAAGAAGGAATAATAAGGATTTTGCCCAGCCATGCACAAACATATGCCAACAACCTATAAACCCTAACGGCCCTAAACTACCACCATCGATTGAAATGCTCAATCCGCTTAAACCTAGCGAGAATAACATCATACCCACGTGTGTACAGGTAGAGTAAGCGACGACCCGTTTAGTGTCCATATAAAAGACCCCACAAAAAGAAGAAGCTAAGGTCGTAACTAAGCCTAAAACATATAATAACATGCAAAATGAAGGGCACATTAACCAAATTACACTTGTTTTATATAATAGTACAATACCAGCAGTAACAAGCGTAGCAGAATGTAGTAATGCCGAAACAGGTGTTGGTCCTTCCATAGCGTCTAATAGCCATGGATGCAAGCCAAACTGAGCACTTTTCGACCAAGCACCTAAGAATAGAAGGGTACAGAGTAAAGTACGAAAAGAAGAGGTAAGGGCTAAACTACTATCCAAATAACACCAAAGGAGTAGGTCCGTATCACAATAGACAGAAAGTCCTAAACAGATACCTAAAAGCATACCAAAATCACCCACCCGATTATAAATAACGGCTTTTAAACCAGCGCGGACGGCCTCTAATCGAGAAGTATTGTGCGACACTAGAAGAAAAGAAGAAAGTCCTATGAGCTCCCAACCAATAAATAAAGTTAGCATATCGCCGGAAAGTAAAAGCGTGCTCATACCCCCCGTAAAAAGGCTTAAAGTACCTATGAAACGAGAAATACTAACAGAGCCTCCCATGTACCATAAGGCATAAACATGAATGCTATAGGAAACTGTGGTCAGTAAAACGCACCATATGGATGACCAGCAATCCATGACTAAGGAAATACTTAAACAGTAATCCAAAACTACGATATACCCTAAATCTAGAACTAACCTAACCGTGAAGTCACTAAATAAAATTAACCATAAAAAATACCAACTAAAAATAATAGAGGGAAACAAACCTAATAACATTAATAAACTAAAACCACGAGAACCTAAAGTATTAGACAAATAACAAAAAAACGCAACTATGAACCATGGTAAAATAATCAAAAGAAACATTGTAAATTACTGTAGAAAATCAGCTGTGCTGTTTACATAAAAAAAGAGTGCTACTACGAATAGAACATAAAACTGAAACAACAATAACCAGGACCAGAACAAACAGCTATAGTTAGGAAGTACTAAACCGCCAAAACTTGCAACTAAAAATGAGGATAATAACGCCCCAGGGCGGAGAGTCATATATAACCAGAACAACCAAGTGATAGGATACCAAACGCTTACCAAAAGCACTAAGATACAAATAAACATTGAGCTTAAGTCTAAAGTAGAGAGTAGAACTACATAGAAACCTTTTGCCAAACCATAACCAGAAATTAACTGCCCTAAACATATACATAAAGAAACGGTATAACATAAACGATAGATATGAAAAGTTGAGACGAAAAGAAACCCTGATAGACCTAAAAATGGACTAGAAGAACTTAAACTTAAACAAACAACAGATGGTGTATAAAAAAGAAGCATTATTAAATGTTGTTAAACTAGCGCCTAGATTTGCACTAGGATTGCAAGGCGATGAAACTTGTGTGTTAAACTAATTGACACTACGCTAACAACCTCCAATAGTGAGCTGTGTCGGAGGTTTCTACTAAGCCAAATAATCAAAATATATTTAAGCGTGGATGATTAAATAAACTCAAAAAAAGTTAAGTTACCGACTAGATCCGGAAGAACTACGACCTAACTCAGACCCTAAAATACCTAAGACAGTTACAATTAACAACCAATAGAGTAATTCTGCTGAATTAATTAAGAGACATAAGCGAGACGCTAGATAAACGTCGACTAATAGAATACCTAACAAGCAACGAGATAAGGTAGAAACTGGCGTTGGGCTTCCTGAACCAGACCACCAACGAACACCGTACAAAGGCATAACGGAGCTTAAAGAACCTGTAGTACCTAAACCAGGGGTAAGATTACATAAAGAGACCAACATAAATAACATCATTATAATACCTAGTGCTTTATGGGGGATAGCACGAACAATACTGTAAAAAGGTAAGAAATACCACTCAGGAGCAATTTCTGGAGGAGTAACTAGAGCATCGGCCACAACATAGTTGTCTGGATGCCCCATATCATCTTGGGCAAAACAAACAAAATAGGAATAAACTATGAAAACGAGACTAAAAACGATGGCGTCACGAACTAGTAATAAAGGATAAAAGTTAATTCGATCCCGACGAGATAAAACGGTTGGGTACTCGCCTGACGAGTTTGTGCTATGCAGAAAAAAGATATGAACACCAGCTAGAATAGCTAGTACAAAAGGAAGTAAAAAGTGGACGCAGTAGACACGACGTAAAGTAACGCCGGTTACTACTGAACCACCCCATAATAGATGTAGAATATCCATACCGATAGAAGGTACTGCTGTAACTAGAGAACAGATTACGACGATAGCCCACAAAGACATTTGACCGTAAACTAAGGAATAACCTGTGAAACAACAAGCGCACAACAGGATGTATAGTAGAACACCTACTAACCATACGTGGCTTCGAGAAGGTGAACCATGCCATAAACAACGGTACATATGCATATAAAGACAAGCCATAAATAAGGAGGCCCCATTAGCGTGAATGCTACGGAGTAACCAACCTGTATCTAGGTCACGCATAATATTTGAATGAATTGATTCGAACGCAAGGTCACTGGCGGGAGTGTAACCAGTGGCTAAGGTAAAACCTGATATTAACTGAATGATTAAAAACATAGAAATACAAAAACCTAATGAAAAAGATGGCGTAAGTAAAGCTGTAGTAGAGTATGTACGATATAAGAATGTAACCATGGTGAAAAATCCTTTATAAATTGAGTATGATCTAATTTGGACGGGAAATACGGGATACGACGTTAGAATAAACATGTAAACATACACCGCGAACACTATAAGTACCCATCCAAACTCGAGAGGATAATAAGGTACCAAGTAACCACATAATTAACCAAACATAATAATGAGTTGGAAATAAGTCCACTAAAGAAACTGGTACTAACCAAAATGAAGGACCTGTGTGATCTAAGTAGCTACGACTATCTATACGATAGTAAGAAAGTAGGGTCTTGTACAAGAAGGATACCGAAAACGAGATATAAACATAAATCTGAATTAATAGATAAACGACCATTAATAAAGATAAGGCTAAACCTAAACCGACTAAGCCGCCTACAGGAAATGAGATCCACAAGCACTTGTCAGTACATGATGTAAATAGTTCACCAAAACAACCTAAGCAGAAAGAATGGAGGACAAAAACAAGAAATAAACGAGCACCAAAGTAAGAAACTTGGTATAACCAGTTTAATAAAGGATAGATACCCCTGACGAAAGCAGAGATTGATAGGATATCTAGAAGATATGTGGATGCAGACCGATTATAAACACCACCTATTACTGATAAGGAATAAACAGAGTGGTTAGAAACGAAGGATACCCCAGACAGGTAAAAGTTGTCTCGTAAACCACGGTCCAAAAAAGATAAAATCTTTTCCCAACCTACACAGACATAGACACATAGGAGAAGACCTAATGCGCTGCCAAATAACCAGTAAGATATGTGGTACGGCATTGAAGCCAAGATACCTAGAGGTAAAAATAAGTGAACAAAGGTCTGTAGAATTAACATTAAACCCCAAACATACATACACCAGTAAAGAGAAGTAAGGTGACGATAAAATGTACTATCTAAGATCTGCAAAGAAGTACTTTGTTCTAACAATTCTGACTCAATATAACAAGACCATCCGGCCAGCCATGACTGGTTGTTGGACTTACCATCGAATAAGCTAATATAAGCTAATAAAAATAACATGAAAACAACAGAAACGAACACTCCACCTTCTAAAAAGATTAAACAAGACTCTGTCAAACATAAAGAAAATAGGGATAAACGCACTAACTTAAATATAACAGACACCTTGTTAAATAGAGCTCTAATTTAAAGAAGGAAACGTAGCACGAACGACATGACAAGGCTATGAAAGTAGGTGCGCTATAATAAGCAATTACTGAGATCGGACAAATAAAATAAAGTTCAATTAGCGTATTTAAATAAACTACGACTAGGGTCAAACATGTAAATTAAAGTTCAGCTAGCGTTGATAAAACAACGGTCTACATAAGATCGGTCTACTGCCAATAGGAGACGCATGCCAAAAGACATTTAAACGTACCCTACTACCCAGCGAAAAAAGACCTGTATAACAGACATAGACACAGACTAGGATCTACTAGTTCTAGATTGAACAAGTCGGTTGACTTGTGATCGAGACTAAGTAATATAACAAGAGTGTACAAATAAGAATAAAATCGATTATCAACAGCAGCTTTTGCTACCATTACCATGTTTCAACTTACAACTAAAGAGAGGCGTACAACTAACTTAAAGTAGACAACAGAAAACTATTAAGTAGAGACGTCAAACCAGCTGGCGTTGGGCGGTGTGTAGTTGCTTTACTATGGTACATTGTAGAGGAGCACAAATTCCGACTACAATTACTTTTTGAGTACGCTTTAAAGTCATTATAAACGACAACTAGCCTTATGAGGTAGGATAATATAAAATTAACAAACCTGTAGTATCATGTGGACAGCCTATTATATAAAAGCCAAGTAACTTGTCTGTCGAGAAAAATAAAAGAACAGGTTGAACCTAAATACCATAAAAACGACTGAAAAAAACCTTAATATAACCAATAGATAGTTTTTTAAATAAGTAAAATTTAATTTAAAAATAAATGAGTGAACTAGTCCAGGGAAACACGACCACCTATAAAATTAACAACTAAAAAAGAAATAAAACCGGAAAGGTATAAACGTAGAAAAATACTGCTTATGAGATATATATTAGGTTGATAAATAAAGAAAAATTTAAAAGTACCATAGTGCAATGCGATCAAAAATCAACGCGAAAGCAGTCTTGCAGCTCGGAAAAACAAATAATAGTAAATATATGTGTTGTATCAAATTAAGTCACATGAACCCTCAATTTGCATAGTAATGCACCCTCAGGTGTTATAAATAGATGAGATTGGACTCGTACTCTAGGCGGACATAAAATAGAATCAACTATTAATATCGAGTTTCTGTACAGATTACATGGAAATTAAACCATATCACGAACTATACCTTCATTCTAACAATTAAACCGTATACTAAGTATGTTAAAATTACATTTAATATAAGAGACTTCATTTTACTGAAAACCAAACTTATACTTAAAAATACGAAAAAAAGAAAAGGATATATTATATCAGAATACACTACCTAGTTAAACACTATTAAGCTTGCAGATCAGGTCTGGCCGCGTATGCTGGTACCATGATTGAACTCTACTAAAATTTAAAAACACTGGTCATAGAATAAAACTACATTGCCAAGATATCTTCACTGCAGATCCCCTTTAAATGAGGAGTAACGTAAATTAATAGTTACCGCAAAAAGCCATTATAAAACGACTTAAAATCTCTAATTATCAAAAATAAACAGTTAATACCTATAAAATGATTAGAATAGAAGGAGATAAGTAAAAAAGGAAAGAAAACATGTATCCCTAAAAATGTTTCAAGCAAAAAAGATACTGTCTTTTCAAACAGTACACTGATGCTTAGTATAAAACAGTGTTTTACTAAACATATATAACAACTATTAATGTTTGCGTCTTAACGATAAAAGGTTATTAATAACCCATATACATTAGCATGTGTACGATTGTAAATAAATACGCTTTCATAGCTGAATACTACCAATTCACGGATTTTGGTTACAGTATAAAAAATGGGATCCTATAGAAACGAGCCGGGATAGAAGGAAAAGAAATGAAGTAAAAAAAATAAGACTAAATTGAGTTTGCACTAATACTAGTATACCATCACTTGGATTGGCATGACAGAGTGTCCTGAGCCGCAAAGTTCTGCGCAGAAACCAGAATAAACGCCCCGAGATAAACCCACTACGGAGACATGTGAGGAACGTCCTGGGATAGCGTCTACTTTAATACCTAGGGACGGGACGGAAAATGAATGAATAACGTCAACAGAAGTTATATCCAAACAAACCACACTACCACGAGGTAAGTATAAGGGCTGATCTACTAATGTTAATCGAGGATTACCTACCATTAAATTAGAAGATGTCAGTAAGCGGGATTCTAGTAAAGTACTTGACGCCGGGCTGACATATGACCAAAACCACTGATTACCAATGACATGACCAAAACAAGAAGCGCTACTACGATCTAGGTCTAAACCATAGAGAACCGATAGAGAATGTAAAACAGTAACTAAAAGGAAAGCAACAGGAACTAGGGTCCACAAGAGCTCTAGACGACTATCATGGCTGAAATAATAACAGGCAGCACTACGAATGTACCAGACGTATAAGATATAGATAATTGTACAGAATAAACCTGACATAAAGGATAGATATAGAACAGCACACTGATCAAAATAACTCATAATAAGTTCCATACCACGAGAGCCAAAACGTAACATTAGAGAGAAAAACTGCCAAGTGTCACTTGTCAAACTACTGACTTAGTTATGTTATAGGAATATAACAAATAAATGACAAAAAATGATGGAATAATGATAAAAAACAACATTTGAGCACTTTTTATCGTTATATATAGCGAAAATGCAGTGTTTCTGCC
>Ga0138259_1166143_pt1 | contig 14150 bp, 19 predicted proteins | sample RNAA_220151111_FD_105236 | JGI IMG/M metagenome (GOLD analysis project Ga0138259, IMG submission 105236) | Metatranscriptomics of polar marine prokaryotic and eukaryotic communities from Palmer Station, Antarctica after 24hr light incubation -... | ecosystem: Environmental > Aquatic > Marine >...
ATTAGATGGAAGAAGAAGAAAGTTAGATTTAGTTCCTAGAGAATTGCAAAATTTCAATTTATCGAGGACGAAGTCCCAAGGGCCGCAGGCGATCTGCCCGCTGGTCCGAGTAGAGGCTGCAGATCTTCAATATGCTCGTTGGTTTGCTGGTCTTGATGACAGGGCTGGGAGAGGTCTCCGCGGTGGACTGCCAATCGGGTTACTATACTTATACCGCCACGCTGCCTCAAGGAAGCACCATGGAGGCTTGCCAGGTGTGCCCAGCTGGCCACGCCTGTGCGGCAGCCACAACCAGGACCCCAACGGCTTGTAGTGCTGGCACGTATGCTCCTGCTGGCTCGCTTGCCTGTTTGGCGTGCCCTGCGGGCCACACTTGCGCAGATCCGGCCACCGTACCCACTCTTTGCGCTGTAGGACAGGTTCCAAATGCTGGCAAGACCGCTTGCGTTGGCTGTGCTGCTGGCAGCGCCTGCCCTGGACCTGACAAGGCGGTTGCTACATGCTCAACGCCGACACAGTATTCTCTTGCGGGTGCGTCAGAGTGCACTTCTTGCCCAGCAGGTCAAGCATGCCGTTTTGCGGATGCAGCTGGTAGCGCCTGTCCATCAAACACTGCTGCCACTTTCGGAGCTGGAACCTGCGCCGCGACTCCAGTCGGAGGCTTCGCTCCGCAGAAGTATGTCGCAGCTCAGACCTGCCCTGCAGGTCTCGTGGCTCTTGGAAGCCCAAACGAGCGAGTACGTTGTGATCTCTGCCCTCAAGGGCAGGCTTGCACCTCATCAGCCGCATCTGGAGCGTCGGCATGCCCTACGGGCAAAGTCTCTGCTCTTGGCTCGACAACTTGTTCAGATTGCCCGGCGGGCTACTCATGTCCCTCTGCCAATCCAAGCGACATCGTCGCCTGTGCTGATGGCCAATACAGCAACGCTGCTTTGGGTACTTGCGTGTCCTGTCCAGTGGGAGACCACTGCTCCTATTCTGGTGTCCTCGGTACATGCGCTGTGGGGACCTGGTCGCCTGCTGGTGCCTTCGATTGTCGACCATGCCCTTACGCCCACAGCTGCTCGCCTACAGCAGTGGCCGCCTGTGCCGCAAACCAGTACGTCGACACCTCCTCTGCTGCCGGATATACGTGCTAGGCTTGTCCTAATGGCTTTGAATGCTTGGACAAACACACGAAGACCCCTTGCGAGAAGGGATGGGTACGTACCACACCTGGAGCTTGTACCATCTGCCCTGCAGGAAGCTTCTGTCCTGATGCTACTACCACGACTCCGTGCTCAGCGGGGACTTTCTCAGATGCGGGAGCCACCTCCTGCTATACTTGCCCAGCAGGAACTGCTTGCAGTGGAACGACGGCAAGAAATGGGGCCTCCGTAGCTGCGTGCTCTTCCGGATGGAGCAAAGGGAGCACTGGGGCAGGTGCCTGCTCAGAGGCAGCTGACGGCTCGTATGTATTGACGCCAGATGCTTCAGCAGCTACGCAGTGTCCTGCCGGCTTCTTCTCAACAGCAGCTGGTTAGGACATGTGCCATTCTTCGTCGACAACAAAACAAGCTGGAGCCACTCCAGGGACCACAAGCACAGGCCTCGTGACTTGCGCCGCCAACACAAACCTGGATGTGAATGGCGTGCGTGAATACGGCATACCTGGAGGTTCTGCTTGCATCACTTGCGATGATTATGAGCCCTGTAATATTGATCAACAGGGCAAAAACTCATCTTGTGCACCAGGATCCTACTTCGATAAGACCAACAATGCCTGTGTCGTGAGCGTTGCTGCCTCTGGTAAGGATATATTCGTCGCAACCATCGACTCCAGAGCAGTCAATTGCGCGCCTGGTTTCATGAGAATTCCCACAGATGCCTCAGATACGAGTTACCAATGTATCCAGTGCCCAGACACCCAAGTCTGCTTGATTGTACCTGGCCAAGCCAAATGGGAAAATAATTGGTGCTATCTCAAGGATCCGGCAGTCAACTATGGCTCGCTGGGCTTGCTCGTTGACCAGCAGCGGCTGCCTGCGTACGAGGCAAAATGGTGCATCGATTGCAAAGCTCAGGCCATCAAGGATCAGATCTGTACCTTCGCGACCAATTACTTTACCACACATGACGGAGTGAATATCACATGCCCTGCCAGAGCTGCCACTGAAACTCGAACTCAACAGGGAGCCTCCTATGCTGCCAAGGCTCATTTCTGGTCGGATACTTCTATATATCCTTATCCATATTGCCAAGTCGATCTCAACTATTACTTGAACACTCCAGTTGTCACCACCAATGTGAACCAAGCACACATCAAAGTCCTTCTGCCAAACGCACAACTGGCTACCCCAGCATCATACAGCGCAACGTGTGGCAACACTGAGTTTGACTGGAAAGACATCAACTATCCCGCATGCGCAAGGGTGTATCCCGGTTTCGATTCTGGAGGCTTTCTGGGTCCGTCTCGTAAAATGGCTTGGCCGGCTCCGCCTGCTCAACCATCAGCAGCCTACTACCAGCTTGGAGCTGGTACAGATCATCAGATGACTGCTCTGACATGCCCTGTATTATCTGCCACTACGGCAGCCACCTCGTAAATTGGTGGCGTCATAGCCAACGGCGACCTCGCTGGTTCTGGTATGGTCGATGAACACCAGGCATGTCGTCTCTGGGATGTGGGGACATGCACTGTGGCCACTGCAGACTACTGCCAAGATGGGACTGATCTCACATGCCCACTCGGCTATGCAAAGACCACCACCTCACCGAATCAATAGACGATATCAGATTGCGTGCCATGCACGGCTGGCAAGGTTTGCTCAACATCAACAGAGGCGGCTTGTCCAGCAGGCTACTTCTGTGCTGCCTATACCGAGGACGAGAAGACCTACGCCTCCCCACCAGGCACCACAACAACGGGCCTTGACAACGCTATCCCATCGTCATTGACAGCATGCGTTGGACGCTATTGCCCACCAGCCACAACAACCCCCAAGGCCTGCGATGTGCGATACCAAGCTACGCTCAGCAATCTCGCTGATGCAGCTGGCTGCAGACCCCATCTTCCAGGACGGTATTTTGACACTGCCAGTAATGCACTTACGACTTGCACGAAGGGCAACTTCTGCCCAGAAGGAAGCGCTGCTAAGGTTCAGAGCCCACCAGGCTACGTGAGCGTGAGCGCTGACGCAGAATCAAAAGATGACCTGACCGGCTGCACAGCGGGGTACTTCTGTGATGAAGGATCAGCCCAAGCGGCGACGTCATATGCCAACAGCTGCCCTGGAGGTCATTACTGCCCAGCAACGCTGCTTTTTGCCAAGGAGAACGCCTGTGCCGAGGGTACCCACTCACAATCAACAGTTAGTGGTTTTGAGGGTTCGATGACGGGGGCTAGCAGCTGCCAATCATGCGCTCCTGGAGAGTATTGTCCTGCTGGAAGCGCAGCTTCAGGAGCCGGTGGGCCAAAAGTTTGCCCAAAGCACGCTTGGTGTGAAGCTGGTGACCACACGCCAAGGAATTGCCCAGCTGGAAAGCAGGTAGACTCGGAGTCGCAAACATCAGCAAATGCATGTACTGATTGTGCCAAAGGATACTGGTGTCCATCTGGTTTTGGGAGCGTCAAGTGTCCTGGAGGCTCATACTAGTCTTCGGAAGGAAAAGATAGTTGCATAGTGTCTCCTGAAGGTGTAGCCACAGGAACAGCTGGAGGACTTACAGCTATCCTGACAGCCCAGAACTGTGCAGCTGGCTCGCATGCTAGGCCAGGAGCCACCGTCTGCTACCCTTGCGAAGCTGGGTCGGCATGTGCAGGCGATCGGGCATAGACCATCTGCGCAGCTGGTACTGCTGCTGCTGCTGGAGCAGCCACCTGTGCGACCTGCTCAGCTGGAACTGACTGCAGACTGACTGGTCTTCCCGCTCCACAGCCTTGCCCCTCGGGATATGCCTGCCCTACTCCTGCATCAGCTCCTGTTCCAGCTCCAATTGGCTTCTTCTCGATCGGTGGAACTGCAGCAACAAGCACCGCAGGCCTATCGAGCTGCAACTCTGGCTACACCTGCACCTCAACGGGTGCTATAGGACCACATGCAGCGCCATGCGAAGCAGGAACTTACGCAGGTGCCTCATCTTCGACTTGTGGTGCTACTCAGGATGGTTCCTATACTTTACGAGCTGCTGTCTCGCAGACCACCTGCCCTGCCGGCTTCTACTGTCATTAGTCTGAGCAATACTGGCCTCGAGCGTGTCCAAGAGGCACATTTGGTGCAAGCACAGGACTCGGGTCAGCAGCTGCATGTGCTGCGTGTACTGGCGGAAAGACGTGTGACCTGCCTGGTCTCGCTGCTGTTTACGGAGAATGCAACGAGGGCTACTACTGCTCAGCTGGAGCATGGACGCCAAGCCCTAACGGAGCTGCTGATCCAACAGAAGCACCAACAGGAGGCCTTTGCACAGCTGGCCACTTCTGCCCGAAGAGCGCAGCAGTGCCTTCTCCTTGTGCTGCTGGGACGTATCTCAGCTCTCCAGGCATGAGGAAGGCAACCGACTGTCTCTCATGTCCAGCAGGCTCTTACTGCGCCGGAACAGGTAGCGCTGCGCCCACAGGCAAGTGCTCGGCTGGATACTACTGCACTGGAGCTGAGGGTGCAGCAACTACAGGTGCGAGCTCAGCACAAGAGGCGGACACTCCCGCTGGCTCATACACTCCTGAAGGTTCTGCTCAGCCAATTCAGTGTCCACCTGGTACATATTCAAGCGCCGCTAAGCAGGTCGCATGCACACCATGCGATGCTGGAAAATCTTGTCCCACGCGAGGTATGACAGCAGGTACTGCTTGCACAGCTGGCGTATATTGTCCTCTTGAGAATGGTGTCGGAACTGTTCATCCAAAGACATGCCTGGCCGGTACTTACCAGCCACAGGCTGCTGCTGCAGCATCAGGAGCCTGCCTCGCTTGCCAAATCGGGAAGGTCTGCGCCGATGAAGGTCTTGCCACCTCTGGAGCTTCATGCGCAGCCGGCTTCATCTGTTGGAGGCGCGCCTTTACGACTACTCCAGCCCGAAGCCTCGGAACCCCCGCGTCCTCTGCGGCTTGTACAGCTGCTTGCTCCTGTTGGTCTGATGATTTTGGTCTCTGTCCACCCGGCCATCACTGTGCATCTGGCGCCACCTGTCCTACTGCTTGTCCTGCAGGTACGATTTAGCCTGCAGAGGGTGCTACTGCTGCCGCTGCCTGCCTCGCATGCCCTGCTGGTTCCCACTGTGGTGCAACAGGCCTGGCTGCTCCTAGCGGTACTTGCCCTGCCGGCTTCTTCTGCACCTCGGGCACGACAGCAGCCGCTGCAGCTGGATCAGGATGTCCACCAGGACACAAATGCCCAGCTGGGACTCCACTAGCTGTTGCCTGCCCTCCAGGCTCCTATCAGCCTTCCGCTGGAGAGGCCAGCTGCCTCCCTTGCGAGGCTGGAAAGTACTGCCTCGAAGGTGCAGCAGCCGCTTTAGCATGTCCTGAGAACCATTACTGCCTTGCCGGTACAATCTTGGCTACATAGTACCCCTGCCCGGCTGGCAAGAGCACTGGAGGCGCCACTGGAGCCACAAGTGCTACCGCTTGCACCAACGTCGGTCCAGCAGACTGGATCAAGGTGCCTGGTCAGACAGCTACCGATAACATCGCCAAGGGGACGGTGGCCGCCGGATACTCCAACCCAAGCGGTGGAGCGACTCACACGCAGCCAAGTGGAGCCAGCCTCTGTACTCGAGGCTACCTCTGCAACAGCGGCGTGGCGGCTGCGTGCCCTGCTGGGTCTTTCTGTGCTGATTTTGGACTGAGTGCTGTGGCAACTTCTCCAACAGGCGTCGCACCATCATCAGGGCCTTGTGCTGCAGGGCACTGGTGTCCTGCCGGAGCTACGAGCCCCGTGCCTACGGCAGCCACTGGAGTAGCCGTCCAAGGCCTCGGTGGACTCTGTGACCTCGGATACTGGTGTGGTTCTGGCACGCTTCCTCTCACTACGGGTGGAGCAGCCGGCCCAACTGCCTGCGCCGCTGGGACCTGGGCCGCAGGGATAGGCCTTCGAACAGCATCTGAGTGCTCCTCATGTCCTCCTGGCCATGTTTGTGCCGCAACTGGCATCACCTCGCTCTCTACGCACAGCTGTCCTGCTGGAGCCTTCTGCCTGAGTGGTCTTGCAAGCACCTCTACAGCCGGTACATGTGCAGCCGGATACCACTGCCCAGCCGGATCACCAGAGCAACGGCCATGTGGGGAGGGCACCTATCAACCAGCCACAGGCCAAGCAAGTTGCACAGCATGCAGTGCTGGTAACTATTGCCCATACAGCGCTTCAGGGATCCCAGCAGAGATACCCTGCCCGGCGGGACACTACTGTCCTGCATCTGGAAGCACTCAACCACCATTGATTAGCCCAACACCATGTCCTCCAGGCAGTTACACCGACGCTCCAGGCGCCTAGGCCTGTACTTCGTGCCCAGCTGGAGCCTACTGTGCCTCTGAGGCGCTGACCACTGCTGGGACTCCTTGTCCTGCTGGGTACTGGTGCCCTGCTGGAGCCATCGACTATTAAGGATCGCGATGTCCGGCGGGAAGCCATTGTCCTGCCGGCAGTGCTGCAGCTGTTGCGTGTCCTGCTGGCAAATACTGCCAAGGGGAGGGTCTTGACGCCCCCAGTGGGGACTGTATGGCGGGCTACTATTGTTTGGGTGGTGCAGTGCGACCCAATCCAGCTGATGACCCAACGGGAGCTCGTTGTCCAAAAGGAGCGTACTGTCCAGCCGGTGCCAGCGCACCCACGAAGTGCGCCGCTGGAACTTACTCAGACAAGCTCGGTGCCTCAGCCTCCTCCTTCTGCTTGGCTTGCCCCGCTGGCCTGACCTGCACGCTCGTGGGCCTGCCAGCTCCAAGCTCTGATTGTCCAGCAGGGAAGCATTGCTAGGGAGCTACCCAAGCCGACTGCTCAACGGGTCACTATTGCCCAGCGGGTGAGGCCGCAGAGCTGGTGTGCCCACCAGGCTCGCACCAAAGTCAGACGGGTCAGGCTACTTGTGCGACTTGTCCAGCAGGAAGCTACTGCGGCAGTGACTCCTCTCATAGTGGCTGGGGTGGCATCGTGACGCCTGTTGCCTGCCCTGCTGGCTACTACTGTCCAGCAGGAACTCCTAGTGAAGAGGCCTATCCTTGTCCTTCTGGCTCACACGGAGCTGGCACTGGCCTTTAGAGTGAAGCAGCATGCACAACTTGTCCGCTTGGCTAATATTGTGACCGCCCAGGCCTACTCGCTCCCTCTGGAGCATGCCTCGATGGATTCAGCTGTACTGCTGGCTCTTCCGCGGCAACTGGAACTGGGCCTTGCCCAGCAGACTCCTATTGCATCGGTGGCTCAACGACAGCTTGTCCGCCAGGTACGTACAGCGGTGGTCCTGGTGCAGCAAAGTTGGACGAGTGCATTAAGTGTCCACCAGGTCAAGTCTGTCCTGACCACGCCCGAGGCCTCGTTCCGTGCCCAGCAGGCCGCTATTGTGTTGGTGGTGCTCTCAGTGCTGCAGACTCTGATCCTGCTGTATACGTCTGCACAGCTGGCCATTATTGCCCGACTGGAAGTGCTCTACCACTCCAGTGCCTTCCAGGTACGTCTAGCTCTGCCACTGGCGCTACCACGTGTACTCTGTGCCCTGCAGGCACATATTGCCCCAGTTCAGGACTCACGGCTCCTCTGGCTTGCCCAGCCGATCGAGAATGTGCAACAGCTGGCACTGTCCAACCAAGAGTGTGCCCTCCTGGCCAAAGCGCCGATGGAGCAGGAGCATGTACAGCATGCCCAGCCGGTAAATACTGTTGGCCAGAGCCTGGCACGAACGGCATAGCCACCGATGCTTGCGACCCGCTCTATGTTTGCCAGTCTGGCTCAGCGAGCAAGACTCCATACCCCAGTGACATGCGCTCAATTCAGCCAGCTGGAAGTGACTTTCTGGCTTACAATGGTCCTGCTTATCCAGGTCAGCGAGCAGAAGCTGCCAGCCGCAATGTGCCGTGCTTAGCGGGAACATATCGCCCTGGCCTCTACGGCTCAGCATGCTTGACTTGTCCAGCCGGCCGTTACTGTGGCGAGAGCGGCATGAGCTCCATCGACTCTTACGTCTGCGCAGGCGGCCAGCTATGCGCAGAGGGCGCGACCACCTCGACTCCAGCCTATGCTGGAACGACGACGTTAGTGAGCGCCTTGTGCCCTGCCGGCTTCTTCTGCCCTGCAGGTGCCCGACATCCACTGAGATGCGCTGATGGATATTATGGCCCCTCTGTAGGTGCTGCGCTCTGCACGGCCTGTCCTGCAGGTTCATACTGCAATGGTGTTGGGCTTCCCACCTCTTGGGATGGGACTACGGCGATCAACGGAGGCCGAACAGTATGTCCAAGAGGTATTGAGTGCGGAGGAGGAACAGCGTATCAGCCCCTCTGTGCCGCTGGATAGCGTGCTGCAGGAGCTGGTTGCACAGACTGTTCACCAGGATCATATTGTCGTGGAGGACAGGTCGCCGGCAACTGTGCTGCTGGGTACCTCTGCCGCTGGGGAACCTCGGAACCCAATCCATGGGCCTATCCATGTCCAGTGGGTAGCTATTGCCCACATGGTGCTACTTCGGCTCTGCCCTGTCCCTCTGGAACCATGGGCAAAGAGGGCAGCACTGTATCAGGCGCAAAGTAGGCCTCCGACTGCACAGGTTGCCAGCCAGGCTGGCTCTGTCCTCTCAGCAGGCGCGGAGCCAAGCCTTGCCCTCCTGGTTACTACTGTCCTCTCCTTGCCTCAGCTGCGGTACCATGTCCTAGAGGCACTTGGTCCTCTGAGGGTCTCTTGGTGACAGAACAGGAATGCGAACCCTGTCCTGCAGGCTACGCTTGCAGCACCACAGCGATTGCTTCTCTCACCGATTATGAATGTCCTGTAGGTCACTATTGTCCTGCTTCCACCGCTGATGCGATACCCTGCCCTGCTGGAACCTACCGAAATGAGACGGGAGGTGAGGACGAACTTGACTGCCAAAGATGCCCAACCAGCTACCATTGTCCAGTCGCCACCAACCAGCCCAAGCAATGCTTCGATGGCACTTATTGCAGAGCTGGAGCTGCGATGTATCTCACTGTACCTGGCGGATCCTACAGCAACGCTGGCACTCGCTATCAAATGGCTGCGTGTCCATACAACCATCGTTGCCCTCGAGGTGCCAAGGAGCCTCAGCGCTGCGCTGGAAGGACTCTTTGCCCACCTGCAAGCGAGACTGGAGTTCTCTGCCCTGCTGGGAGCTATGTCCGTGATAACTCCGCCTACCTGACGACTGACTCCTGCCTCATCTGCGGTGCCGGTCAATATTCTACCCTCGCGGACACCCTCTGCCACCAATGCGAGCCCGGACACCTCTGCTACGGCAACACCACGAGGAAGTTTCCCACCAGCGTGGCTGCTCAGCACGGTGAGCTTTGTCCAAAAGGTCATTACTGTCCTCGAGGCTCAAAGACGCCATCAGCGTGCCCAGAGGGAACTTTCAATGACCGCCTTGGAGCAGCAGCTCTCACCGACTGCTTGCTTTGCGATGCTGGCAGCTACAATGACCTCACAGGATAGAGTGGCTGCAGACCATGTGGAGCCTTTGCTATTTCAGACGAAGGTGCCATCACATGCAGGTGTCTGGGACGTTTCCGTGTCTTCTCGCTCACCGACTCGTCATGTCGCTGCAGCAGCGGTTATGACGCAGCTGATGAACAAGGAGAGCTTCGAGGTCAGGAAAGTGGAAAAGAAGACTGTACTCCGCTGGTCTTTGACCGTTGTGAGCAAGCAAACCAAACGAGAAGCGCAGAAGGAGGATGCGTAGATGTTTCTGACTGCTCTGTGGCCTGTGGACCCCAAGGAGGCGTGCGATCTGAGGTGGTTGGAGTATGCACTTGCAATCAAGACCTAGGAGTGGACAATGTCTGCAACCAAGGCTGCCGTAAGAGCGCACCTCAACTCTCCCTTGTATCAGGAACTACTGTCCGGGTCACAGATCCATCGGGTGGGACCAAGTTGCAGGATCTGACTCAGGTTGGTGATGTTTACGGTGATCCAGCATGTGCTGCTGGAGGTCAAGAGGACTGTACAGTGAGAAGTGCAGGTCAGGATGCTTCAGGAGCATTTCTTGGTGGCTACAGCCCTCCCGCATTGGTCGGATAGAAGATTAGAAGATTAGACGAGAAGCTTTAATTGCGCAACAGCAAGAACAGGCTTCTGAGTGATGAGGAATTTCCACACCGAGAGCTTCAGCCACAAACAACTCAAGCTCCAGTCCGTAATCCTGTCTACTGTATCGTTGTGGGCAGCTCCTTCTTATTTACAATTAGTGACCCCAAGCACTATCCCGTCTATTTGAGAGATAGCGTACTCAATACCAACCCTGACTTTGACTACGGCGCGTTCCTCGACTTGTAAGGTGAGATGGCTAAGAAAGTGGCGCTGCAAGTCAGCACTCCTTCGCTCTTTGCTTTCTCGTTCACTCAAGCTGGTATCTACGCCTTCGGTGACGCAGAAGAGCAGAGAAGGAATAACACTGCAGAGCAGTTGATGGTGATCACCGTCATGGCTGCTGGCGAGACCTGCACAGACCCTGATAGATATGTTCAGTCAATCTCTGGAAGTGCCCTCTCCGCCTTCGGTGTGCCACAGCGTCAAGACATCATCATCGGACCAGACTATCCACTCTTGGTGGGTCTGGCCTGCATTCTCCTGCTTGCTACTGGCACCGTTATGGTGCTGATCGCCTACTGCCTGCACAAGCAATGGACGATATAGAAGGTGCGGCGCGAAGGCTACCGTGGTCAGCATATCAAGGTGGATATTGCACATGACAACGAAGTAACATATGGCAAGGCTGGCAATGACTTCGCCAAACATCGAGCTGCTCCAGACGAAGAGAGCTCAGGCGAAGAAGACGACCTTGATGACGTGAATATGGATATCTATCAAGACTTGGTAGAAGTCGGTAAGCAATTCCTCGACGTATACGAAAATGCTCGCAACAAAAGAAAAAGATAGCAGAAAGGCAAGCGAGCGCAGCTGATCCAGCTGCTTCGTGAGCTTGCCACGGAAATTGGTTCAGTTGGTCAAGATGCTCATGGCAATGATATGCAGGTTTATGACCCAGCGGAGCTAGAGGGTGCTGGTGCCGGGAATATGGACGGCGAGAAGGCACAAGAGCGAGCTGAACGGGCACGACAGCTGCAGGAGGAGCGCGAAAACCGAGAAAGAGCCGCTGAATAGGCCCAGAAGGAAAAGCTTGACCGAGATTGTTCTCAACGAGATAAAGAAGGAATAGAGGCTATCAAAAACGCTGTGACTGCTAAGGTCCAGAGGGCCCAGAAAGAACTTGGCAGAGACCTAGACCAATACCACACCAACGTACTGGTCAAGAGAGACGGTGAGGAAGCTGCAGCCGTCGCTGCTCCAGAAGCCATGGCCTACGCCGTGTATGACCAGGATGCCAAGTCACGCCTGAATCAAGCGGTCAAGAAGATAGACGAGAGCAAACATCTGGAGGAGGCTGAGAAGGAGGCCCTGCTCGCCAGTCATCAGCAAGGCGTTGGAGATATTGAGAAGCTCATGGAGGCAGAGAGGAAGAAGCAGGAGCGAGACATGGATGCGATGATGAGGCTCAGGCTGGAACGGCGTAAGAAGCGAGCTGAGGGCCGTGGAAAAGGTGCCGTCAAGGACGAAGAACGAGCTGCAACCCAAGCCATAGATGCTGAGCTGGACAAAAAAGCCCATGCTGACGCAGCAGCAGTCGAACGAGAGGCAGAGAGGAAGCTTCAAGAAGCAAAGGATGCCCATGTAGGAGATGCAGTGGCATTACGGGAGCTGTCTGAAAAGGCAAGGCTTGAAAAAGATGATGCACTCAAGAAGGTTGAGCAAGAGGCAGAAGCTCAGCGAAAGGTGCGCATCAAGGAGGCTCAGGAAGAGGTTCGTCGCAAGCATGCACAAGGCGCGCAGACCACGGAGGAATTTGAGCAGGCGCTCGTCGGCATCGTTGGTGATGATGAAGCTGCAGCAAAAGCGAAGATCAAGGCCGCAGACGAGGTGAAGAAGCAGGCTTTGGAGGAGTCGAAGCAAGAGCTCAAAAAGCAGCAAGCAGCGCTTCTCGAAAAGCTCAAAAAGGACAAGGAAATGCACGAGCAAGAGCTTGAGACAGTCGATTTGGTACAAGAAGAAGAGGCTGAAAAGACCAGGATAGAGGCACTCAAGAAGGCTGGTCTCTTTGATGGGAGAGAAAGAGAAAAAGAAGCCGAAAAGCAAAAAGATAGGATGAACAAAGCCTTAGCAGAGATCGATCACAATGACCAGAAGAACACCTTGATGGACCAGCTAGCAAATCAAGGATTAGATATGGAGGCACTGCTTGCTCTTGAGCAAGCACGACAAGCTGATCGATTGGCAGCTCGCAGAGAGCTCTTGAAGTAAAGGCGAAGAAATAAAAAGAACTAGGAGCTGGAAGGAGCAAGAGTGGCTGAACGAGCTCGTCAGATGGAAGCCACAGACCAGGCTGAAGCTGCAGCGCACGAGAGATTCGTGGAGGACATCTTCAAAGAGGTGGAAACAGGCGATGAAGACGGCAAACTGGCTTCAAGCTCTGCTGCTGGCGCTGATTAACACAATACTTCCCATGGAAGCAGCAAAGGCTTCCAGAACAAACAACAAAAGGAGAAGAAGGCCCAGATGCTCAACGAGTACTTGGCCGAGGCAGACTTTGAGCGATTTGGCAATCTTTTGGCCAAGCAGCTAGTCGAGAAGGAGCAATACCTCAAACTCCTCCTCGCAAAGTATGCTGATTAGCGTCTCGCCGAGACCGAGCACGCCAAGGCATAGCTCCGTGACGATTATGGGCTACTGGACAAACTCAAGGAGGAGAGCAAGATCGATGAAGCAACTCATAGAGACGGCCGGAAGAAGCTTGCTGTGTCCGAAGCCAACGTGCTAAGAGAGCTTGAGCTTGGGCTTGAGAAGGCCCACAAAGAGGAAGAAGCAGAACTGCGGCAGCGTCTCGACAAAGAACATATTGAAGAGTAGATAGCCCTGCAGCGAACCTAAGCGGAAGCCCATGCCAGGCTCAGGAAGAAGCTCCTTGGCGAGCAAGAGGCAGCAGAGGAGGAAAATCTCGATACCAAAGCTCTTGAAAAGTTCACTGCTGTGAAGAAACAGGAGCAGGAGAAACGTCAGCGCACCACTGAGGCGGAGAGGCGCACCGTGGCACGTCAGATCGAGCTGCAGCTGCAAGACCAAATCAAGGACCACGAAGAGCTACTCCATCGCAAGCGTGAAGCACAAGCAGCAATGCAAAGCGAAGCATCAGAAATCCGAAAGAGACTTGCTGACAGAAAGCGCAAGATGGCTGAGCAAAGCTTCGCTGGCCTGACCGAGGAGGAGAAAGCGGCCATGATGGAGCGCTTCAAGGCGCAGTATGACAGCCTCGGCTTCGCATTGGAGGATGAGAGGAACAGATAGGCCAAAGCCCTGGCCAAGAAGGCTGAGCTGAGGAAGCAGAAGCTGGAAAGGACGCGAAAGATGAAGCTGATGCACGCTGGCGAATAAGAGAGGCATGCCGAGCTCGAACGTGCATCTGGACTCCATTAAGCGCTCCAGAATGTGCAGGTGGTTGCCCTCGGCACAGGCAATGATGAGCTCCTAAGACTCCTACGACTGTGGGCTGCAGGTAGAGAACAACATCATAGAGATGCTGAAGCACAGAAGATTGCTACAACGACCGTCAACTTGGATGCAAACCTCCTCACCAGGCTCATCCTGAAGCTTGTTCAGGTCGAAAAGAGCCTCAAAGAATACAGGAGGTTGAAGAAGTATAGAATCCGTGGCCAAGCACGAGGCAAAGCCAAACGTGGTGGTGCCCCTAGCAGCGCCATCCAGCACCAAGCCAGCGTCGTATCCAGCAGTCGAATGGCCAGTAGCATCAAGAACAGCCACGTGGGTAGCTCATCGAACCCTAGGAACTCTGACCGCTGACCCAGAGATGAGAGCTCCCCATTTTGAAATCAATGAATCCGCCTAACCAGAACCGCTAAGAAATTCGCAGATTTGGATTTTAATGATTTGATATTCATAGAGAAA
>Ga0138259_1296013_pt1 | contig 14107 bp, 15 predicted proteins | sample RNAA_220151111_FD_105236 | JGI IMG/M metagenome (GOLD analysis project Ga0138259, IMG submission 105236) | Metatranscriptomics of polar marine prokaryotic and eukaryotic communities from Palmer Station, Antarctica after 24hr light incubation -... | ecosystem: Environmental > Aquatic > Marine >...
GCGGAATGCTATACCATTGAGCTAATTACCCTTTCTAAAGAATACTCTAAACTAATGAAAACGACTCTTGAAAAATCAAAGTTTTTAATTAACTACTTAAAAGATTGCTCCAACTTAAAGAAAAAGAATAATGTTGTATTTGTTGAGGTATTTTTAGTTTTTCTGTTAATACAATTATTTTTAAAGTTTTTATATTAACTTCTAAATTTTCAAAAGTATTAAAAAAAAAATATCTAAAGTTAATTTCTTTTGTTAAACGTTTTTTGATCTGTGCTTGAACAGATGGTGTAAAACTAACCATATCGCCTTTCATCAATAAACGAGAAAAAGAGGTATTCAAAAAATTATTTATTCTAACTTTTTTGTGTGAAATCAGATGTCTGGCTTCAGAAATAGTAACAACAAAACCTAAGCGATATAATAAGATATCGAATCGTTTTTCTAATAACGAACAAAACTCCAACTCTCTTAAAAAGCGTAAAGAGTTTTTGGTACTATTACCTTCGTTATTTAAATATTTTTTTAAAAGCGAAGTCCGTGAAAAAAGCAAAAATAATTTTATTTTTCGACGATTCAAAATAGATGTTTTGAAAAATTCTTTAATTTTCACACTAGCTCGTGAATTTAAATAAATAGAATCCGGTGAAAAAAAATTTATTTTATTATTTTTTAAAAGGAGTAAAGCTTGGTTTTTTTTCGTTATAACAACTCCTGCTTTTAAATATTTTTTTAACTTAGGTCGCATTATTTTTATGATTAAATTTCTGTTTTAAACAAACAGATAATAAGGATAATATCAAATTTTTGGATAACAACGAGGAATACGACCCAATAACAGCGACAGAACTCGAAAATTTATTCGAAGACAAATCGTTGAAAGAAATTAAAGGAACATTCATCAACAAAGATTCTTTTTGTAGCAATTCAGTTTTTCGATGTTCTAAGAATAATGTAATTATTAAAAGATTAGATGTTTTTCGATTTGTTAAAAAACCAGAAGAGACTTCCGAATCGTTTAATAAAGAATAGTTTTTTTTTTTGCAAATTTTATGGAATTTATTTAAAAGTATAGGGTCTTTTAAGTTGATAACAAAAAGGATATTATATTGACTTTTTAAAAAAAATTCAATAAAAGAAAATCCAGTTTTTAGAGAGTATTGAACAAAAAAAGGGTTAAGAAAAGAAAAAAAAGATTCTCTACAGCCTAACAAAAAATTGAAATTACTTGGATCTGTAAAAGAAATAGAGGATCCTAAACAAATTTTTGACAAAACCAAGCAATAATTGTGATTTTTTTTATTTATAATTTTCATACGTATTATTTTTTTTTTGCCTTCTTTTAGAATCAGTGTTTCGTTTTTGTAAAGAATCCCTTTACCTTTGTAAACGTCCGGAACTCTGAAAAAACAAATTTTCGAACAAAATTCTTTCAACAATTGTTCGTCGAGCGATTTTAAAACTAACGACGTTTTTTGAGGAACAAAAACTTCCACGTAAAATGGAATTTTAATGAAAACGAAATGACTAAAACCTAACTTAAGCTTGATAAAATTATTTTTAATAGACTCTACTCGAAAGCCAACACCAACAAAGGTCAAACGAATAACAAAACTTAAGGAAACCCCAACAACTGATTTTTGAAGTAAACGAAAAAATGAAGAAAATTTCATTCTTTTGTTGATTAGACTTAATGTTTTGCTTGTAAGAAAAGAAATATCTAAACAAAGATAACCCCCCGAGCCTTTTAAAAAAAGTAAGTTTTGTTTAAGTTGGAATTTTACAACGGCGGGAATTTTAAGACATGTTTTAAAGATGTTTTTATTTTTCATTTTTTAAAAGATAGAACAAAGTATTATTCCCCCAGTTTTACGTTTTATACAAACATTATTTGTAAAGATACCTCCATTTGTCGAAACGACAAAAGTTACAAAACCATTGCTCGTTTTGACTATTTGTGGATAAGATAAATTGAATTTTTTATTAGAGGTAGAAAAAGTTTTAATTTCTTTAAAACCTGGAGTTCCATGAGAATTATATTTTAGAATAACTTTTAAAATTTTGCCTGAATGAATTTCAACAACACCAGAAACAAAACCTTCAAAAAACAGAACCTTTAAAAAATGACAGGTTAAAGATGTTTTAGGAAAGTAAACAAATTTTTGATTTGATTTGATAGCATTTTTTAATTGGGAAGTTAAATTACAAAACAAACTCATTATTTTTTCGTTTGGAAGCTGAGTTGAGCAACTGACTTAAGAATTCTCAGTTTTTTGCTTTACCGACTGGAGCTACCAAAACTGATTTTGGGTTGTTTAAACGATAAAAAACGATATTCTTTATGTCAAACACGGAAAAAAATAAAATGTGGAAATTCTAGAAAATAATAAAAACTTACTTTGAAGTTAACGAAAATCAAAATATAAAATCATTTAAAGTGAGCCAGTACAAAAAACTAAACATTATATTTCTTCTTTTCGAAATAAAAAAGATTGAACTGCAAAAGTTATCAGGAAACAGCAAAAAAGAGTTTACGAGAAAAACGGGAGTCGAACCCGCGGCTTTTAACGTGACAGGTTAATACTCTAACCAACTGAGCTATTTTCTCTATAAGCTAAAATCAAAATCTATTTAGTTAAAAATCTTATTTTGAAAAGTTCTAGTTTTTTTGTTGTGCTTATTAAAGTTGCTTTTTTAATCGGTTTCCATAAAAGATGATTCAACGGATCATTTTTTAAGAAAACAAATTTTTTATTTTTTGACAAAGGAAATAACAACGAACCTTCTGTTGTAAAAATTTGATATTTAAGCATATTAACGGTCAACTTCCCCAAAAACAATATCTTGGGTTCCAATAATTGTTACAACATCGGCAATCATATGCCCTTTACTCATCATATCTAACCCTTGTAAATGACCGAAACCAGGGGCTTTTATTTTGCAGCGATAAGGATGGTTTGTTCCATTTGACAACAAGTAAACCCCAAATTCTCCCTTTGGTGCTTCAGTAGCAGTATAAGTCTCTCCTCTTGGAACAGAAACACCTTCTGTAAAAAACTTAAAGTGATGAATTAAAGATTCCATTGAATTTTTAATATCGTATCGAGAGGGTGAAGTAACTTTTCTATCGTCTGCTTTAACAGCCCCGTTTGGAATGTTGTTTAAACATTGCATTAATATAGACAACGACTGACGCATTTCTCCAACACGAATGACATAACGATCAAAACAATCACCGTTGATGCCAGTCAAAACATCAAATTTCATCTTATCGTAAATCTCGTACGGTTGTTGTTTTCGTAAATCCCAATTTAAACCTGAACCCCGTAACAAAACACCACTAAAACCCCATTCCAAAGCTTCTTTTGAAGTAACGACTCCAACATTGATTAAACGTTGCTTCCAAATTCGATTACCTGTTAACATTTCCTCCATTTCATCAACCCGCGTGCTAAACTGCTCTGCAAAAATGTATAAATCGTCCAAAAGTCCTATTGGAATGTCTTGAGAAATACCACCCGGACGGATATAAGCAGAATGCATACGTGCACCTGAAACGCGCTCATAAAACTCCATTAATTTTTCACGTTCTTCGAAAGCCCATAAAAAGGGTGTCATAGCACCAACATCCATAGCATGACAACCAACAGCCAACAAATGATTTAAAATTCGGGTAATTTCTAAAAACAAAACACGAATATATTGAGCACGTAAAGGAACAGAAATCTGCGTCAAATCTTCTACGGCAAGAGAATACGTGTGTTCTTGAGCCATCATTGAAACATAGTCTAAACGATCAAAATAAGGCAACGCTTGTAAATAAGTTTTATATTCAATAAGCTTTTCGGTTCCCCTATGAAGCAAACCAATATGAGGTTCAGCACGTTCAACAATTTCTCCGTCAAGTTCTAAGATCAAACGTAAAACGCCATGTGCTGCAGGATGCTGAGGACCAAAGTTAAGAGTAAAATTTTTTATTTTGTTTTTTAAAGACTTTTTTTTTAAAACTCACGCCACTTCTTTATTTATTTTTTTGAATTATATTTTGAAAAAATTGTTGAACCTTAAAGAAAATTGGTATCCTCTTGTTGAAATCTTGAATTTTATTTCATGGAAGCATTCGGACTTGAACCGAAAACCGTTTGCTTGCAAAGCAAATATTCTACCATTGAAATATACCCCCGAGAAAATTAAAAAAACTTATTTTTCAAAAAAATAAAAAAGATTAAATTTTCGTTCGAATTAATAAATTTTCCAAAATCCCAACAGCAGGAATAAGGATTAAAAAGTAAAAAAAATAGAAAGCTGTACCAAGCTGCCCAATCAAAACGAACGGCTGTTCTACTACCTCTTGCCCAATCCAACCAAGCAATAAAAAATCAGCAAACAAAAACCAAAAGAATTTTCGATAAAATGGTCTGAAAGTTGAACTTCTTACGTCAGAAGTGTTGATAAACGGCAAAAATAAAAGAATAACAATAGCACCACCCATGGCAACAACTCCTCCAAGTTTATCGGGAATTGATCTTAAAACTGCATAAAAGGGTAAAAAATACCACTCCGGAACGATATGTGCTGGCGTAGACATTGGATCTGCAGGAATATAATTATCGGGATGTCCTAGCGTGTTAGGGTAGTAAAAAAGAATTGTTGAAAAAAAAACAACGAAAATCATCAAAGAAAACAAATCTTTAACATAAAAATACGGATAAAAAGAAATTTTATCACTGTTACTTTCGACACCTAAAGGATTATTTGAACCATCTTTATGAAGCAAAGCAATATGCAAAATAACCAAACCTGCAATAACAAAAGGCATTACGAAGTGTAGACTGAAAAAACGGTTTAAAGTTGCATTATCTACGCAAAACCCTCCCCATAACCACTCAACAATTGAAGGTCCGAATAAAGGAATCGCCGAAAAAAGATTGGTAATTACGGTCGCGCCCCAAAAACTCATTTGACCCCAAGGCAAGACATAACCCATAAAAGCAGTTGCCATCATCAACAAAAAAATCGCGACTCCTGAACACCATAAGTATTCACGAGGAGTAATGTAAGAACCATAGTACAAACCTCTAAAAATATGAGAATAAACGACAATGAAAAACATAGAAGCACCATTGGCATGCATATAACGAAGTAGCCATCCACTATTTACATCACGCATAATATGTTCAACACTCGAAAAAGCTAAATCTATATGAGGAGTGTAATGCATAGCCAAAAAAATCCCAGTGATAATTTGAATTACCAAACAGATTCCAGCTAAAGCTCCAAAACTCCAAGCATAGCTTAAATTAATTGGACTCGGATAATCGATAAGATGATTATTTACGATAGCTAAAACATAATCTTTGTTCCAACGAAAATGACTGCTCATAAGTAAAAATAAAAATAAAAACACAAAATAAATCAAGAATAATTATAATTGCTTTGTAGTTTTCGACTGGAAACAGTTTTTTTGATGACTTAGGAAAGTGTGTTGGACCAGCTGGAAGTAAAATCAAAACTACGAAATTCTTGTACATGCTCCAAAGGTTCACAGACAACCCTTTTTATTTTATCGTTATAACGTGATTCAACATAACCACTTAAAGGGAAATCTTTACGAAGCGGATGACCTTCAAAACCGTAATCAGTTAGAATACGCCTTATCTCAACGTTTTCCTCAAAAAAAACTCCAAAAAAATCCCAAATTTCACGCTCCCACCACGTCACACAGCTAAAAACGGAAACAGAACTTACCAAAGGTGTAATTTCGTCAACAAAAGTTTTTACTCGAAGCCGGCTATTAAACCTAATGCTAAGCAGTTCATAGACAACTTCGAATCTTTTTTTCCGATAAGGAAAATCAACTCCTGAAACAGCGGTCAATAATTTGTATTGCAAGCTGGAATGGTTTTTGAAAAAAGCCAGAATAAAAAGTAAATCCTTTGGTTTTACGCGAATCATCAAAGTTTGATTATCGTAACCACACGACAAAAGAATAGGCAAAACTTGGTTTAAATACTTAACTACTCTTTTTTGATGAAATTGTTTTAAATTCTTCACGTCTAAAAAAACTTGAATCCTTTTTAATTAAAAAAACTCAAATATTAAAAAAATCCTATTAAAAAAACTTGATGCACTTTTAAATTTTTTTGTTCAGTGTCAAAGTCAACATTAAAGCACCTAGAACAGCAATAAACAGAATAAGACCTGCAACCAAGAAAAAAACAAAGTAATATGTATACAAAAGCTGTCCAAGAGTTTGAACATTGGAAACTGAATCAATTTCAGTAAACCAGCGAACCCACACATAATTCGTTAAAAAAGAGGTACTTGAAAAAAATGTTAAATATGTCAAAGGTTTTGTAAATTCAAGAAGAAAAATAAAACTTACAAAATAACTTAAAGGACCATATTTTAAAAAATCAAACGAATTGTCTCCAATTTTTATATCGAGCATCAAAACAATAAATAGAAACAAAATTGCGATTGCCCCAACGTAAACAATTACAAACGAAAGAGCAAGAAACTCGACTTCTAGACATAAAAGTAAAACAGCTGATAACAAAAAAACAGAAATTAGAGACAAAACAGAATGAACTGGGTTTCGAGAACTAATAACAAAGAACGAAAAAAGAAATAAAAAAAATAAAATTATATAAACAAATAAAACCATAATAACTTAAAGTATGCTTTGACGGCCGATAAAAAAAAAAATAGAAACAAAACCAACTTGGACTGAATATCGAGAACAAATAAAATAAATCAAAGTTTAAAATTTTATTGGTCTCTCATCAAAACGAGCATATGTAGAATATAGGTTTGACAGGAGTCGAACCTGAGACTTTACCGTTATGAGCGGAACGTTCTACCACTGAACTACAAACCAAAAAGTTCAAAAAAACAATTTTCTTTTCTAGATATCATATAATGAGAATAGTTTTTTTAGAAAAACCAAGATAGAAAAGCAACTTTTAAAAATAAAAAATTTGTCTCGTTTTTAAGCTAAAAACAAGATAAAAAGTTTAAGACCAAACATTTTTTTTTTCGATAGGCTCTCCGTACACTAAAGTATGATAAACAACAATAAAAAAAAATACGCTTGAAATCGCTGATAAATAGGATCCGTAAGAAGCAATCAAATTCCATTTTGAATACGCTGTAGGATAATCAGGAATACGCCGAGGCATACCAGCAAGACCTAAAAAATGCATTGGAAAAAAAGTTACATTTACTCCAACGAAAAAGATCAAGAAATGAATTTGACCTAAAACCTCAGAATATTGTAAACCTGTCATTTTCGCAATCCAAAAGTAGAAACCAGCGAAAATAGCAAAAACTGCACCCATAGATAACACATAATGAAAATGAGCTACGACATAATAAGTATCATGCAATGCTATATCTAAACCAGAATTTGCCAAAACAACACCAGTTAATCCTCCAATCGTAAATAAAAAAATAAAACCAAGCGCAAACAACATTGGTGTTTGAAAAGTTACTTTTCCTCCCCACATAGTAGCAATCCAAGAAAAAACCTTAATTCCAGTAGGCACCGCAATAATCATAGTAGCTGCTGTAAAATACGCTCTTGTATCAACATCCATTCCAACAGTATACATATGATGAGCCCAAACAATAAAACCTAAAATTCCGATGGAAAGCATAGCATAAACCATTCCTAAATAACCGAATACCGTTTTTCTTGAAAAGACAGAAACAATATGAGAAATCATACCAAACCCAGGTAGAATCAGAATATATACTTCAGGATGGCCAAAAAACCAAAATAAATGTTGGTACAGAACAGGGTCACCTCCTCCAGCGGGGTCAAAAAAAGTTGTGTTGAAATTTCGATCTGTTAACAACATAGTAATTGCACCAGCTAAAACTGGTAACGACAACAATAAAAGAAACGCAGTTATCAAAACAGCCCAAACCATCAATGGTAAACGATGCATTGACATTCCTGGTGCGCGCATATTAAAAATAGTGGTAATAAAATTAATAGCTCCTAAAATAGAAGATGCACCTGCCAAGTGAAGGCTAAAAATTGCTAAATCTATTGAAGGACCTGAATGTGCTCCGACACTACTTAAAGGGGGGTAAACAGTCCAGCCAGTCCCAGCTCCAGCCTCTACCAGCGTAGAAGCCAACAATAATAAAATAGAAGGTGGTAATAACCAAAAGCTAATGTTGTTCATACGAGGAAATGCCATATCCGGCGCACCAATCATTAAAGGAACAAACCAGTTACAAAACCGCCGATCATAACAGGCATCACCATGAAAAAAATCATGATAAAAGCATGACCAGTTACAATAACGTTATACAATTGGTAATTTCCGGCTAAAATTTGATTACCCGGATGAGACAACTCCATACGAATTAAAATAGAAAGAACGGTTCCCATAACACCCGCGAAGGCTCCAAAAATCAAATACAAAGTACCGATATCTTTATGATTCGTCGAAAATAACCAACGAGAAGCCCACAAAGAATAATTAAAAGTTTCTGAATTATTTTGATATCTTGACACTTTTGATACTAAAACAATTTTTGAACTGAAGTCTTATTTTGTAATGAAAGGTTATTCGAAAAAAAAAAGATTAAGTTAAAGGAATTTGTGAAAAACGACTGTTAAAAAAAATTTCTTTCTTTTTTAAATTTTTTGAAAATGAAATTAAAATTCTCAAATTAACGCAAGACTTAAAATAAAAATAAAAATTTTTTAATTCAGAAAAAATTAAAGGGTCTGTTATAACAAATATCAAAGAATTTAAATTTTCTTTTTTCAACTTATAGAATTTTGTATTTTTTCGAAAAGTTTTGATATTTGATAGAACTTTCCAAATCAAGGAAATTAAAAAAACTTTTTTTTTTCGTTTCCTTAAAGTAACTTTTACTCCTGATGGCGCGCCCTTTCGAATTTTTAAAAAAATAGATGATTTTTTTGAACGGATAAAACAAGATCTTTGTTCAGTAAGGGTCTCTAAAAGAGCCGAAAAACGAACTAAAGCTTTCAAAGGAGTCTCTTTTTTTAGCGTGTAAAAAAGATTTAATTTTTCAATATTAAAAGGTGTTTGGTGAATATTTTTTACGAAAAAACACCGATTTATTTTATTTTGTTGTTGGTAAACTTCTAAAAAAACTGACATTTATAACCTTTTTAAATCGTGCCAGCAGCTAAAGAGATAATTTTTGAAAATTTATTTTTTCTTAGTTCTTTAGGGATAACACCCAAAACTCGTGTTGCAAAAGGTTTTAACTGCTTATTTAGTAAGACAACACAGTTTTGGTCAAAACAAAACGATATTCCTGATAGACGTCGACAAAAAGACCGCGTTTTAACAATAACGCCGTATAGAACTTCACCCTTTTTAACTTTAGATGTTACTTTTTTTTTCGAACGAATTTGTTGAACTGAAACAACTATTAAATCTCCAGTTTTTCCATACCTAGATTTTCCACCTTTTTTTAATATTCTCAAACAACGAACTATTTTTCCACCAGAATTATCAGAAACTTTTAATAACGTTTGAACCTGTATCATTCAATTTTTCTATCCTTTAGTTCGAATAAAACCTTCAAGTGATATTGTTTGTTTATCACGAAAATATACTGTAAAAATAGCTAAACCAATCGCCGATTCAGCAGCCGCAACAGTCAGAACATACAAGGCAAAAATCTGACCGAGAATATCGTCCAAATAAACTGAAAAAAAGATAAAGTTTAAATTTAAACCCAGCAGCATCAATTCAATAGCCATTAGGATAATCAATAAATTGCGCTTGTTCAAAATTAAGCCAACCAAACCAAAAAGGAAAATAACTGTTGAAGCAGTTATTAGAGTATCTAAAGAAAAAAACATATTTTTAAAACTTATTTTTTGAAAAATTTACTCACTATCAGACTTGAACTGATAATCTTTAAAAGAGACAGATTTTAAGTCTGTCGTGTATACCTATTTCACCAAGTGAGCTTTGAAAATTTAAAAAAATAACGAAAAGGAGGGTTGAACTCCTGACATTTGGATTATGATTCCAACGCTCTAACCACTGAACTATTCCGTTTTAAAAAATTATCAGAAAAGGGATTTGAACCCATACTTTTTAAAAAACCAGAGCCTAAATCTGACGTGTCTGCCAATTCCACCACTCTGATTAACAATTCACAAAATAAAATTTTTTAAACCAAAGGCTTTTTGCCCTAAAACAAGATTGAAGCAAAACTTGACTTAAAAAACGTTAAGAAGATTTATCAACCTTAAAAAAGTAAAAAAAAAAAAAAAGTTTCTCTTTTTAGAGTTACCGGTCCAAAATTTTAAGCCGTTTTAAAAAATAGAGGTAACCAAAGACGCTTCATGATTCTCGCAGCTTGCAATATTTAGAAGTTTTTTGGTATTCCATCACGAATTTGATACAGGTTCGGGGCTTAACAAAAAAAATTTCTTGACTGCATTTTCTAAATTTTGATTTGTGTTCAAGGGCGTTTTCTTGTGGAAGGAAAATTTGCATCAACGCTGTCCAAGTGAAACAGGCCTCTTGTAAGCTAACTGCTTTATTTCGCATGTGAAAACAAAAAAAAATATCTTTCTTAATTGTATTTTTCAAAATTCCAGCCGCACGTTCCCGTACGACTACCTTGTTTCGACTTCATACTAGTCACTAATTTCTCTTTGGAAAGAAAATTTTTAAAAGAGAAAGACCTCGTGAAATTTCTCTTTAAATTATTTTGATTTTCTTAAAGTAAAGTTAGCTTCCAGCATGTGACGGGCGGTGTGTACAAGACCAAGGTATAAATTCACCGTGGCGTTATGATACACGATTACTAGCGATTCCAACGTCATAATGTTGAGTTTCAAACATCAATCTGAACTAAGCTAAATTTTTCCGTTTTGCTCCAACTTACATTCTTGCTTCGGTTTGTGCTTAGCATTGTAACACGGGTATAGCCCAACTTATAAGGGCCATGAGGATTTGACGTGATTCTCCTTCCATTCATTCATCATAAAGAGTATTTTTAAAGTGCCCTTTTAAGAAAGGTTGCAATTAAAAAAAAGAGTTGCGTTCGTTAAAGGACTTAGCCAAACACTTCACAGCACGAACTGACGACAACCATGCAACACCTGTAAATAAAAAACTTAAATAAGTTCTGTTAAAAAATCAAAAGTTGGTAAGGTTTCGCGCGTATTATCGCATTAAATCACATGTTCCACCGCTTATATTGGTCCCCGTCAATTCCTTTGAGTTCCAATCTTGCGACTATACTCCTCAGGTGGAGTGCTTATCGCGTTAACTAGGCACCTAAAAAAATCTAAGTACGAGCACTCATCGTTTACGGAATAGATTACCAGGGTATCTAATCCTGTTTGCTACCTATTCTTTCGTTCCTCAGCGTCAGTAAATGAACTAGATTATTGCTTTCGCTTCTGAAATTCCTTTGAAACTCTTCAAATTTTATTTCTCCTTTCAAAATTCTATAATCTTTTATCAAACTCAAGAAAAAGTGTTTTTAAAACATTTAAAAAAGATTAAATCTTTTAATTTCATCTTAAACGACCTTTTTACCGCCTACGAACCCTTTACACCAAGTTAAACCGAATAACGTTTACACCTATGGTATTACCGCGGCTGCTGGCACCATATTAGCCGGTATTTTTTCAAAAAATAAATCATTATTTTCTTTAACAAAAGAGGTTTACAACCAAAATAAGCCGTCATCCCTCGCGTGGTATTGCTGGACCAAGCTTTCGCCCATTGTCCAAGATTCCTTACTGCTGGCCTCACAAAAAAGCCTGGTCCTTATCTCAATACCAGCGTGGCTAATCACTCTTTCAAATCAGCTAAAGATCGTAGGCTTGGTAAGCTATTATCCTACCAACTGACCTAATCTTAAACAAGCACATCTTTTAGCAATATAAATCTTTTTTAACGATAGTGCCCTGCTATCGATATTTATTCGGCTTCTTAAAATCCGAACTAAAAGGCAGTTCCTCGTTTTTTACTCACTCGTCCGCCATTCTACAAATTAGACTCGCATGTATAAAGCATACCACCAACGTTTACTCTGAGCCAGGATCAAACTCAAAATTTTTGTTTACGTTTTAAAAATAAACGTCAATTTGCATTTTCAAAAAAAAACAATGTTCTTTACACCATATAAAAAAAACGAATAATAATGTAAAAGTTTTAGAAAAGAATGGGATTCGAACCCAAGATGCGAAAAACACATACCGATTTAGCAAACCGGGGCTTTAGACCACTCAGCCATCTTTTCCAGTTTATTAAAACCAACGAAAATGGGCGAAAAGACGATTTTGAGACGCAGTTTTATGCAAACTAACAGTTACTTTTACACTTTGACTTCTCCCCATAGATGAATTTATCCATTCGTTGACTAAAAAATCTTCAAATTGTTTTTTACCATTGAAAGATTTTAATAGAATTCTAAAAGAAGAAGTGATTTGACGAGAAAGAAGGATTGGAAAGGGGACTTGATAAGCTTTGCCTTTTATACGGACGCTACGAACCTCAAGAAGAGGCTTGATATTGTTTGTTGCTAAAATTAAAACATTAACAGGAGAATAACCTTGTAATGAAATACGAGTAAGAACTTTTTTCAAAATAATTTCAGCCTTAAACTTTTTACCATCTTTCATTAAATGAGAAATAATTTTTTTAAAGAGAAAGCAGAAAAACAAAATGGAGTCGTTATTTTTTGAATTTTGATTAGCTTTTAAGAACATTTTTTTGCGGAAGGAGGATTTGAACCAACGTCGTCCAGGTTATGAGCCTAGTAAGCTAACCTAACTGCTTTATTCCGCACCAAAAGCAAAAAAGTCTTAAAATTTTGGTTTTTTTGTCCCGTATTTCGACCTTGATTGTTTTCTGTTTTTTAATCCCAAAAAATCATATTTGCCTCGTATCAAATGATACTTGACACCAGGCAAATCTTTAACCCTACCACCGCGCATTAAAACAGTAGAATATTCTTGTAAGGTATGACCCTCTCCAGGAATATATGCTGTTACCTTTTTTGTTGTTGACAATCGAAGGCGAGCCACTTTTCTCAACGCAGAATTTGGTTTTTTAGGTGTTTTCGTAAAAATTTTTAAACAAACACCTTTTTTTTTGTGGCGCTTTTTCTAAAGCAGAAGAACGACTTAGTTTTTTTCTTGTCTGACGAATGTTGTTGCATAATTGATTAATTGTTGGCATTTTTTTACAGCATTTAATTGAGATAACAATATTTTTAAAATTTGATCGACGAAAAGTTTTTAGATCTTAAGTAAATGAAATTTCTTACGTTTTTGAAAAACATTTAGTATTCTTATGCTTATTTATTACTAAAGTTAGACAAAAAACCTATTTTTAACGTAATAATCTTTTACAGTCTTTAGAAAACATATCTTGAAGTCAGTTTCTCATTTAGATGCTTTCAATGATTATCTTAAACAAATTTAGCTATTCGACGATGCTTGAAAAACAATCGAAACACCATTGATTTGCGTTTTTCGCTCCTCTCGTACTAAAAAATAATCTTCTCAATTTTCCACAGCTTACAGTAGATAGGGACCAAACTGTCTCACGACGTTCTAAACCCAACGCACGTTCCATCTTAGTAGGCGAACAGCCTAACCCTTGAAACCTTCTTCAGCTTCAGGACATGAAGAGTCGACATCGAGGTGCCAAACATTCCCATCGATAAGAGCTCTAAGGGAAAATCAGCCTGTTATCCCTGGCGTACTTTTTATTTGTTGAGCGATGGTCTTTCCACAAAGAACCACCGGATCACTATAGCCGACGTTATGTCCCTGTTTGACTTATCAATCTTACAGTCAGGCAAACATATACTATTACGCTCTAAAACAATGAAAATTGTTTGAGTTGTACCTTTGCACACCTCCGTTACTTTTTTGGAGGAAACCGCCCCAGTTAAACTACCAAGCACCCACTGTCCTTTTTGATAAGTGAGAAAAGAATCAATTAAAGGGTGGTATTTCAAGAAGACCTAAATGAATTGCTTGCGCAAAAACCTTATACAGCTCCCACCTATCCTACACAGAAATAAATTTTTTACAATAGATGCTTATAGTAAAAGTGCACAGGGTCTTTCC
>Ga0138259_1186201_pt1 | contig 14054 bp, 21 predicted proteins | sample RNAA_220151111_FD_105236 | JGI IMG/M metagenome (GOLD analysis project Ga0138259, IMG submission 105236) | Metatranscriptomics of polar marine prokaryotic and eukaryotic communities from Palmer Station, Antarctica after 24hr light incubation -... | ecosystem: Environmental > Aquatic > Marine >...
AAATTATATAAGATATTATACATCCATTACTTGTACTCCATGTTTCAAGGCCTCGTAGAAAGCCTGCTACGGCGAATGATGGGCGAATACGTCGAAGATCTTGATAAACGTGCTCTCAGCGTCTCTGTTTACAGCGGAGAAGTTGATCTGCACGACCTCAAGCTTAAGAAAGACATTTTTGATAAGTTTAATGTACCTGTCAAACTCATTTTGGGAAGGATTAAAAGACTATATCTCAAAGTACCATGGAACGCGCTCAGTTCCAAGCCAGTTAAGCTCGAGATTGAAGGAGTTGAGCTGGTTATTGAGCCGTTAGAGAGTCAGTTCTGGGAGGAGCTCGTTGAGAGGTAGAATAAAGTAGAAGTGCTGCAGCAGTAGCTTTTGGAATACACGATTGAGATGCTGAAGGAGATGATAGCAGAGAGAGCTCCAAAAGCTGGAGATGGTGCGGAGTTGGAAGCTGCGGCAAAGTAGGGGTTCTTGGTCAGCCTGACCTCTAAGGTTGTCGACAATCTATAGGTGAGTATCCAAAACATTCATGTAAGGTATGAAGATACCAGATTTGCCAAAGAGCCACTATCCATGGGCATCACGCTCGAGTAGCTGGCAATTTAGACCACAGACGAAAATTGGGAAAGCTAATTCATTGACCGAACCTTAGCTAAGAACAAGGACAAACCTTTGAGGAAGCTGCTGGATCTGAGAAATATCGGTTTTTACTGCAAGCCTGGAGATGCTACTACCAGGATGACTAGCCTAATTCCAAGCAAAATTGAGCAATACACGACTTTTGGCACTCTCTTTCCGCCAAACACAAGCATTTCGGAAGTATATAAGAACTGTTATATCCTCCGACCTATTTCAATTCTAGCCAAATTCAAGCAACTGAGCACAGCAAAGACCAGCAATGCCTTGGCTGCAGCTAGGGAGCCCATCTACCAACTTTCTCTGGACATTGGTGATTTTGAATTTGCCTTCTTGAAAACTCAATTCGAAGCCGTTTTGAAGTTCTTTGAAAGTGTACACGAATTTCAAATGTTCCAAGATAACTTTATGAACAAAAAGAAAGCTAATTTAGAATAATTCGAGAGACAACCAGAGATTTTCTTAGCAAATAAGTAAATCTTTCTCACCTGCCTCGACCAGCTTGTTACCAAAGAAGTCAAAATTATGGCTTATGGCTCTAAAAAGATTCCAAAAGACGCGATGGCTAAAATAAAGAATGCGGCTTAGCTGGCCCACAACACTGTTGAGGTATATCAGAACTTCATCAAATATGAAAATAGCTTTGTCCTTAGGAAATGGGCAGATAAGCTGATTGCTGAGAACTACACCACCTATAAAGGCATCATCGATGAAGAGGAGAAAGTTCAAGAACAACAAAAACAGAGCAAAGGTGGGATGGTATCCTACATCGGATCCTGGCTTGGAGGGGCAGCGAAGCCTGCAGATATTGTGTAATCACCATCGCTTTTATCAAGTGTACCACAGAGCATACAATAAAATATACAAAATAATATTATCGGGCAGCTGGCAGAGTAAGCGTAGGCTGAAGCCGAAGAAGACCAGTTCTTTGATGCCGTTGACCAGGAATCAGTTGACATTGATAAAATGAGCGCCGAAATATATTAGAACTTCGATGAGGAGTCTTCAAGCCTCCAGCAGCTCATGGATGCTCAGAGAGAGGCCAATGAAAGCGTTCCAATGTTCTAAGCGTAATTCTATTTGAAGAAATTCAAGTTTTCCATGGTGGACGACAGCGGCGATTTGATCGAGTCCGAATCAGATCTTCTGAATGAGTACCAAAGCAACGAGATTTTTGCATTCATCTAGGATGTGAACGTGCAATATACTCATTTTGATGTTGATAATATGAATAATGCCAACCAAGGTGAGCTCAAGGCCAGCATAGGAGATTTGGGACTGACTTTCCTTCAGAAGTATAAAGAGAACCTAAAGATAGCTATGAACGAGCACAAAGTGCTCTGGAAACGAGAGCCTGAAGGTACCGACTTCATTGAAGTTAACCTTGACATTGCCAATACGAAGCTGAAGGGAGTAATGAAATAAACTGAGTTCATCGATCAGAACCTGGATGTGAAAATGAAGGGAATCTTCTTTGAATACAGGAAAGAGTATATCGAATTCTTCATCACGTTCTTTTCCAGCAGCGAGGAGCTCAAAGATGAATTGAAACTCAAGGCCTTGGAGGAGTATGAAAAACTGAGAGATGCTGTATCTCTCGCTAGTGTGCTTGAGGCAAGGGAGAAGATGGAGACCACGTTCAAGGTAAAGGTGGAGCTGCAGAATTCTATAGCTATGTTTCCTATTTACAGAACCATAGAAGAGGCTGTTTACGACTAGCCTCTCAATCACCTGATGGACATCACCAATAAATCGTGCTGGGTGGTTGAGACAGGCGATGTCGGCTTCTCCAAAGGAGACAAGAATCCTCGATGTCCAAAGGGCTTCGCGGCCCTGACAATCACGCTCCAGCCATGTTTGTATTTCACTGAGGACCTTGCCATATGGTGGAATAAAAATGCAGATACTCCAAAGAACACTATATGTGTGCTCGAAAAGTTTATGCTGGACCTGATGATCAAGATCAAAGAGTCCGAAGAAGTAGAGCAGCCGGGCCCTGCAGGCACGAGCAAGAACGACAAGCAGTAGAAGAAAGAAAAATCATTGAACACCGCAGAGGTAACATACGATATTTCCCTGAGCAGAGGACACATATATGTCAACCCATTGATATACAATCACCTGATAAACATTGCCACCATCTTCAAGAGACCTCTTGCAAGTTCTGGAGACGCTCTTCAGCTGAAGCAAAATGAGAGAAAACACATCTTTTAAAAGGCCACAGCAATCGCAATGGTAAGGAAGAAAGGAAATACCATCAGCGTTTGGCATGAGTATGTTGCTGTCTTTAGTGGGTCTTACATCTACTTTTACCCAATCGATGATCTTGAAGTTATAATGGAAATCATGGAATTCTATCATTCATCATCTGGATCGTAGATTCGCAGCATGGTGAGCCTCGGAGGCGGGAGCGTTGGCCAACTTGAGCAACCATTCGATATGCAAAGAGCAAGATCCTTCTCATAACGTTCCACAAAGGGTATCGCTCAGAAATAGAAGCAGTTCAAAGATTTGGACTATGAAGAATGGTATCTTTTGAAAGGATGCTCAAGAGTGAGGAACTACGCGGACTACATCGACGAAGTCAAACACCAATCTAAACCCACTCAGGAGGCGAGGACAGGAGCAAGTCAAGCAGTGCAGCATACGACGTGGATGTCCAACTCCTCAAACCAAGAGTGCATCTTGGAGTATCGTTCAAATGAAGCATGCCAGCTCTGGTCAGACCTCATCGTGAATAAAGCAAACGATATTGACCGGTTCTTGAAGAAGGATTAGTTCGCTTTTGGAGACTTTGGCTCGATTTCAGCCAGCAAAGCTCATCAGAAGATCCAGGAGACCATCCTGCAAGAGCAGCTGGACCAGAAGAATAACTTTGACCATCTGGTCACCGATGACCCTTTGCAGCTACTGGCGGCATACGAAGTCACGATCACCAAGCTGACTATCGTGGCAGAGGGGCTGACACAATTCAAGCTGAAGTCAAAAAGCGTGGATCCATCACAGAACGATCTGATTGTGCTGTCTTCACAGGTTCCTGAGCAGCTCAACAAGAAGAGTACGAATAGTTCATCAAGAAGTTTGGATGATCAAGATAAATTCCAATTCTTTTTTGAAGCTGAGAAGCTGTTCTTCGGCTTCTATCATCGTGAACTGGACAACGACATGGTGGTCAGCCTACGATCACTAAGAGTCATCGATCGCTCAGCCAAACCCACGAACAAGAGAGACTTCGATCCTGATTATGATGACCTGGGACGATATCAAGCGCTGTTGTATTCAGATTCTTCCAAGGGCCAGCAGAACATGATCAAGGTAGTTTTCAAGATGCAGGAGCTGAAGTCACCCAGATACGAAGATGTCGAGAAGGATCTTGATATTTAGATCTCCAGAATACATTTGAATTGGAGCCCTATTGCCTATAATCGGTTCATAAGGCTCATCAGGTTTATCAAATATCCATTTGAAGTTATCGAAGCTGAAAAAAGGCGAATTCAACAGACTCTCAAAGCGAGGCTGCAAAATTTGCACCGAGAATTCAATTTGCGAGCTGATGCAGCCGATCACGACAAAGTCAAGCAACGACTGAAGACACTCGATATGATCAAGCAGCTAACCGCAGCTGTCGAGGGAGCAGCAGGATTAGAGAAGGAGCCCGACGATCCACCGGAAGGATACGAACATCAACTACCACAGCGGGAACGAAGCAAGACCTTCGGAGCAAAGAGTGCTAGCGAGAATTTAAATGCCCTCTCTCTTCTCTCTCTCGACAAGTGCTCTCAGAGAACCACTTGCCAAGACGACCCCACGATCCTTTTAGCAGTCCGTGTTACTGTTGAGAAGATCAAGCTGGTCTGTCTCCATCCATAAAATGACTCGTATCCCATTTTCACAGGCAAAATCGACAATTTATACTTCGAATATGGCATGCATCAAGACCATGATGTTTACAAATGCCAAATTGGCAATTTCAAAATTCTTGACAACACTGGTTATCCTCAAACTTTTGACCCAAAAAAGAGCTACGGGAAGGATTCAAAGCCTCACTCTTAGCAAATTCTGGGTCTGATGGAGCATAATTTGAAAAGCAGCCAAGAAGCAAAGGGTCAAAAACCAGAAAATGAAGTTGCTTTGTCCTTTGAAATGACTAGCTTCAATTTTCCGGAGGACTGCACTTGTCCTCTGCAGAATACTAACAAGAATCGGCAGTTCAGCAAACTCTTGAAGCTGAATATCAAGTAAATCCAAATTATGTACATGCAGGAGCAAATTTTGAGGCTAAGTGACTATTGCCTCCAGCAACTGCTCGAGTCAGTATCAGATACCAATCCCTACGAAGATGTGATTAGTAGGTTGGAAAAGCAGATTGACCCATTCGCGGATACTGATGAGCTACAAGTAGAGGAGGCAGAACAAAACTCCATGCTCAATAGGCTGGCAGAGAACATGCTGAACAAGAAGTAGAATATGAAAGATGGTGAACGCCCAGCAGAATAATAGAGTTGCCTCGACAGCATTGCTCAGTTGTATCAAGGCCATGGCCCAGCCGATGCCGCCAAGGATGCAATTCCTAATGAGAATGAGCCATAAGATTCTTAAATTTACAGTGGAAATTCAAAAGCTCACAATCAGGTGGCTTTTCAGCCACAACTTGATGGCATTGATCTAGAATAGGTACCTCTTGCTATAGGGCTAGACATAGTCATCGAGAACCCACAGATAATTATAAAAGACCGGCCCTACCTGCTGGGAGCACTCGAGTTGGATCTTGGCTTCATCAAGATTACTAATGAGCTGGAATACGTAGGTGGTAGATGGAAGGAACACCCGGACAAGCTGGTTGGCGTAAATACCATGTATATTGACGCCAAGAGCATCAAGATTGACCACACAAGGCAGCTGATTGACAATGTTACTCCTCCATTTGATTTGTCTATTTCATACCAAACTTTGCTTCCGAGCCCGCTGCTAGTGGATCGGAAGCTCCTTGACTTTGCTCGACAAGGCCCAGCAGCATCTGATGGTATAGATTTCAACCAATTTGAGAACCAAGATAGAATCACAATTACATCAACGATGAACATTGAGATGAATATCAAACAGAATGTCTACAAGTACATCTTGAGGTGCCTCGATTTGAACATCAACTTCTATGATGGCTTTGAGCAGTATTTCCAATTCCATAGCTGGGGCGCCTTGAACACCATGAAGTCTTACGCAACCAACCAATAGGTAAAGGAGTAATTTATAGATACATCAATCAAAAGGAGAGAGATCAAATTCCAATTTCCTGCCCTCTCACTGAAATGCCGAAATCAAGAAGATGAGAGTTTGCTCTCTGAGCTCGTTTTGCGTCGTCTTGACATAGATATCTTTCAATTCCTGGACACGAGAAGTCAAGTCAACATGAGATCCCGAAGCTTTTATGTGCTCTACAAGGAGAAGGAGGAGCAGATGATGAGTAAGCGAGGGCAAAGCCAAGAGGTTTTCACGGACATTAAGCGCCTGATTCTAGGACCGATCAATTCACCAAGCATTATTGAGACCTCTCCTTCCTTTTATACTCAAGATCGACAATAGATGGGATAACAGAAGCTAGACCAGAAGCAGAATAGGCAAGAGGACGACTTTTCCTTCACGGCTCGCCTTGCGCCAGATGGCACGAAAACTATGGCCCTCAGTCTGCAGAAGCTGAAACTCTTTTTACGCATAGACCAGCTGCTCATCTTGAAGTCATTCTTCATGGATGGGATGCCCAGTTATGACAAGTGCAATGAGAAGCCAGCCCAATTTGACCCAGACCAAGGCAACGCCTCCAAGAAGGCCTTTTCTCTCCGTCTGAAAGAGAGCTTGATCTGCTTCGAGCAGCTCACCCAATAGCCAAACAGCATGACCGACTTGCTCGACATCCAGCAGCTATTCGACGCACAGGCGGAATAACAACGAGTTCCACACGGTGACTATTTTACCAAGACCGTTGCCTTCAGAGGAGAAGTGCAGTTCAAGTATGTCCAGGAGAAACCAAATTAAATTAAAGAGCATTTGATTCAAAAAGTAAGAGGGCCAGGACGTGGAGTCTCGTCTTTCGTGAGCTCAGCGTCGATTATGGAAAAGATCGAGTAGCAGGAAGGCAACTATCAGCACCCTCTGGTGAAGAAGCTGCTTGAAATTGTTGGTCTGCAACCCTTCTTCTGCGATATCAAAGATTTATATGAAGGAGGACTGTCGATGACGACGTTAAGCAAACGTCAAATGATTTATCCATTCAATATGAAATTTGAAAGCGTGGACATCATTGAGAGTCAAAGAAAGCTGATGCAGGAGGCTATGCATGAGGCTGCGCCTCGGTCGATCCAAGCTGGAGCTCTTTAGCAATAGCTCATGATGGATGATTACTTCAAGTACTTCCAGAAGACCAAATTCACGTTTGATCTGACGGAGATATATGTGTCCTTCAATGACTTGATTGTGGTGCAGGGCATCATCAAAAGATTGCGATAACTCGACGATGAACTCAATCACACCAAGAAGAGGAATGGCGAAGGCAAGGAAGGCGATCTCCAAGAGAGCGCTCGCTCAAGTGAGCATGAAGCAGAGGAGATCTATTTGCGAAGATCCTTTGATTCTGATGGTGGTGATTCTGATCTCGTGGACGTCGATGGCGCTCCGCTTGGATCTAGCCAAGTACTTGTTGCAGACTCTTTTCAGGGAGGATCCGGTGTCTTTGAAAGTCCTGTGTCTCTTGGTTTCGGCTCCGCCCTCGAGGACGAGTCATAAATAGTATCGTCTCACCAACCTTAAAATCGCGAAACCTGGGGTAGATTTGGCACAGAGTTGGAAGATGATGACGAAAAAGGTGAGGTCAGGACCAACCGCAACTCAAGACGCCAAACAGTTGTTCTCAAAAAGAACATGGACTCAGAGTAAAAGGACATCCAGTTCAAAAGGCTAAAGACATAACACCAGATCTCTTACCACGACAATGATTTGAAGTCTACCAGTAACACCAACCGCAAGGGAATGGAGCAACAAGACAAGTAGAGGCTGCGTGGAACTGCCGAGGCGAGCCCATCGGTCTTGCTTGGTGGGGCTGCAGCATCGAGCTCAGTTCACGATAGCTCCCACAGGCAGATTAAGGAGCAGAGCACCGCCTTTGGGACTCCGCAATCTCCAGATCGAGCAGGTTAAAGCAGATCTACCAAGCCTCCAGAAGATTCTCCGTCGATCCCGTCCAGGCCTGACTCTTAGAGAGGCGTCGATGAGCTGATCTTCATCTCGAAGGGCCTCAAACTCATCGTGATCAACGATCGAGACAGCAACTTCCTGCCGATCATGTCGCTGAATTCGTCGCCATGTCAGATACAGGCATTTATGCACTCCTAGCAGAGCACAATCTAGACCGTTTTCAAGCTGTCCTTGAATTTCTTCAACGTGAATATCGGCATGTGGGAACCATTCATTGAGAAGTTCCATTTCGCGGTCACATCGACTCAGGATGTCCTCAACAAGAAGCTGATCATGCATCTGGAGTTCCCAAAGCCTGTCAATATGAATTTCACAGAGAAGCTGATCGAGAACTTAAATGAATCACAAAAGTCATGGAAGATCTGCCAAGAAGAATATAAACAATTCGAGCAAGAATCACAGAAGAACCACACAGCGAGCCTAAATCAATCAACGCAAGATATAGAATATGATGTTGGCAGGTTCGCTCAGTCGATAATCGAGTTTGAATCCTATCACGATGGTCCCAAGCTATCTGTTGTGGACATGAAGCTCCGAAGGACCATCAGTCGACAAAGAACTCTCAAGGAGGATGATCTTGCTCCACTACGACTGAAAGGTTAGCAGTCGGCATCGGCCTAGAACAACAACGAAGACATGATATCGCCATATGTCATCGTCAATAAGACGGACCTGACCATACTCATCAAAAGGTTGTTCAAGCGAGAGGAGGCTGAGAGGTACCAGTATTCTGACTTTCTGCACTCCATGAGCAAATCGTAGCTGCCGGACTAGCCACGAGAAGAATCCTAGAATACCACCCTAGCACCTGCGAATGTAGACAAACTCGATGAACCAGAACTCGATCTCCTCCAAAGCTAACTACAGGCTGTAGGTCAAGAAAAGAGAGAGAAAGAGCACCTGATTGACAGAAAGCAAAGCCAAGTTCAGCTGAGCAGAACCAACGGACTTAAGAACGTGTACAGGCTGCCTCAAGGCTAAATTGTGGACTACATGGTAGACTATGACACGAGCAAAAGCCATTCAGAAGTCGAGCTGCTGCTCCGTGGCGCCACACCCACTCCTTCCTCGCCAGGAGGCCAATCGACGACTGATCTCTCATCTCAACAGGAAGAGCAAATCCACAACGATCACATCGGAGAGTACAAGAGCGAATTCACGAAAATATAATTTGACAAAACAACTGCTGAGGTCTCCCATAATCGCCATCTCTTTGATGAGAACAATGAGATCTCAAAGGTGGACCTGAATAGATTAGGCTATCAAGCACACGTCATCAGAGGTGGTCAAAAGCCAGAGAAGATATTCTATGGATGCAAACTGATTGACTGCAAGAAGGTGTTCACTCTGCGAAGCCAATATCAACTCGTCAACTTTACAGGTTTTGACTATCTGATATATTTCAGGTACAAGAATTCATGCTTGGTCAAACATCTAGAATCTGGAGATAGCCTGGCAGTTTCTCAAAGATATGATGATTTCAAAGTCCAAATCAAAATGATAGCGAACGATGAGCAACAGCAACATCAGAAAGATGCCAACGTAGAGAGATCAAAGTACCCAGAAGAACTTCGAGCCCAGCAAGAGCTCATCGATGACATGCGAAATCAAAAGTACGGTTTCAAAAACTGGTCGAGTTTGATTCCTCTCTCAGTGTTGAAGAACAAGCTCAGATTGGAAGACAGCTCATATTTGACAAATGGTCCATCCTTGTACACGTTCATCAGAAAGACGAGGAGCGACATCATAGCAAACGAGGAAGTGATCGATATCAATTTCATGCCACCAATGATTGTCAAGAATTGTCTGCCATTTGCCATAAAGCTCAAATTCTATGACAGCTCTGATGTGTTGCAAGAAATAGTTTTCAAAAAGGAAGAGGAAAAGAATTTATTCTGCTTTTCGATGGCCAAAAGTGCTTAGGTTGACATCTTCCTTCCTGATTTTGAGACTATTAAAGGCTTCAAACTTTTCAATTTGGAACGATATAAGGATATGGAGGACGTCATACGAATCCAAGACCGATACGGCCGGAGTACCTTGATATACAGCTAGATCCAAAGGAAACAGGCCGGATAGAGAATCATCTTCTACTGCAAGAAAATGATGATCGATACTATTGACTCCGAGCTGCTCTACTATTACAAGAGGCCTGATGCTCACAGCGCTGGCAAGGATATGATGCGAAACATGATACCCTTTGTCAATCTCAGCCTGCAGAGATAGAAGATATACATCATCCCCGAAGGTCAAGGTTTTGGTGAGATTTATGCTGCGCTCTCTACTGCGAGCACCAAGAATGCGTTCGTCAAGATGGACCTTGAAGCAACAGCGACGTAGATGGAGTTGCGGTTGGACAACGCTTACAACAGCATGAATTTCTGTTACTCATCAGATGTGTATTTAGCGACTCAGAACGAGTATATATACACCAAGATTACCACTGTGAGCCCATATTACGTCGTGGTCAATGAGTCGAAGTAGACCATTATTCTTGAGCAATCAGAAATACCTGGCGGAGGTGCTGAACAAAACCACCAGCAGTTCCCTTTGATCTTGGAGCCAGGACAGAGGTAGGCATTCCAATTTTATAAGTTTCAGACCAAATATTAGGGCTAGGCTGAGTTCGTGCACGTCAAGGTCTGCGATGAGCAGATTCCGATCCAGACGCTCGAGGAAAAATGTCCCTCGGCAGCTGCTGGAGCTACTCCTCGAAACGGATCATTCGGGAAGCGGTATTCCTGGTCAAGTCCATTTTAGATCTCGTCAGTTGGGCAATTCACAGTGAAGCTAGCATCAACTGGGCTAGACGAACGAGATACAAAGGAAGCAAATACCCTCTCCGATCCCAATCAACGAGCGCTACTCAAAAGCATGCTCCAGGAAGACCAGTATCTACGAGTCACCTGCAAAACCGACTAGAGTGACTGCCTTGGCTCAATGTTTATCATTATCAGAGACGAGACAGAGGAGCAATCTGAGTACAAAATCATCAACGAGTCTAAACACGTAGATGTGATTTACAAATAAGCCATCGATAAAAGCAAAATCCCTCAGAAGCTTTCATAAATACGCTTATCCGAGTCAGCTCAACATAGCGAAAGACTCAAGATAGACTAGACGACCAGATTCTGTTGGAGCAGTGTGCTGCACGCCAAACTGCTTCAGCTCAGCTTCACGAGCACTTTCAAAAGCTTCAATAATGCCAAACTGATGCTGCAGAGTCACAGCGAAGAGCAAAAGCATCTACTGGTCTCCAAATATGATATGGTGGTTCCGCTTGACAAAATTGGCCTCCGTGAAGATATCGCCTTGGTGCAGGTGCCTGAACACGGAATGACGAAGGAGCTCCAAAACTTCGCCTCAGGTATTTTCGCCAAAGTCAGGATAACAATCACAACGAATGGCTTTAGCAAAATATTGAAGATCCAGGATTAACTTGATGATCAGCTTGAGGTAGTACCTCACTTCCACAGCCGCCACGATTTACACAGATATCTCAATCCTGCTCTCCAAGCTCTACGTATGAGCACTGTTGATGTCCTCCTAGACCAGGTGTGCCTGTCCTTTATCCATAAGAAGCGAGAGCTCCTCACCATCTTCATTTCCAAGATTCAAGCCATCTTAGAAGACACTGAACAAACAGTGACTACGAAGTTCAACGTTGGCTACCTGCAGATTGATAATTAGTCAGAAAACGAGCCCACATACTTGGTAATGATGAAACCAAGAGACCTCTACTTCAAAGACGGCGAAATCCAGGTCAAATTGGCAGAAACAGAGAAGGAGCGCCAAGAACGCGAGCAACTAGGTCTTGATGGCTTCACCAACGAGAACGCCAAGATTTTCATGTCTGAGATTGTCATCAACAAAAAGGCCAACTCTAAAGACGTTGTATATATTGAAAGGATTGTATTCCTGATGCAGACACTGTAGATATAGATTCAATTCACTCATTTTCTCAAGGTGGCCAGTTTTGTGTACCATCTGGGAAAGGTGTTGAATAAAGGAGTTACCAAAGTTCACTATGTATTTGAGGACTAGAGCCTACTCAAGCAAATTGCCGAAGGAGAGAAAGTAGTCATGGATTATGGTGATAGTGTACAGCAGAAGAAAAGGGACCGTCTCAATAATTTCAAGAAATAGGATGTGCTTGTAGGCTCTAAAGTTAAAGCTTAATCCTCGAAGAAGATCGAAGCGATTAAAATGAGCAATGTAGATAACAATTGGCAATTCTCGTCAAAGATGGTTGCGCAAAGCTCTTGGAGAATTTTCATTCAGAACTATCAATCGAGCCCGTTGGAGCTGGTCGTCAGCGCAATCAACGAAAGGCTAAAAAAAGACAAGACGAAGAATGGATAAGAACTCGGATAAAACTTTGATGAGATAGAGAGCCAAAGACAACTCATACAAAATGGCCTGGTATAGCAAGACGAACATCACAACAACGACGGCGAAGATGTGATTGGTCTCTTTGGAGCAAGAGATGAGCAGTTTGCAAGGCGATTCTTGTATTTCAGCACATTTGAAGACATGCTCTTCCAGATGAATGGTCTCAACATCAGCAATCTATTTGGAGAAGGAAGCGAAGTTCTGGGCTAGCTGGCGACATTCCACAAGGAAACGTTCAAGTATAATGCTTTACGACTTCTGGGCTCTAGTAACCTGATTGGAAACCCCTCTCGATACGTCAGCAATATTGGAACAGGAGTCACTGACTTTTTCGTCAAGCCATACCAAGGAATGAAAGATGGCTCCGTCCTCCAAGCAGCAGATGGCTTCGCTCAAGGCTCAAAGTCATTCCTCACAAACACACTGATGGCTCCTGTTGGAGCCATGTCGAAGATCGGCAACAGCATAAGCAAAGGCACGTTGGCTTTGAGCTTTGACGATCAGTTCATTGAGGCCAAAAACTATGATAACAATAAAAACAAGCCCAAGAATATTGGAGAAGGTGTTGTCAAAGGATTTTCAAGCGCTGGCACCAGCATCTTGAGCGGAGTTGCTGGCGTTTTCACAAAACCTGTCGAAGGAGCACAATAGGAGGGCGTGGGCGGCTTCTTCAAAGGCATTGGCAAAGGTGCAGCAGGTCTTGTTACCAAAACGGTGAGCGGAACCATCGACATAGTGGCGAAAACGACTGAAGGACTGGACAACCAAACAAAGAACACAAATCTCTCGACCGCGCTCTCGACGAGGATCAGGAATCCACGTCCATTCTACGAAGTTCATCACCTAATCCGTCCGTACAACTAGATGCATGCTAACTGGTAGCAAGTCATCCCCCAAATGTCCAAAGAGATCGACATGACCACCATCTACGACGTCTTCGAGATTGTTGAAGCTCCAAGGATAGAGACAAGGCCGACGAAAGGCGGAGCCAAGCACCTAAAGATCTATGAATCAACGGTCTTTGTTGTCACCAAGTATTTCATTGCTCAGCTCTCGCACATATTTATCGCTGATACCCATTAAGATGATGTCGAAGGAGAAGATACTGTCGAAAAACAACGGCAAGCAGCAGCTCTCACACCTGACCCAACCGGAAAAATACACAAAGATGGAACAGGGAGCAAGATCACGATCGAAGGTCTATACTTGATGAAGCACCTTGCGTTCACGGAGCTGCTCAACAAGGACGTGTTGATTTTGGGATTTAAGTACAACCAGCGTGACAACGTCCTCCAAGACGTCACCCAAGGAGGCTACCCACTCACTCGTGTCCTTATCACAAATACAGGCGAAAACGTCAAACAGGTCCAACAGGCAACAAAAGGTGGCGAACCCGGCAGAGAAGCCACAGGTGTAAAGGTAACCAGAATCTCTGGAGCTCTAAGAAAGCAAACACCGGAACAACTAAATGGTCTGAAGGAACGCCTATTCAATCGATACTTTGATGAGCTAGATCTCGCGAAAAAGGATTCTTCGAAGCAGCTCAAGAAAGTTCACGCAGACGCTTACTCCTTAACGTTGAACTTCCCAGACGAGCGCAAATCTTTAGAGACCAATGCAATTATCGAAAAGATCAAAGCAATACTGAGGCACGAGATGAGAGCTGAGAGGTTTGAGTACGAGCAAGCGAGGGCCAGCGTGAGGTAACGTGAAAACTGGGAGGTGTTGTGAATTTTGTTATATACCAGTTTATGTAATTATTTTATAAGTAG
>Ga0138259_1221807_pt1 | contig 13541 bp, 9 predicted proteins | sample RNAA_220151111_FD_105236 | JGI IMG/M metagenome (GOLD analysis project Ga0138259, IMG submission 105236) | Metatranscriptomics of polar marine prokaryotic and eukaryotic communities from Palmer Station, Antarctica after 24hr light incubation -... | ecosystem: Environmental > Aquatic > Marine >...
GGAAACTTGGAAACCCCTACTTTTGGTTTGATTGTCCTTTTAAAACAGCTTCTTTCAATTCCATAAGAATTAATTCTACGGAACGAATGGAATCGTCATTTCCTGGAATGACTAAGTCAGCCAGGCTTGGATCACAATTTGTATCTAAAAGAGTAATGCTACGGATACCTAATTGGTTACATTCTTTGACAGCATTAAGCTCGTTGGGTTGACCGACTAAGATAACAATATCGGGCAGTCTTGTCATTGTTTTTAAGCCACCAAAAAACTTTTCTAGTTTTGCTTTTCGTTTCTGTAATTGGGCACTCTCTTTTTTAGGAAGTTTTAAAATACTTCCATCTTCTTCTTGTTTTTCAATCTTCTTTAGCTTATCAATACAAGTGACCATTGTAGACCAATTCGTTAACATACCACCTAACCAACGTTGACTTACATAGTGGGAATTACAGCCTTTCGCTGCGGCTTCAATAATCGGAGAGGCTTGACGTTTGGTTCCGACAAATAAAACGGTTTTGCCTTTGGAAACTTGGTCTGTTAGGAATTCACTTATTTCTTCCAGTGCGACAAGTGTTTGTAAAATATCGATAATGTGGATACCATTACGTTCACTATAAATAAAAGGGGCCATTTTCGGGTTCCAACGGCGAACTTGATGTCCAAAATGAACGCCCGACTCTAACATTTGTTCTAATGTAATCATGAAAAAAAAAAAGAATAAAAAAAATCTACGTCAAGATAATCGAAACGGTTTGGTTTCTGAGCCTTTGTCCTGACTGACTGACTGCAGTCAGTCAGTCAATCCTGCATAAAACAAAAACTCAGAAACCGAACCTGTAGAGTAAGCTCTAGTTTAGCAGTTCAAGCAAAGAAGGCCAAATAAATAAAAAAAAAGGGTTTCTGGTTGCAGAAACACTTCTGTCTGGGTTGCTGAAAGGTTCAGCAATCCAGCAACCAGCATCTTCCCTGATTTCTGGTTGTAGAAACCAGAAATCATGTTGTTTAGAGAAATGGAAACAGTACTAAGTGAAAGAACAAAAAAGACTTGGTCCATTTCGACAAAATCTCTTAAAAAAAAAGTTGATTTTTAGTTCGTTTCTTGTTACGTTAATGGGTAAGCTCACTGTTAGATAATAGTAATCTCTGAACTTTGTCAGGACTGAAAGGTAGCAGCAATATAGTTGTATTATTTAAGTTATAACAGTGAGCCCAGAAATTCAGAAACCCAGAAATACTGGTTTTTGTTAAAGGCGGCACCCAGATTTGAACTGGGGATGAAGGATTTGCAATCCCCTGCCTTACCACTTGGCTATGCCGCCGATATCTTGATATTCTCCTACTAGTATAACGTATTTAGTAGTTCTCTTTCAAGTGACAATAATATCTTTAGTAAAAATGAATACAAAATTTAAACTCCCTGATTTCATTGACATACAACGTACAAGTTTTTTAACTTTTTTAGAAAAAGGTATTGTGGAAGAAATTGAACATTTATCTCCTATTCAAAGCCAGAATGGAAATATAAAACTTGTTTTTTATCCACATTTAATTAAGTTTAAAAACCCAAAACCTCTACCCAAAGAGGCCATACTTCAGTCGAAAACATTTTCAGCTGCTCTTTACGTACCCGCGCAATTATTTGTTTATAACCCCATCACAAAAATTCATTTGAAATCGGCTATTAAAAATGTCTTTTTCGGTGAAATTCCTTTTATGACTGACAGAGGAACTTTTATTATTAATGGGTCCCCAAGAGTACTTGTTAATCAAATTGTAAGAAGTCCTGGTATTTACTATAAAATGCAATTCGATAAGGAAAACAATAAAACATTCGTGGGTAGTATTATTTCGAACCGAGGATCTTGGTTACGTTTAGAAATGGATAAAGAAGGCTTCATTTATGCGCGTATGGATAAAATAAGGAAAATTCCGATTTTTATTCTTTTATATGCGCTGGGGTTAACTGAAAAACAGGTCTTCACTTCAATACGATACCCTCAGGCTTTAAATAAATCCTTAATGGAATTAGTAGAAGAATCCGGGGTCAACACAATGGACCAAAAGAGAGCTTTGTTTAAACTTCACTATATACTTAGACCGGATAGACCTCCTACAGCCCAATCTGCCAGACAACTATTAGAATCACGATTCATGGATCCTGAGCGATATGATTTAGGAAAAATTGGGCGTACACGGATCAATAAAAAGTTAAAGATTTTGGGAAATCCTAAACGAACCACTTTAGGACCAGAGGATATTCTTGCGGCTGTAGATTACTTAGTTAATTTAAAGCAGGGCATTGGAGAGATAGATGATATTGATGATTTAAAAAATAGACGAGTGAGAACGGCGGGTGAGTTATTACAGAACCAAGTTCGAATTGGATTAAGTCGTCTTACACGTATTGTCAAAGAAAAATTAGAAAAAGAAGGCACAAAGAATAGGACTGAGGCAAAACATTTATCGCCAAAACGATTTATTAACCCGAAGCCGTTAATAGGATCATTAAGAGAATTTTTTGGGTCAAGTCAATTATCACAGTATATGGATGAAACAAACCCATTAGCTGAGATTACACATAAGAGACGATTAAGTTCTTTGGGGCCTGGAGGACTAAGTAAAGATAGAGCAGGGCTTGCTGTTCGTGAAATACACCCGAGTCATTATGGACGTATATGCCCTATCGAAACACCGAAGGTGGAAATGCTGGATTAGTAAGTTCATTAACAACTTATGCAAGAATTGATCAAGAAGGGTTTCTAGAATGTCCTTTCTATAAAGTCAACCAAGGGGTAGTCTTGCGTAAGGAGGGGTCTTACTTCCTATCTGCTGAACAAGAGGAGCGCGTAATTGTATCTCCTGGTGATATCCTGATTTCCGATAAAGATACACTGGATTTTAAAACAGTACCGGTGAGATATAAACAGGAATTTAGCGTCCTTAATCCTAAATCTATCAACTATATCGGGATATCTCCTACTCAAATGATCTCCGTAGCGACCTCTTTAATTCCATTTTTAGAGCATGATGATGCTAACCGAGTTTTAATGGGTTCGAATATGCAACGCCAGGCTGTTCCGCTGATTCGACCTGAGCGTCCTATCATTGGCACTGGTCTCGAAGCGCAAGTAGCACGTGATTCAGGTACTGTTGTTATTGCTAAAAAAAGTGGTGTTGTTAGTTATGTAGCTTCTGATAAAATTCTCGTAAAGAGTTCTGATAATCAGGAAACGATTCAATATTCGTTACAAAAGTATCAACGATCGAACCAACATACATGTGTCAGCCAAAGGCCCGCCGTTTATGAAGGTGAAGTGGTTCAAAAAGGCGATTTAATTGCAGATGGTGCGGCGACTTCTCAGGGTGAACTAGCTTTAGGGAAAAATATTCTTGTGGCTTATATGCCTTGGGAAGGCTATAACTTTGAAGATGCAGTTTTAATTAGTGAACGTCTAGTTTTGGAGAATGTTTATACTTCGGTCCATATTGAAAAATATGATATTGAAGCACGTGAAACCCAATTAGGGGTTGAGGAATTCACTAAAGATATTCCTAACAGTAATAGCCAGGTCACTCGAAATTTAGACGATCGAGGCATCATTAGGACGGGTTCATGGGTTGAAACTGGGGATATTTTAGTGGGTAAGGTAACTCCTAAAGGTGAATCAGATCAAACACCCGAAGGGCGATTGTTACGAGCTATTTTTTTACAAAAATCACGGGATGTTAGAGACAGTTCTCTACGAGTACCTGGCCGTATAAAGGGTCGTGTTATCGGTGTGCGGGTGCAAAAAAATACTGTACGTATTTATTTAGCGGAACGAAGAAAAATTCAAATTGGGGATAAAGTAGCTGGACGTCATGGTAATAAAGGGATTATCTCCAATATTTTACCTGTTCAAGATATGCCATTTCTTCAGGATGGCACGCCGGTGGACATGGTTTTAAACCCTTTAGGAGTTCCCTCACGAATGAATGTAGGCCAGGTGTTTGAATGTTTACTGGGTCTTGCTGGAAAAGAGCTACAACAAACCTATAAAATTGTTCCGTTTGATGAAATGTATGGGAAGGAAGCATCTCGTGGATTAGTTTATCGTAAACTGTACGAGGCTCGCCAAAAGACAGGAAAAAATTGGCTCTTTGAGCCTACTTTTGCAGGTAAAAGTAAAGTCTTTGATGGGCGAACTGGGATTCCGTTTGACCAACCGGTTATGTTTGGGTACCCTTATGTGTTGAAATTAGTTCACCAAGTGGACGATAAAATTCATGCAAGATCTACAGGTCCTTATTCATTGGTTACACAACAACCATTAGGAGGTCGCGCAAAACATGGAGGCCAACGTTTAGGAGAAATGGAAGTTTGGGCTTTAGAAGGTTTTGGTGCAGCCTATACACTACAGGAATTTTTAACTGTAAAATCGGATGATATGAAAGGTCGAAATGAAGTATTAAGTTCCATTATTAAAGGTCATTCACTACCTAAGCCAGGTACACCGGAATCATTTAAAGTGCTTATAAGCGAACTTCGTTCACTATGTTTAGATGTTCGAATTTTTGAGAAACAAATTCATTAATTTATTCATTCGGAAACTCGGATTTCGGAATTTTGGACTGACTGACTGCAGTCAGTCAGTCAGACAGTCCGAAATCGGGAAATTCTTAAATTCTGAAATCCGAGTCGTTTTATAAAATCGAAAAAGAAAACTATGAAAGAAACTGAATTACATGCATTAAAAATTCAATTAGCTTCTCCTGATTGTATTCGTAAATGGGCAGAAAAAACGCTTCCCGATGGTCGGGTTGTTGGGGAAGTAACAAAATCAGAGACCATTAATTATAGGACTTTTAAACCTGAAATGGATGGTCTTTTTTTGTGAACGTATCTTTGGTCCAGTCAAAGACTGGGAATGTCATTGTGGGCGTTCGAAGCAAGCGCATCACCAACGGGACGGGAATCAATTATTACATTGTTCTAGTTGTGGAGTGGCTTTAACCGAATCGAAAGTACGCCGATATCGAATGGGCTATATTCAATTAGCTTCGCCTGTTACTCATGTGTGGTACTTGAAAAGTATTCCGAGCTACCTTTCGATTCTTTTAGAATTACCTGTGAAAACGATTGAAAATATTGTGTATTACAATGAATTTTTCGCAGAAAATGCTAAAGATTATTTCACATTGAATTCACGTGGTTCGTGGGATTATTTTCCCTGGGACGGTATTGAAGTTTTTCACCGTGAAAATTTAGACACAGGATTTGATTTTGATGGCAAATTAGTCACTACAAAACCAAAAGACTTATTTTCACAAGATCTAACGACTAATTTGGGAGCTCACGTTATTGAGAAAAAATTAGCGGGCCAAAATCTAAAAAAAATGGTGGGTTTATTACGTGATAAACTCGACAGACTTCGTAAAGCAGAGAGATTAGCCTCTGAAAAAGATTTGAAGAAGATGCTTCGTGTCAAAAAGAAAATTGCAAGACGATTACGTCTTCTTATGTATTTAATTGAATCTGAAATGGATCCAAGCTGGATAGTACTCCATAATTTACCTGTACTCCCACCTGATTTACGTCCTATGGTTCAATTAGACGGGGGACGTTTTGCAACTTCCGATCTAAATGACTTATACCGACGAGTTATTAACCGAAATAATCGATTAAAAAAGTTTATGAAGATTTCGGCTCCCGATCTTATTATTCGTAATGAAAAACGTTTATTACAAGAATCTGTAGATTCATTAATTGATAATGGTAGACAAGGTAAAGCAGTATTAGGGACGAAGAACCGCCCTTTAAAATCATTATCCGATATTATTGAAGGGAAACAAGGTCGATTTCGACAAAATCTCTTAGGAAAACGGGTAGATTATTCAGGAAGATCTGTTATTGTTGTCGGTCCAAAATTACAATTGCATCAATGTGGTTTACCATGTGAAATGGCGATTGAATTATTTCAACCCTTTGTTATTCGCAGATTAATTCAATTAGGATTAGCTACAAATATTCGGGGCGCTAAGAATAAAATTCAGCAAAACGGACCCCTGATTTGGGAACTTCTAAAACAAGTGATGCGTTATCACCCTATCTTACTAAACCGTGCTCCAACGCTACATAGATTAGGAATACAAGCTTTTTACCCACTCTTAATTGAAGGGAGAGCTATTCAACTTCATCCTTTAGTTTGCCCAGCGTTTAATGCCGATTTCGATGGAGATCAAATGGCTGTTCATGTACCTCTTTCCATAGAGGCTCAAGTGGAGTGCCGTTTATTAATGTTGGCTTCAAATAATTGGCTTTCTCCTTCGACGGGGCAACCTATTCTCTTACCCAGCCAAGATATGGTATTAGGCTGTTATTATTTAACGACTGAAAATTTAGAATTAGCTGCTTCCTCAGTTCAAAAAAAGAAGTATTTTACTACTTTTGAAGAAATTGCATTAGCTTACGAACGGAAAAAAGTGGAACTTCACACGTATATATGGATTCAATACGACCATACTCTAGAAAGTTACACAAATGAGGAAGAACCTTTAGAGATTCGAGTAGAAAGTAGTGGTCGGAGTACAAAAATTTATCGAAGAGTTCAAGTCAAAGAGGAACAGGAAGGTATCCAATTAGTTCAGTATATAAAAACGACTGTAGGCAGAATCCTATTCAATCAGGTTGTTACCGATTCTTTAGTACGCGAAAAAAATAAAGAATTGACTACAGTTTAGTTTCTGACAGACTGACTGTCTGATTGACTGCTGTTTGCAGATAGTCAGTTCCGACTGCAGTCAACCAATCAATCTATAAAAAAGGAAAAAAATGACCTCTTTTTTTTGTAATCGAGTTTTTGACAAAGGTGAATTAAAACGACTAATTCATTGGTTTTTAATTAGCCAAGGTGCACCCAATACTTTACAAATGGTGGATCAATTAAAAAGTTTAGGTTTTCATTATGCTACAAAAGCAGGACTTTCGTTAGGGATTGAAGATTTAAAAATTCCACCTATTAAGTCACGTTTATTACGAAATGCCGAAGAAGAAGTAAACCAAAATGAAATACGTTTTGATCGTGGTAACGTAACAGCAGTGGAACGTTCGCAAAAAGTAATTGATATTTGGAATACAACAAATGAATTATTAAAAGATGAGGTGGTTCACCATTTTAGGAAAACAGATTTATTAAATCCTGTTTATATGATGGCTTTTTCAGGTGCTCGTGGTAATATTTCGCAGGTACGCCAATTAGTAGGGATGCGTGGACTGATGTCTGATCCTCAGGGAGAGATTATCGATTTACCCATTAAAAGTAACTTTCGTGAAGGTTTAACGGTTACGGAATATATTATTTCATGTTATGGCGCCCGAAAAGGGTTAGTCGATACAGCTTTGAAAACGGCGAATTCGGGTTATTTAACGAGACGTTTAGTGGATGTTGCCCAATCAGTTATCGTAAACGAGGTGAATTGTAATACACCTGACGGTATTGTTGTGGCGGATCTATTGGACCGAAATAAAGTAGTCTTATCCCGTGAAAAAAGGCTTGTCGGCCGTGTGTTAGCCCATAATGTTCACAACACAAATACAGGCCGAATAATTGGTTTAAAAAACCAAGATATTTCGCCTCATTTTGCAAGAAAATTAATTCAAGTCAAATCGACTCCGATTAGTGTTCGTTCTCCCTTAACTTGCCAAACGAGCCAACATGTCTGTCAATTATGTTATGGGTGGAGTCTTGCTCATGGCCAACTGGTTGATTTGGGTGAGGCGGTTGGAATCATTGCAGCGCAATCAATTGGTGAACCCGGTACTCAATTAACGATGCGAACTTTCCATACAGGAGGTGTATTTTCAGGTGAAGTTGCAGAACGTGTTTATGCACCTCATACTGGAATTATTTCTTATGATATTCCTAATTCGGTCCAAAAAAGAAAAACGAGAACTATTTTTGGCCAAGAAGTTCTTTTTTTTAGTGAAGAGATCAAGGTTGTTATTACGGACAATCTAGTCAACGAGGATGGTACAACGAAAAGAACGGCTTTGTCTCTCCCACCTTATACTTTACTCTTTACGAAACCAAATCAAAAAGTTTATTCAAAACAAATTATTGCTGAGTATTCGAGTTTGGAACAGATTCTCCAAAAAGTAGACGATCCCAACGCGGTTGTGGCTATTAAAGAGGTTGTGTCCGATATTACAGGACAAGCGTATTTTCAGTTCTTACGAAAACAAGTGAAAGACAAGAACCAAGAACAGTCTTTTAATGTGAGTACTGTTCGAGCGCAAGGTAATGGTTTATTGTGGGTTTTGGGATCTCAAATAAAAACGTTTTCATCGTTGAAACAATCCTTGATTCGAAAAGGTGATTTTATTCTTCCTGCAAAAGTCGAAGTGGCTAAGAGTATTGATTTGGTGAAAGAGATGGAAGGTTTGATTGATGATAGTTTCTTTAAATATATTGTTTTATCAGACGGCTTTGTATATAAAGAATCGTCATTATATATAGCCAATCAATATTCTTTATTATGGTCACCGGTCAGTACGAAAAAAATACATTTTTCAAGTGAGTTTGGCTATTTACCAGAAGATTTCTACCAATCGAATTATTCTAAAATGAATAAGCAATTCAATTGGAATTATACTTTTGGTTCGAATCAGAAGAAGCGAATTTCTACACGCAGAAAACTAAATGCTATTCATTTAGTTTCGACTCGATTTTTTAAATCAACTTGGGAAGCCAAATTTACATTAGAAACTAAATTTCTTTTTTCTTCTTATTGTACGAGTAAAGAGTACGATTTAGATGCCGATGCCAGTGTTTTAATAGATACTTTTCCATCTTGGTTTTACAGACCGAAACAAAATAACAACTCAGCCAACCCGTCTTGTGTAAAACAATTAAAAAACCAGTTTTTGAAAAATTATTCAATTACGAAGTCATATGAAAGAATTGTAGATGACATAAGGTTTAATGAAGCTGTATTTTTAATATGGTATGAAGCTTTGAATAGTTTTTCTTTTCGAAAAGTAGTTCCATTCCATTCTAATCTTTTAGCTAGCAAGTTTAATCCTGAAGAAACGTGCTCGAACTTTTTTGTTGGTGCAGATAGTCCTTTAGTTCGATCGGTTTCTAAATCGGATGATAGATTGAAACAAATTCAATTGGACATTCTTCAAGAAAAGAAGTGTGATCTAAATGAAGTTGTTTGTTTCAATCCCAACGGTCAAGTTTTATTGAAAGAAAAAACAGATCAAGTTCGTTTTGTTTTAGCAGCAACTTCTTTTGTGAAAACAGGTTCATTGGTATTGAAAGGAGATAGTATTGCAAAAGGAGTTAAATCCACTCATTCCGGAATTGTTATTCAAAGTACGAAAGATCTGGTTATTTTAAGAATAGGCCGACCTTACCGAACATCGAATTCGAGTCCAATAATTATTTCTAATAATAGTATTGTTTTAAAAGGCAAAACGTTATTTAGTTTAGCTTATAAGAAATCGAAAACAGGGGATATTGTTCAAGGTTTACCTAAAATTGAAGAACTTCTTGAAGCAAGGCGAACAAAGGATCTTCAACCTATTTTAAATAATCCCCATGATCGGTTAAAAAAACAATTTGCTTACAAGCAATTATCATTAACTCCTGAAAATGCTTTGAAAAAAAGTCTTTTAGACATTCAACAATTTTTAGTGGATGGTGTACAAAGTGTTTATCAATCACAAGGGGTTGATATTTCTGACAAACATGTTGAAATTATTGTTAAGCAGATGACTTCAAAAGTGTTCATCGAAGATGGAGGACAAACGCCTTTTCTTCATGGGGATTTAGTGGATTTATATCAGCTGAAAAAAATAAATGATGAGACAGCTAATAAAGGTCAAAATGTAGCTAAATATGAACCTATTATTTTAGGGATTACAAAAGCCTCTTTAAAAGCGGAAAGTTTTATTTCAGCAGCCAGTTTTCAAGAAACGACTCGTGTATTAACTCAAGCTGCAATTCAGGGAAAATTTGATTACTTTATGGGTTTGAAAGAAAATGTTGTAGTAGGCCAATTAATTCCGGCAGGTACAGGGTTTTTACGAACTAATGGATCTACTTTCCTTCATTCTCATTTACCACGTTAAAAAGTTACTCAGCTAACCAAGGGGTTTTTCTGAATGACTACAGTCATTCAACCAGAAATCAGGAACCACGAAAAAGTTTTTGCTAAACAATTACTATAAAGTTCTTTTTTTAGTATTGAAGTGGAATTGGTTTATTTTTAGACATGATTTCTGCTTTGGGAAATAAAAAGTGTTATGTAAGTGTTCATTTTCTTACATAACACTTTTTATTTCTAAGAAATTGTTTTTGCGTCTACTTCTAACAAAAGAGGTGTAAGAATACCTAAATTTTCTGTAAATTCTTTTGGTGGAGATTGACGTTCTTCATTCTGTAAATACACACCAGTGTAAATCGGTTGAGTAAGTGTTAAACCGTGATTAATTGTATGAAATCTATGAGTTTGTTTTCGTGAGTCTCTTGCACTAAAGTCTTCTTGTGCTACTTTTTTTCTTAATTTAATAACGGCATCAATAATCGCTTCTGGTTTGGGAGGGCATCCAGGTAAATAAACATCTACCGGAATTAGTTTATCGACTCCGCGTACTGTACTGTAAGAATCCGTGCTAAACATTCCACCGGTAATGGTGCACGCACCCATTGCAATAATATACTTTGGTTCTGGCATTTGTTCATATAAACGAACAAGAGACGGTGCCATTTTCATGGTTACTGTACCCGCTGTAATAATTAAATCGGCTTGTCTTGGGCTTGAACGTGGAACTAATCCAAATCGATCAAAGTCAAATCGGGAACCAATTAGTGAGGCAAATTCAATGAAACAACAACTTGTACCATAAAGTAATGGCCAAAGACTTGAAAGTCTTGCCCAGTTATGTAAGTCATTCAGAGTCGTTAAAATAATGTTATTTGATAATTCGTCTGTTACGTTGCTCGAATCGAGTGAATAAATTGTTTTTCTGCTATCTTCTTTTATGACCATTCTAATGCTCCTTTTCTCCACGCATAAACTAAACCAATAATTAAAATGGAAATAAAAATAAACGCTTCAATGAATGCTGCTAATCCTAATTCGTTAAAAGTCACTGCCCAAGGGTATAAAAAGAGTGTTTCCACATCAAATAAAACAAATACGAGTGCAAACATATAATAACGGATGTTGAATTGAATACGGGCTTCGCCCATGGGTTCAATACCCGATTCATAAGTTGTTCTTCGTTCTGGCCCATTTTCTTTTGGTCGTATTAACCTTGATGTACTTAATGCTAAGATGGGTACAAGGCATGCTATGACAAAGAACACAAAAACGTATGTATAGTTATCAAGAATAAACATAAAATATCCTTTCATTTCAGAATTCACAAAGAATGACTCAGAAACCAAGAGTTATTAAATAAAGAATAAGAATTTATTCTAAATAGTACAAAACTTTAGTTTTATAGTAGTGTATCACTCATAAAGCTATAAAAAAAACAAATAGAAAATACATTTTTTTTTTTGTAAAATTAAAAAAAGTAATTTAGAAACTAGTTGATTGAATACCTCCTCAAAAAATGCAAGAAATCAAAACCGACCGACCCGTTTTTCCTTTTACAGCTATTGTTGGTCAAGAAGAAATGAAATTAGCCATTATTTTAAACGTTATTGATCCCAAAATTGGTGGCGTTATGATCATGGGAGACCGTGGTACTGGAAAATCAACAACAGTACGAGCCCTAGTGGATTTATTACCTGAGATTGACATTATCGCGAACGACCCTTTTAACTCTGATCCCAACGAAGGGCCTGGCAACCTTGAAACGGCAAAGATTAAAATTCCAATGATTGATTTACCATTAGGTGCTACTGAAGACCGAGTGTGTGGAACAATTGATATTGAAAAAGCCTTAACAGAAGGTGTTAAAGCGTTTGAGCCAGGATTATTAGCAAAAGCCAACCGTGGTATTTTATACGTAGATGAAGTTAACCTTCTTGATGATCATTTAGTTGATGTTCTGTTAGATTCAGCAGCTTCAGGTTGGAATACTGTAGAACGTGAAGGTATCTCAATTTGTCATCCAGCACGATTTATTTTAGTAGGTTCTGGAAACCCGGAAGAAGGTGAATTAAGACCTCAATTATTAGATAGATTTGGTATGCACGCTCAGATTGGAACAGTGCGCGAGCCCGCTCTAAGAGTAAAAATTGTAGAACAACGTATTGTTTTTGATGAATACCCTTATGATTTCCGTAAAGAATATGAAGAATCTCAACTAGAGCTAACATCTCGAATTACCGCTGCTCGTCAGCGTTTAAAAGACGGCAACATTAAAGTGGATTATGATTTACAAGTGAAGATTTCCGAAATTTGTTCTGAATTAAATGTTGATGGATTACGAGGCGATATTGTAACAAATCGTGCCGCTATTGCGTTAGCCGCTTTCGAAGGGCGTTCTGAGGTAACCATCCAGGATATTTTCAAAATTGTAACGTTATGTTTAAGACATCGTTTAAGAAAGGATCCACTGGAATCTATTGATTCAGGAACGAAAGTACAAGAAGTTTTTAGTTCTGTTTTTGGTTACGAATAAAAATGGTTTTTTCGTTTCATTAGTACTAGTTTATTGGGTTGAATGACTGCATTCAGTCAGTCAGTCTGAGTTGCCTAATGTAGTTTTAGTTTAACGGATAATAGGCTATTAAAAGATAGTTGATTAGGGTTCTTGATAAAATGATAGAAACCTAATCAACTATCTTTTTTTTTTCTTTGAAAAACATTGACAAACCACACTCAAAAAAATACTATAAGTATAGCATTATAGAGATAGTATCTATTTGCGTGCTTTTTACAAAGCTACGGTCGCCTAATGGACGGGCATCAACCTTCTAAGTTGTTCTGTGTAGGTTCGAATCCTATCCGTGGTAATACAGAGTTTCTGATGGAACGATTAAAAAATAGAATTGGCTTAGGCGGGATTTGAACCTGCGACCGAAAGGATATGAATCTTTTGCTCTACCACTGAGCTACTAAGCCTCTATGCAATTAGTGTAACAAAAATGTATTGACGAGACCAAATTGATTTTTTTTTATTGACTTTTTGTTCATATATATACTATATTACGTGTATAGAAGTACGTAGGCGGGCGTAGCCAAGTGGTAAGGCAATGGATTGTGACTCCATCATTCGCGGGTTCAAATCCCGTCGTTCGCCCTTTGTTTATTTTTACCCTCTTAAGTTAGATTATGTTATAATACAGTTATGGCACCATCATATGGTCGAGCATTCTAAAATTTTATTTTCTATTTTGTAAAAATATTTCATTATGATTTTATTATTCCAACTTGCCCTTTTTGCTCTAATCGCTGTTTCTTTCCTACTGGTTGTTGCAGTTCCTGTTAGTTTTGCTTCACCAGAAGGTTGGGCGAGCAGTAAAGGAGCTGTTTTTACAGGCGCAGCTTTATGGATCTTCCTTGTTTTCTTAGTTGGCGTTTTAAATTCATTTGTAATTTAA
>Ga0138259_1135833_pt1 | contig 13340 bp, 7 predicted proteins | sample RNAA_220151111_FD_105236 | JGI IMG/M metagenome (GOLD analysis project Ga0138259, IMG submission 105236) | Metatranscriptomics of polar marine prokaryotic and eukaryotic communities from Palmer Station, Antarctica after 24hr light incubation -... | ecosystem: Environmental > Aquatic > Marine >...
GGCATTTCAAAAATCTGTTCTTTTTTACTAGTCCACGTAATAGCATACTTTTCTTCAACTTCAGCAGCTCTTAACCAACCACCAGTACTTCCACCAAAAGTTGGAAATGGCGTTTGTAAATTTAATGTCATAAGTAAAACCTTATTAATATTTAACGTTCAATATAACATTTTAATAAAAAAATGATTTTTTTTGCGTTAATTTATAAATTTTCTAGCGGAGAATGGATTTGAACCATTGACCTTCGGGTTATGAGCCCAACGAGCTACCAGACTGCTCTACTCCGCGAGTTTTGTACTTACATAACTAATAATATTATAACAGATTTAACGATAAAAAACACCATACGTAAAAAAATCGAATACTATTTTAACTTTATTTTTTAAATAAAGTTAAAATAGTGCGAATTTAGGTATTTGCTGGGTTACCAACATTAATACTATCAGTTAAAGATTTTAAAATTAATTTAATTGAACGTACAGCATCATCATTACCAGGAATAGGGATATCTACTAAATCTGGATCACAATTAGTATCTAGGATTGAAATAATAGGAATGCCTAGTTTACGACACTCACGAACAGCTGTCATTTCACGTTTTTGGTCAACAATAATTGCAACGTCAGGTACACGTGGCATATCTTTAACACCATTTAAGTGCTTACGTAATTTTTCTAATTCTTTACGACGTAATGATCCTTCTTTCTTTGGTAACAAATTGAAAACTTGATCTGCTTCTTCTTTTTCAAGTGTTGTTAAACGTTCAATTCGACTTTTTAATGTAACCCAATTTGTTAACATTCCACCTAACCAACGGTGATTAACATAATAAGAATTACAACGTTTTGCTTCCTGAGCAATTAAGCTACTTGCTTGTCGTTTTGTACCAATAAATAAGAAAATCTTATCTTTGGCTGCTTCAGATTTTACATACGAATTTGCTTCTTTTAATAATTGAGCAGATTGTACTAAATCTAAAATATGAATATTATTACGTTCTGTGTAGATGTATGGGAACATTTTTGGGTTCCAACGGTATGCTTTATGTCCAAAATGAACACCAGCATCTAATAATTGGGCTAAAGTAAGCTCAGCCATAAGTAGTTTTAACTCCTTAAAATTTTAATAGGTAAATCTCTAATCTTAACATTACCAAAAAATAAATGAAGGCGTCTAGTTTTATTTTTAAACTTTTTCCAAAGTAGGCAGTAGACTTGAAATTTGTGAAGAAGTTTGTGGTTTTTTTATAAAACAATCTTGATAATTCTGTGACCCAGTACCTGCTGGAATTAAATGACCAATAATAATATTTTCTTTTAAGCCACGTAACCAATCAACTCGACCTTCAATAGCGGCTTTGGTTAAAACTCTTGTTGTTTCTTGGAAACTTGCAGCAGAAATAAAACTAGGGTTGTTTAAAGCTGCTTTAGTAATTCCTAATAATAATGGAACATAAAACGCAGTTTGTTTATTATTTTTCGAAACAATATCATTAATATATTGAATATGATACAGATCAATAACTTCACGTGGTAATAATGGAGTGTCACCTTCATGTGTTATTAATACTTTCGTCGTCATTTGTTTAATAATAACTTCAAGATGTTTATCTGCAATTGAAACACCTTGTGATTCGTATACTGCTTGAACAGAGTTTAAAATCAAAGACTGAACTTTTTTGAAACTACGATAGCTTGCTTCATAGTTATTTGTTAAACGGTATGAAGTAACCTTTTGTGTTCTATCACAGAAAAAGTTTTTAATTAAACCATAATAATTAAAATAAACTTTTAATAATGCATGTGGGTTAATTTTTTCTGTTTCTTTAATGGTAGTACCTAATTTTCTAAACTCAAAACTTGCATCAAGACTAGTTTTTCTAATTAAAAGACCTTTTTTTTGGTTTGTTGAAACATTTTTACTAATTTGACGTTTTTTCCGTGCTTCTAATAACTCTTCAATTCTTGGTAAACCTTGAACAATATCACCTGTAATTTCTTTTTCAAAATTTAATAAGCCTAATGTTTGACCATCAGCCACAAATTCTCCATTTTTACAAAATACACTGTTGACTTCCTGTTCAAAATAGTCTTCGGTAAGTGAATGAATTCCAATAGATTTTGAAAATGGATAACCAAAAAACTGTACACGAATCAGATTACTTAACGGATTCTTTTTTAAGGTATTTGAAACTAAGTCTGAATTTTTTAAAAAAACTGAGTAGTGTGTTCGACGTTTTTTAATCCAAGATGTTTCCTTAGTAGTAACAATATCAGAAATATCTGATTCAGAAATCTTCTCGTCAGTTACAGAGAAATTTTGAACAAAAATAGGAATTGGTGAACTATATAAATTACCATTTTTTCGAATGAACATTTTTGGTAATTCAATCTTCAAACCATTTTCAAAAGGAATTTCTGATGTTGCATCAAGTTTTTTTGTTAAAACTTTTTTGGTAATATCATAATAATTCAACGTAATATTTCGTTTAGTTAAAACAGTATTTGCAAATGGCAACTGTTTTTCTGAAATAATTTTGTAAGCTGTTGATTTTTCTGTTAATGCGTCTTGAACCTGACAATTTGGGAAAAAATATGGTCGACCTTTTTGAATTGTTAAAAACTGACCATTGTCAATAATAATTTTTCCAATTTGGTTGACATTAATATTTTTAATGACTAAATCATTAACTGTTTTAGTGGGAATTTTAGATTTTAGAATAGTTAAACAATCATCATTGGAAATTAATAAAACTTGTCGGTTATTTTTATACTTCGATTTTAGTTTTACAATTTCTAAGGATTGAGTGTTAATACTTTCAAAATAACCTAACGTAGTATAACTATCAATAAACTGATTAGGTTCAACTAAAAGAGATGAACTAATATCTGTATATTTTAAATGTGCGGGAAGATAATTTGGGAAATGAATATTTTCAATAAGTACAAAATTTAAACTACGTTTTATTTTTTCAATTTTAAATTGAATGTTTATTTTATTTTCTGTAGAAGTTTTTAAGTTTGAATCTAAAACATTTGAAATCAAAGTTAATGAACGTGCACTTTTAATTTTTTGATTTGATTTATATAAATATTGTGTACTGTTTTGTAAACCTAAAATAGATTCTATTTGTTGATTTTCTTTGCAAAATGTTTCAACAGAGCGTGGCTTGGGAATTTCATAGATATCTAACGGGCGTATTAATAATTGATCATTTACTTTTCCGATAATATGCTGACATAATGACGGGTGATCAATTTTAATGTCATCAAAAATTGTTTCACCAGGATAAAAAACTTTATTAGCAAAGCTTTTAAAATTTTTCCCTTGATAAACTAAACCTGATTTAATTGAAATCTCAGAAACTAAGTTATTTTTATAACTGATAATTACAATACCGGATTTTTTTGAGAACAACCCAGGGATAATTTCAAAATTCTCACAAATAAAACTACCATGCTCTACTAAAAGCATATTTTTATCACAATTTAGTTTATATGTTTCCTCAGGAAGCCAAATTAGAGACCGAAGACTAAATTGTAATGGGATTTTGTTAAACTGTGTTGTGGTAAATTTAAAAGTATTCCATTCCGAATTTTTAAAATCAAGATTCAATTTTCGGTAATAAGAAATTAATTTTGAACTACTAATAGATTTTTGTTTCGTTCGTTGATCATAATATGGAATACCACCAATTTGTGTTTGATATTGATTTGATAACAAGCTTCCAAAATAATTAGGGGAAATAGAATTTAATTCTAAATTTGAATTTTTAACTTTTAAATTAATAAAGTAACGTTGATTTTTATACTGAAGAATATATTGGTTAAACCTAATTTCTGAATCAATCTTTTGAATAGTTGAATAATTTAAACTGTAGTGATTTGTACTGATTTGTAATAAACGTTCAAATAATTTAGATTTATCATTTATAATTTTTACATATCCTGGGTATTGGTTAATAATTTTCGTTCTAAAAATAAAACTTTCTTTATTAATTTTATGATCTGTATAAAAATTTAAAAATGAATTTGTAGGTGCTTGATAAACTCGACCCGATAAAATCCATAGAAGTTTATTTTTATTAACAAAATTTATTTTCTTTTTTAAACGAGGCATATAAACTTCACCAGATGAAGTACTTAAAATTGGCTTAATTTCTGTTCTCGTTTGTTTTGCGGTATTAGATAATTCGCCTAGAATTGTTCCTTGTTTTACATACTGGTTATTTTTAGCAAATAACATTGTATTTGGAAGAACCTCTAATTGAACTAAATCTTCACCCTGTGTTTCTGGAACAATAACCAAAGACCCAGAATTTTTTGTTAATAAAACATCCTCGCCTCGGTTTGTTCGTAATGTTAGCGTTTTTAATAATTTAGAAAATTTAATTATGCCATTTACTGAACTAGTGATTTGTTGTCTCGCTTCTGAAGTAAAAATACCCCCAGTATGGAATGTCCGCATTGTTAATTGCGTACCTGGTTCCCCAATAGATTGGCCAGCGATAATACCAACAGCTTCCCCAATGTCCACTAAATTTTCATTTGCTAAATCCCAACCGTAACATTTTTGACAAATTGACCGGTATAAACTACAAGTCAAAGGTGAACGGATGTAACACGTTTGAATATTGTGATCAGTAAATGTTTGAATTAAATTAGGAGTAAGTTGAGTATCTTTAGGACTAATTAAATCATGACTAACAGGATCAAAAACTGGTTTACTCAATAACCGTCCTAAAATCTGTTCATTATTTTGAGTGTTATTAACTACACAAGAGTGATGAGTTCCACAATCACGTTCACGAATGATAATATCTTGAGCAACGTCAATAAGACGACGTGTTAGATAACCTGAATTGGCAGTTTTTAATGCCGTATCTACAATTCCTTTTCGTGCACCATAACCTGACATTAAATAATCAGTGATAGTTAATCCTTCACGGAAGTTTTTTTTAATTGGTAATTGAAGAATTTCTCCACTTGGATCGGACATTAAACCACGCATCCCAACTAATTGACGAACTTGAGATAAATTTCCTCGAGCTCCTGAAAAAGCCATGATATAAACTGAATTTAAAGGGTCATAACTTTTAAAATACGAAACCACTTCATCTTTTAATGACTCACTGGTAACACTCCAAGTATCAATAATCTTTTGAAATTTTTCAACGTCTGTAATCTTTCCTTTTAAACAAATTTTTTCGGCATTCAATATTTCTTGATGAGCTTTTTCTAACATTTGGTTTTTTACAAATGGTACACGAAGATCTTCAATACTAATTGAAATACCAGCTTGACTAGCGTATTTAAAACCCAAATATTTTAATTCATCAGCTAGTGAACAAGCTTGCATTGAATTATATTCAGTAAAACTCCAAGCAAGTAATTGCTTTAATTGTTTTTTACTAATAAGAGTATTTTGATAGATATAGTTTTTCATAAAATATTTATTTTTATAATTATATCATTTAGGCAACTAATTTTAAGGTTTTCTGAATTGTATAATTAAAAATTACGCGTCCAGTTGTTGTTTGTATATATTGAACTAATGGTTGACCAGAACTATCAAGTCGGATTTGAACATTTTCATAATATTCAATTGTTGTATCATCACTTAAATTTGTTTTTTTGATTAATGCTCCTGTTTCAACTCCAGGTTCATTATAACGGACCCAAATAGATGTATGTAATTCAATCTGATCTTGGTAATAAGCTAAAACTACATCATCTAAATTTGCAAAATAATGATTTGAACCTAACAAACCTTGAATATTATTAACTGTTAAATAATAACATCCTAAAACCATATCTTGACTAGGCATAATAATTGGTTCACCATTTGCTGGAGATAAAAAATTATAAGGAGCTAACATTAACATATAACATTCTGCTTGTGATTCTAATGATAAGGGAACGTGAACAGCCATTTGATCACCATCAAAGTCTGCATTAAAAGCAGAACAAACTAATGGGTGTAATTTGATAGCTCGACCTTGAACTAAAATAGGTTCAAAAGCTTGAATCCCTAATCTATGTAAAGTTGGAGCTCGGTTTAAAAAAATCGGATGACTTGCCAAGACTTTTTCTAAAACAGGATCTATTGCAGATTCGTTTTGCTGAATTAAGTTTTTAGCAACTTTCATATTACTTGCTAACCCTTGATTAATTAATTCACGAATAATAAAAGGTTGAAATAATTCGATAGCCATTTCATAAGGTAGCCCACATTGGTTTAATTTTAAACTTGGGCCAACAACAATTACAGAACGACCAGAATAATCTACTCGTTTTCCTAAAAGATTTTGACGGAATCGACCATGTTTACCTTTAATAATATCAGATAGTGATTTTAATGGTCGATTATTTGCACTTAAAGCAATTTTACCGCGTTTTCCATTATCAATTAATGTGTCAACAGCTTCTTGCAACATACGTTTTTCATTTCGAATAATAAGCTGAGGAGCATCAATCTCTAAAAGTCGTAAAAGTCGATTATTTCGTGTGATAATTCGACGATATAATTCATTTAAATCAGAAGTCGCAAATCGACCACCTTCTAATTGAATCATTGGCCGTAAAGCAGGAGGAATTACTGGAAGTATAGTAATTACCATCCAAGCCGGATTAGAACCAGTTGCTTGTAGGTTTTCTAAAATCCGAATTCTTTTAATTGATTGATCACGTAATTTATAGATACGTTGGTATTCCCATTTCCGGAACCATTTTGACCCATTGTAAATGGGCTGTTCTTTATGCAACACCTTACTACAGATCGTAATAAACCGACGCGTTTTTGAAATTTCACGATTAATATTAAGCTTTTCTAACTCTTTTTTTATTAAAACAGCACCAATTAAATAATTAGGTGTTGTTCGTAATAAATATTTTGGAGTATTTCGACGTCGATTTTGGGAATTTGGTTTTGGGAATGGTTTTAAAGGATAACCTGTAAACCCAAGTTCTCGACTCCGACGGTATTGTTGTAAATCCCAATGAAGACCGTAAAATGAGATTTCATCTTCAGCAATAAAATAAGCTAATGAAGCCAATTTTATTCGCTTAATTCGATTATCTCTTAAATTAACTTTTCCCGACTTAATTGCGAATTTTTTTTGGTATTCTTGTTGGAATACATGAGACAAAACTTGTTTTGAGGATTCATCATGTTTCAACATTTCAACTAATTGTTTTAATTTCTTTTTTATTTTTACAATTTTTAACGTTGAATCTGTTGAAAGACGGTTTGCTTGGTAACGGTTACGAGTAATTTTTGTATATAAAATGTCTCGTTTTAATTTTTGTGAATTTTCTTTAAAACTCGGGTCAGTTGGTAACCAAGTTACTAACCCTTTCTGTTTTATGATTTCTTCAAACAATTCTTTAATTGCAGGATTTTTAGAAAATTCTAAATTTGTGTTTAAAAGTGTAAAAAGGTCAGGTAAATAATATAACAAACCTGTATCAATCCTTTTTTCACATTGTTCAACTTCTAATAAAAGAGCCATGTAATTCGGCCGACTATTTGTATACCAAACGTGGGTTACCGGATAAATTAAATTAATATGACCCATACGATGACGCCGAACACGTGATTCTGTTAATTCAACGCCACATCGTTCACAGATTAAACCATCATAACGTACTCGTTTATATTTACCACAAGCACACTCTAAACTTTTACTAGGACCAAAAATCCGTTCACAGAATAAACCATCCATTTCAGGTTTAAATGTCCGATAATTTATAGTCTCAGATTTTTGAACTTCACCAATGAATTGTCCATTTGGTAGTCGACGATGGGACCATTGTAAAATTCGAACGGGAGAGGCTAACTTAATTTTTATATAATCAAATTCTTTTTCAGTTCGTACCATTTTTTTTTAAGGAAACGTATTAAAATGCTATGCTATTTATATTTGAAGTTGGAGGAAATGTTTTTGTCAATGGATCGTATTTTTCAATTAAATTTACTTCTGTTTCATAAGTTTGACTTGTATTAAATTGTTCAATTCGATATGTACTCATATCTAACCCAATTGACCGTAACTCTTGTAATAAAACTTTGAATGATTCTGGGATGCCAGATGTTGGAATTGGTTGTCCTTTAACAATTGCGTTTAAAGTCTCATTTCTTCCTTCCATGTCATCCGATTTAATTGTTAATAATTCTTTTAACGTAAACGCAGCACCAAATCCTTCTAAGGCCCAAACTTCCATCTCTCCAAACCGTTGACCACCATGTTGTGCTTTACCACCAAGTGGTTGTTGAGTAACTAGTGAATAAGGACCTGTTGCACGCGCGTGCATTTTGTCATCAACTAAATGAATTAATTTTAGCATATAACCATTTCCAACAGTAATTGGGTTTTCAAACCCTTTTCCAGTCCGCCCGTCAATTAAAACCATTTTCCCAGGTGAATAAGGATTAAATAACCAGGCTTCATCTTTTTCAATTGAAGCTTGACGTAATTTTTTATTTATTAAAATTCGCGAAACTTCAGGGCCATACATTTCATCAAATGGTAAAATCTTAAATCTCCGATCTAGTTTATGGCCGGCTAGACCTAATAAGCACTCATATAATTGACCAACATTCATACGAGACGGTACGCCTAATGGATTTAAAATAATATCTATCGGTGTTCCATCTGGTAAAAATGGCATATCTTGTCGAGGTAAAATTCTTGAAATAATACCTTTGTTTCCGTGACGCCCAGCAATCTTATCACCGACTTGAATTTTACGAATTTGGGCAATAAAAATTTGAATTTTTTCGAATTTATATGCTAATTTTGTTCGACGATTAAACGTTAATGTTTCAATAACTCGTCCATATTCCCCTTCAGGCATTCTATATGAAGTGTCACGTACTCCTTTTGCCTTTGCCCCAAAAATCGCTCTTAACAATTTCGCTTCTGGTAATTGTTCAGAATCATCTTTTTCAATAACTTTACCAACTAAAATATCACCAGGTCGCACAAACGTACCAATTGAGACAATTCCATCTTCATTTAAGTGTTGTGTTTCAGAAAAATTTAAATTTGGAATATTTTTAGTAGTTTTTTCACAAACTTCTGCTGTTTGATCAATTTCAATCTCATAACGCTCAATATGAATTGAAGTAAATACGTCCTCATATACTAAACGTTCATTAATTAAAATTGCATCCTCAAAGTTATAACCTTGCCATGGCATATAAGCAATTAAAACATTTTGACCTAATGCTAATTCACTTGTATTAATACCAGGTCCATCTGTTAACATTTGGCCTGATAAAACTCGTTCTCCTTTCCAAACAATTGGACGATGGTTAATACAAGTTTCTTGGTTTGAACGTTGGTACTTTTGAAGAGCATATTTAAATTCAATACCATCATCCTGTTTAATTGTGATTTGATCAGCAGTTACCGACTGAACAATTCCATCTTTATGAGCATTAAGAGTTGCTCCAGAATCTATTGCAATTTGATTTTCTAACCCTGTACCAACAATTGGCTTTTGAGGTAAAATCAACGGAACAGATTGACGCTGCATATTTGAACCCATTAAAGCACGGTTGGCATCATCATGTTCAAAAAATGGTATTAGCGAGGCAGCGACAGAAACAACTTGAACAGTTGAGATAGCAATAAAGTCTACTTCAAATGGAGTTACTGTAATAAAATCTTGTTTGTAACGAACAGGGATTAAATTTTGTGTTAAATAGTTTTGTTGATTAGTTGCAATATCGGCAGGGGCGATTTTATAGAAATCTTCTATATCTGCAGTTAAATAAATCGGACTACCTGTTTTGATAACCTTACCATTAATAACTCGCCAAAATGGAGTTTCAATAAAGCCAGATTTATTTACTCGAGCACAGGTTGTTAAAGAAGCAATTAAACCAACGTTTTGTCCTTCCGGTGTTTCAATTGGACAAATTCGACCATAATGACTGGGATGAATATCTCGAACAGCAAAACTAATACGATCTCGATCAAAACCACCTGGACCTAAACCACTAATCCGACGACGATGTGTTAATGAGGATAAAGGGTTAGTTTGATCCATATATTGTGATAACTGACTTGAACCAAAGAATTCACGAATTGTTGCACCTACAATATTAAAACTTGAAAGTTGACTTGAACCGACTTTATTTGTTTGGCTTCGAAGTTTTCGTAATAAACGTTGAAATCCAATTCTAAATAGATTTTGTAAAAGTTCCCCAACAGATCGAACACGACGGTTTTTTAAATGATCAATATCATCACCAATAGTTTTTGATATTGATAAAGTAATTAATGAATCAATAATGGCAAAAATATCTGCATACGTAATAGTCTGAATTTGGCTATTTAATTTAAGATTTAATCGGTTATTAATTTTTGAACGGCCAATTTTACCTAACCGATAATAACGAACATCAAAAATTCGAGAAAATTCGGAAATATTTTTAAAGTAATCTGATTTTAAATCAAACCGTAATAATGGTTGTTCTGAAGTTAAAGAATTTGTAATTAATGGTTTATTGAAATAGAAAAAATCCGCATGTTGAAGATTTTGACAAATCTCAAAATCTGTTAAACCCATTTCTTTCAGTAAATGAATAATAGGCTTTTGCGTAAATTTATCCAATTGTATTACAACTTCATCTTCTTGATTTTTAATCGGGTATTTGTATTTATTTATTTCTGTATTTTTTTGAAAACCAACTCGAACCCATGAGCCTGATTCAGGAATTAAAATAGCAGTATATAAGTCTTTATTTTGATACTTCTGTTTATAATTATCTTCAACTTCATGTAAATCTTTATATTGAATGATCTCAGACCGTGACTTCAAATAATTTAATTTATGTTGGTTTTCTGAAACTTCATATTTATATTCAATTAAATCAAGAGTTATGTCTTCTTGAGGTAACGGATTTAAAAACTGAGATTGGCTTTCAAAATTATTACCTGTTGCAATTTTTATATATTCCGGATCTTTAGTCTTTTTCTTTTTTTGCTTATATTTAAATAATTCTTTCAAGGTTGAAGAAAAATAAAAAACGGGTTTTAATTTCTGTTGTTGAGTTTGGGATACTAAAGTTTCTAATTTTTCTGTTGTTGAGTTAACGTTTTGCTTTAAAAATTTAAAATAATTAACTTGTTTTATATTACTGTAAGAACCAATTAAAACCACAAGTAACTTATGTAAAACATCCAGTTGATTAGTTTGGTAATAATAGTCTAATAATTGATTTTGATTTGATTGGCTTACTGAAATTCTATTAAATATTTCTAACTTTTTTGAACTTGAGGTTAAATTTTGTAACCAGTCATCTTGGAGATGAGAAATGTTATTATCACAATGTCTTTTTAAAATTTCATACTTCAACAAAGAAGTTAGTAAATGATTCCAGTCATTAATTAACGTTTTTACATTTAAGAAATCTACAGAATTTTCTACCTGAAAATGTTTATTTTTTATATTAAGCCAATGTAAAAAAACTTTAATTCGTTCAAATTTTTTTCTTAGGTTCAACAGTTTTTGAAATAATATGGTAAAGTTTAAAAGAATTTAAAAAATAAAAATAAAAACTGTTTTCACTTTTTTTTAGTTCTGTAAAAGAATATTGAAATAAACTTTGATTATATGCAATTGGAAAAAATGAGAGAACTTGTTCAGAGATAAATGGTTCACCTAAAGGTATGAATGATTTTAATTTATTAATGTCGCTAGAAACTTGACGTTTAACAATCTTTCGTTTTTTTTGGTTCTTATTTTTTTCAAAATAAATACCAGGACTACGTATAATTTGACTTACGATAACTCTTTCACAACCATTAATAATAAAAGTTGCTGACGTTGTCATTAAAGGTAAATTAATAATAGGAAATTGGTTATGGTATCGAACACTATTTAATTTTTTATTTCGAATTTCGAGAGGGATAACTAATTGAGCAGCGTAATTAGCTGTATATTTTTTTGCTCTAACAATATTATAAATTGGTTTAACCAGACTATATTCATGCCCAAATAATACATACTCTGTATTATAACTAAAATCATGAATTCGCGAAAACATTGCTAATTCTTCATTTAATCCTTGAGCGATAAACCAACAAAAACTTGCTCTTTGCATCTCAATAAAATCGGGGAGAGCAGTTATATAATTCATCGATTGTTTCATAATCTTTGCGAATGAGTATTTTTAAATTTTTATGAAGATATCAGAACGTTTAAGAAAATTTAAAGATTTTGATTAAAATTTTCTTGTAAAAACGTTCCGTTAACTTTTAAAAGCCTTATATTTTAAGCAGATTTAATTTGTAGAGCTAATTTTGATTTTTTACGAGCAGCCGTGTTTTTATGAAAAACGTTTCGTTTAGTCCCTTTGTCAATTAAACTATAAATAGAGTTTAAAATACTTTGTGCTTTTTCTTTATTTTCATTACTTTTCTCAGTTTTGTAAACTTCTATACTTGCTAAAAACATTTTTGTTAATGTTCTTACCGAAGTTTTATAAAAACGGTTTTGTATACGATTTCGTTTAGCAATTACAATACGCTTTTTTGCCGATTTGTTATTAGCCATAATTATTTATAAATCCTATGAATTTTTAATGAAATATTTGCGTTTACTCAAATATTAATATATTCATTATAAAATTGGAAGTTTTTCTCATAAAAAAATTTTATCTTATAAAAGTTTTTATAAAACCTTGATAAGATAAAATTTTTTAGGTAATCTAGTCATAATATAAATAGTGTTAAAAATTAATTAATTTTATAAAAAATCTTCATGGCAAAAAGTAAAGGTACTCGTATTCTAATTACATTAGAGTGTACAGAATGTCGGACAAATACAAATAAACGTTCTACCGGTGTATCACGTTATACTACTCAAAAAAAACCGTCGAAATAATCCAGAACGAATTGAATTAAAAAAATATTGTCGACACTGTAATAAACCTACTAATCACAAAGAAATTAAATAATCTATGTTAACACAAAAACAAAATTTGTCACCATTAAGTCTTAATCAAAAAATTGATTACAAAGACATCGATTTACTTAAATTATTTATAACAGAACAAGGAAAAATTTTACCTCGTCGTGCCACAGGTGTAACTGTTCAACAACAACGTCAAATTGCAAAAGCAATTAAACGTGCTCGTGCTTTAGCATTGTTACCATTCGTAGCCCAAAATTCTATTTAAAATATTAATAATTTAATATTTTAAATAGAGTGTGTAAATAAATTGAAAAACAATGTATAATACTATGATGAAAACTCATGGTTACTTAATAGGTTTTGATAAACTATTTTTTATTTTTTATGAGAGTTTCATAGATTTTCGTCTCCCAA
>Ga0138259_1009504_pt1 | contig 13336 bp, 14 predicted proteins | sample RNAA_220151111_FD_105236 | JGI IMG/M metagenome (GOLD analysis project Ga0138259, IMG submission 105236) | Metatranscriptomics of polar marine prokaryotic and eukaryotic communities from Palmer Station, Antarctica after 24hr light incubation -... | ecosystem: Environmental > Aquatic > Marine >...
CTGGAATGAAGGCTCATCGACTGACATCCCTGTAACAGGATATAGACTCTATTCGGATAACGGACTTCCAGGCAACTCATATTTGATCTATGACGGCAACGGTGTCTCTACGACTCTGTTGTACCAGCACGACAATTTGACCGAAGGAATGATGTACACTTACAAACTACAGGTCTTAAATTACAACGGCCCGTCCGCTATGTCCCCGACCATTGCTCAATCTGCTTGCGAAGCTCCTAGTTAATTCGCCAGCTTGAGTGTATTCAGCACCAGCAAGACGGCTGTTAAACTAACGTGGAAGTAGCCTGGCGATGACGGAGCTTGCACAATTACCACATACTCAGTGTGGAAAGATGATGGAAATGCTGGAGCTTTCAGCCAGGTTGGGTCTGCTCTCGGCCCATCTTCCTTCTCTCTGTCTGTTACCTCAGGTCTGACAGTCGGCAAGCTATTCAGATTTATGGTCAAGACCGTAAACGAGATCAGTACAACCTAGAGCAATATTGTTACAACTATCGTCGCTGACCCACCAAGCACGCCAGCAGCTGGACCCTCCTTTAACATTCTGGAGACCAATACAACTTCGATCAGAGTAACTTTCGCAGAAATAGCTGATAATGGCGGCACTCCGATCTAGTCATACTAACTTTAAAGGACGGAGCATGGAGGGTCCACTTGGTCCGATTTGAGCGGCCCACCCTCCGACATGTCTCTCAATACTGAAGTACAAGTGACTGGATTAGTAAAGAGATCGTCCTATAGGTTCAGATACAGAGCCATCAACAAGGTCGGTATTTCAGGATGGAGTCCAGAGACGTTCCTCGTGCCCTCTGTCGCACCAGCAGCTCCACCTCAACCCATCTATGTCTCTTCCGATGACACGAAAATCTCACTTAAGTTCGACAGAAGCCCAGACGATGGAGGTGCTATAATCACTGACTATGAGCTCTAGGTCGACCCATCTCCTTCAACTGGCTTCACGAAGATAGTCAATTATGTCTATGCTACCCACGTCTTCACTTACCAAGTGATCGCTTCTGAAAACAGTATGACAGCTGGCACTATCTACCGCTTCCGCTACAGAGCTAAAAACTCACTTGGATTCTCTGATTGGAGCAACATTCTCACGATCGGCCTGGGACCTCTGCCTTCAGCTCCATCGACTCTAACGCGATAAGCTCTAGGCAACTCAGGAACTTCTATAGGCATCTAGTGGCCAGAACTGACTTCCCAGACTCTCGCAGTCAAGCACTACTCTCTCTATATGGACGATGGCCGTGGTGTGTATTTCAACAAGGTCTTCCAAGGCGCATGCTCTCAAGCAATAATTCAAAACCTCAGCCCAAGCATCGTCTACACCTTCTACGTAAAAGGAACCAACTTCAATGGCGAAGGTATAACCAGTGCGAAAATTTCCTTCCGATCATGTGTCAATCCATCTGGCGTAGTGGCACCTTATCTTGTTTCAACCAACGAGACTAAAGTCAAATTGAGATGGTCACAGCCTACTAACGTCGGGGGATGCCCAATCACCTCCTTCGCTATCCTGTCTGATCTAGGTGGAGCTGTCTATTCTTCAGACCTTGAAGCATCAGCTGTCGCCAACAAACCATACCTCTTCGAGCACGAGTTTACGTTTGCTTCCTCTTACACTGGCAAAACCTTAGGATTCGTACTTAGAGCAACAAATATCATGGGGTCTACAACAAGTGAGAATTACTTGAAAGTCCTGGTAGCTGCTTCTCCCCCAACACCTACTCTCTTGATCACTTCTGTGAGTACTAACTCTACGTTCATCGGGATCTAGATACCAGAGATCTTGCAAATAGGTGGGAGTACTCTGACCAGCTACGAGTTACAAGCAGACAACGGACTGCAGAGTGACTTCGCTGTCTCATACACCGGATTAGAAAGAAAACATTTTATCCCTATCACTAGTGGAAGAACGTACAGATTTAGATTCAGAGTCTAAAACGCCAAAGGATGGTCTAGCTATTCTAAGCAAACTAATATTCTAGCTGCTGGACTACCTGCCAAGCCACTTAAAGCTCCTCACTTAGTTTCAGTTGATTCAACCAACATGAAGATTGGCATCACTCCCTGCAGTGCCAGCAACGGCTCGGCTATCTCCGAATACAAGCTAGAGATGAAAGAAACTTCAAGCGGGACGTACGCCCAAGTAAATGTGTTCGCAGTCACAGAGACTCTCGAAGTACAGTTAACGAAGCTTGCGAACTCTATGACAACAGGGAAGAAGTATTTCTTTAGGTACACTGCGAAGAACACTGTCGGATATTCCGCCATCTCAGATGAATCAGTCTTCGCTCTGGCTGCTTATCCCGCCGCCCCAAGTGCTCCCAGCAAAGATGACAGCAAGAGTAGCTTGACCTCAATCTACGTATCCTGGCCTCTGGTGGCTGATGGAGATATAGTCACTTTAGGCTACAGACTCTACATCGACTCAGGAAACGACGGCAATTACACCAGAATCCTTGATGGCTAAGGCCAACCTGGTGTGAATTACTTCAATTCCACAGGGCTTTCTACAGGATAATCTTACTCTTTTAAGGCTTCAGCATTGAATTTCAACGGCGAAGGTCCCATGAGCCCAATCGTATTGTATTTCTCATGCCTGCCACCCACAGGTCTGAAGCCTCCTACCTATGTCAGCTCTACTGAAACAACACTCACAGTTGACTGGACAGCTCCTATGAACACGTATGGATGCCCTCTCCTGCACTTCTAACTCTACAAAGATGACGGTGCCGGAGGCTCTATCAACAATCTCGTTGCTAAATTTGAGCCCCATGTCAGCTAAAAGGTGGTAAGCTTCACCAGCGCGGACAAGACCAAGCCATTCAGAATGCAAGTCAAAGCAACCACTATTGCTGGTGAGGTCCTTAGCGGAGTAGGCCGATTCGTTTTAGCTAACGTACCTGCAAAGCCAGCGATCGCAATCAACGTCCCTACAGAGACAAACACCAAGTAAATTAAAGTCAGTTATGGAGCGGTCCTTCCAGCTAACAGAGGATCGCCGATTATCAACGTCCAGCTGTGGATTGACGATGGCCTTGGCAAAGACTTCACTTTGGTTATTGGCACCACTGAGGCCTACAGCATGCGAACCAGTATCGTTATCACAAAGAACATAGTCAAAGCAAGACTCTACCGCCTCAAGTACAGAGTCATGAACACTAATGGCTTCTCTGACTACTCAGATATCGTCTATATCAGAGCTGGAGTAGCTCCTGGCAGACCTCAATCCCCTCAACTAGTATCAGCCACCGCCACCAAAATCAACCTTAAACTTTTCAAACCTACAGATAACGGAGGCAGCGAAATTACCAAGTACGAGCTCTACAGGAATGATGGAAATGACGCTAACGAGCCCACTACCAAGGTCACCTCTTATCTGGGAGCTTTGCTGACCCACGAACTTGACAAGACTGCAGACTCCCTTGTCACCGGAAAGATCTATAAGATAAAGTTCAGAGCTATCAATGTACTGGGCAATTCTGAAGATTCTGGTGTTGTCAGGTATGCCCTCGTTGACAAGCCGCTCATGCCCTCAGCTCCAACAGTCATCTATGCTTCAAGCAACGAGACTCTAATTGCAGTAGAATGGGCAGCTATCGTTCCATCTCAGACTCCCGGTCAAGAAGTATATGGATATGTGCTTGAAGTGATGGACACCTCTAATACTCTTGGTCAATTTGAAGTTGTATTCGACGGGTCTGTAGGATTCCCAAGCTCAAGGAGCTACGTCTACGCTGATAATAGAGTCAAGGCCGGCCACAACTATCTATTCAGAGTGAAGGCGTCTTTCAGGAACGGATTGACCGCCTATAGTGCAACGTCACTCCCTGTATACGCCTGCTCTCCACCCAGCTACCTGCTTGCCCCACTCCTTAACAATGTTAACAAAGATCAGATCACCCTCGAGTGGTCTCAGCCTAGACAAGGAGGAGCTTGCCCGCTTCTAGGATACCAGCTGTATATGAACAACGGCGCTGGCGGCGACACTTTCACAGAAATCGATTCAGCCGCGGTAAAAGATAAGCCAGCCCTAGCGCTTCATTCCACGACGTCAGCCACTACTCTCGGAGCTACTTACAGGTTCAAACTGAAGGCCTACAACGTCGTCGGAAGTACTTACAGTGAGTCTGTGGGTTATGTGATTGCCGATCTGCCTACAGCTCCAGCTAGTGCGCCTGCTACTGATCCAAGTATTACTAATCAAACTAAACTGAAAGTGGATTCCACTGCAGTACCGTCTGATGGAGGGTCACCCATCCTCACTTACAGTCTCGAGATAGACGATGGAAAGGGCGGACCATTCACTGTTGCGTACGGAGACCCAGTGGCATCACTTTCTCTCAGCTTCACAACTGAATTGTTGATCTCAAGAGGACTCCTGTATAAAGTCAGATCTCGTGCTAAAAACATCATTGGATGGAGCAGCTACTCACCGACAGGTTACATCAGAGCTGCTGTGAGACCTAACGCTCCACCAGCGCCTGCTTTCGTGAGCGCGACAGATAACTCAATCACAGTTAGCCTGAAAGAGACAATTGAGAATGGTGGCGCAACCGTAACCGCCTACGAACTTTATGTTGACGATGGGGCTCTAGGAACGTTCACTAAGCTTACGGGCTATAACGGCCTAGCTCCAAGCTTCAAAATCGATAGAACAACTGGGGCTACTGAGGAGAAAGCCTTAGTCTCTGGAAGAGTCTTCAGGCTTAAATACAAGGCCATCAATGAGATCAACTCATCAGAATTCTCAGATATAGTTTCTGTTGCTATGGCCAGCGCTCCTGCAAAGCCAGCCACTCCGTCTAAGATAATAAGTCTGAGCACCTCTACGACACTTGTCATAAGTTGGACAGCGGTGGCTAATGCTGCTCTTCCTGGCGGAGTCATCACAAAGTATAAGGTATTCATGGACGATGGCCTAGATACTGGCAACGTCAGAGGAGCTCTTGAGGAGTACGTCCAGGTCCAATACGTGGCTGCTTCACTGACTCAAGTGAGCGTCACAGGCTTAACACCTGGCAGACCTTATAAATTCAAGATCTAAGCAGAGAACTTCAACCAGATGGGTGTTGAAAGCGATTTCGTCAAAGTGTGGGCTTGCGTAGTCCCAAGTGGAATGGATGCACCATCTTACGTGTCCACAACTTCCACCTCTCTACTTGTCAAGTGGCCTGAGGTCAGGAACGTGGGCGGTTGCCCTATCACCGGCTACTCTGTCTACCGTGACGATGGCACGAGCGGCTCTGCAACAATCGAAGTTGATGCAGCTAAGAAGACTATCCCCACATTGCGCTCTCTTGCCGTGCCTCTATCATCTTCTGACAGTGGAAAGAAATTCACTTTTAACTTACGAGTGTATAACAGAGAAGGATTCACCCAGAGTGTAGATGTGACTTACCTTTTCGCCACTATTCCATCTAAACCAAGCTCAGCTCCTACGGTCACCTCATATAGCTCCGCGCATGTGCAAGTGTCTTACCTGAATCCTACGGCAAACACGGGAGGGTCTACGATTCTATCTCTCCACCTACAGTACATGCGAGCGTACTCAGGCCACTGGTTCGACGCTGTTGGCCTCACGCCTCCATCTTCACTAGCATCTCAGTACTACTTCAACTCTTCAAAGATTGCTAAAGGCATCAGGTACTCATTTAGATACAGAGTATACAACGCAATCGGCTGGTCTGACTTCTCAGAAACTTCCAGTGTAATTGCTTCAGATGTTCCTTCAAAACCTCCTGCGCCAACGATGGCGACTGCTACTTCAGCGGCAATCAAGATCAATTTGTAAACTGCCTTGGTTGATAACGGCGGCTAGCCTATTACTAAGTATATCATAGAGAGGAATCAAGGGACCAATGGGTCTACTTTCTAAGAAGTAACCTCATATACATCCAACTTCGCTTCTCACACGCTGACAAAGGCTGCCGATACGAGTTTGGTAGTTGGGAAAGTGTATGCCCTGAGATGGAAGATTCAGAACGCGGTTGGAACCGGATTGCCTTCTGATGAGATCTATGTGGCCTTGTCCGACTTACTGGTAGCTCCAGCTGCTATAAGGAAGAACCGTTCACTCAGTTCCAAAACTTCAATCAATCTTGAATGGGATGCCGTGACGGCTGGAACTGCTCCTGGAGGCACCATTTTAGGCTACTAGCTGACTACTGAAGACGTCCTGACTGGAATTAAGACAACATCATTTGATGGAGTAGCCCTTGGACAGCCTTCTCAGATCACAACGACAGTACATGGGCTCACAACAGGAAAATTGTATTCCTTCCGGGTCAACGCTAAGACCTTCAACGGAATTGGAGCATCTACACCGGCTGAAAGTTTCAAATTCTTCGCTTGTCAGAAGCCAAGTAAAGCTCTAGCTCCTACAAGAGTGACTACAGATACAACGTCGATCACCGTTGCCTGGTCCGACCCTGCTGATACAGGTGGTTGTGTTATAAGCTCTTTCGCTGTATTTATGGATGATGGCGCTGGTGGAGCCTTCAGTGAGGTTAACTCAGTCTCCGACTCCAATGTGAGAAACAACCCTGCCTTACACACCTTGAAGATAACTTCAGGTCTCAGCGCTCTCTCTTCAATAGGCAAATCGTACAGGATCTACGTGAGATCATTCAACGCAGATGATTAAGAAAACTCAGAAATCGTCACGATTATCCTAGGTGATGTGCCCACCACCCCAACAGTAGCTCCTACAAAGACACAAGCCCAGAGCACGACCTCTAGTCTGTTCGTGCAGTTCACAGCTGTCCCGAACGCGATAGGAACTCCACCAAAGTCTAATGGACAAACGATCTTGTCTTATAGTTTAGAAATTGATATGACTCTTTCTGGGACTTTCACAGTATTGTCAGGAAACCCAGTTGACGCCATGGCTCTCTCACACCTAGCAATCAACTTGACTAAAGGAAAGACATATGGCTTCAGATACCGTGCTAAGAACGCTTATGGATGGAGCCAGTACTCACCTGTCAGCAGACTCCTTGTCGCTGTTGTTCCCGATAAGCCTTAGTACGCACCAGTCCGAGTTTCAGAGACAGATTCTGAACTCACGATCGAGATGAAAATAAGTTCTGTCTTAGATTTGGGCAGCAGCATCTCAGCCTTCGAGCTTTGGATTGAAGAGGTAGACAGCGGCGTTGCTTCCAGAAAGGTTACCACTTACGCTGGAGTACTGCCCTAGCACACGCTCAAGCTACTTCCAGACAGTATCACGACTGGAAAGGTTTACAAAATCAAGTTCAGAGCGCAGAATACAATCGGACTTGGACCATTTAGCGACGAGCTGATCGTCGGTCTGACAGCCATGCCTGTCAAACCAACAGCAGCTCCTGTAAGAGATGAGACTCTGAGCACTGTAAGTACAGTTTCAGTTAGTTGGAGTGAGATGGCAGATGGTGCAGGCTCTCCAGCTGGTAGAATATCTGGCTATAGACTTTACCAAGCAATTGGGCCTAGTTCATCCTTTGTCCTGATCTACGATGGCTCTGGCTTCAGAACTGTGAGAGCTAGAACACAATCTAACTTGACAAGAGGAGAACTCTACAGATACAAGGTCTCTGCTCTCAACTTCAACGGCGAAGGTCCTCTCTCAGACGAAATGTAGACACGAGCTTGTGTATCACCTTCTGTCATGACAGCTCCTGCCAGAGTCAGTTCAACATCAACGCAGTTATCCTTGAGTTGGGCCTAGCCTTCCAATGATGGAGGCTGCCCTATCACCTCCTATGCCGTCTACAGGAACGATGGCTCCAACCCTTCCGCTGTCATCAACACTGAAGTTAATTCTACCTCAGATTCAAACGTGAGGAACAAGCCAACTCTACGCTCACTCTTGATAACCAACTACCCAGCAAATAGTGTGGGCAAGACCTTCACTTACCAAGTTTAAGTTTGGAACGCAGTCGGGTCTTCTCTCTCAGACACCGCTAAGTACATCCTTGCAGGTACCCCCTCAACTCCAACGACTGGACCTGTAGATGACACTGCTATCACCTCCGGTACTTAGATTAAAGTCTCACATGCCACTCTCTCTTCTACAGCAGAGACAGGCGGATCGATAATCCTAGCTTATAATTTGCAAATCGACAAGGCAAATGGAGTTTATTACGATCTATATGGAGCTGACATTACCAAGGGAACTCTGATTAACTCGATGCTTATCACCACTAACATAGTTAAGGGAAGCACTTATAAGCTCAGATTCAGAGCAAGGAACGTCTACGGCTGGAGTGAATGGTCAACAGTGACGACAATTCTCGCTGGAGATAAGCCGAAAGCACCACCGATTCCCAAGTTTGCTTCGGCCACAGCAAACGAGATCAAGATAACGATGACCGAATCACAAGACTATGGAGGAGCTCAGGTAACCAAATATGAGCTCTGGAGAGATGCTGGATCCTCAGGCTCTGTGTTCGCTATCCTCCCAACGTACGTCACAACAAGCTTGGCAATGGCCCATACTCTGACCTTCGCTAATGACGCTATAGTTACAGGGAAAATCTATTCTTTCAAGTTCAGAGCTTTAAATGCTAAAGGATATTCCGACTTCTCAGAGATACTCTCTGTCGCCACTACTGCTCCACCTTCGAAAGCCAATACCCCAACGGTCGATTACACCAAGTCAAGTCGTACTTCTCTCTTAATCAAATGGGTGAGAAACACTGACACCCCAAGCCCAGGAGGTTTGATAACTGGCTACACCCTGTTCATGGATGATGGCAAGGGTAGTCAGTTTACATAGGTGCTCGACACCAGAGGGACTTCACCCAAGATAGCAGAGCACATTGCTACTGGACTCACTACCTCTCTGCTCTACAGATTTAAGGTAATCGCTCATAATTACAATTCCCTAGCTCCTGGTCTCGAATCAGACATCGGTTCCATCTGGGCCTGCGAATCACCCAAGACTATGACGAAGCCCACCAAGCTATCAACCAGTATTTCTTCGATTAGCATCACCTGGAACGAGCCTTCAGATAATGGAGGTTGCTCTATCTCAGGCTACTCCGTGCACGTTGATGACGCCGCTGCTGGAACCTTCATCGAAGCAAACGTTGATCAGGACTCTCTAGTCAGGTTAAGGCCTTCCCTAAGCACACATACTATTACAAGATTAGATCCAATCAACAAGCTAGGAAAGGTCTACCGCTTGAAAGTTATAGCTTATAATTCTGTGGGAATGCTTGACAGCCCCGAACTGGGAGTTGTATTGGCGTCTCTGCCTTTGGCTCCCCCAGCTATGACGTACACCAAAGCTACAACAAGCAATACTTAGATCACAGTGGATATCAGCAATTTCCCTTCAGCAAGCAGTGGAGGTTGTGATGTCATCTCATTCGATGTTTAGAGGGACGACGGGTTCGGAGGAATCTTCACAAGTTAAATTGGTTCAAGTTCGCCTAACTTGGCAACATTCTTGATCAGCAAGCCAGTCACTAAGAGTAGGATTTATCGGTTCAGATACCGTGCTCAGAACTGCCATGGCTGGGGACCCTTCTCGCCTGAGCTATATGTCCTAGCTGCATCAGTCCCTCAACGACCAGCTGCTATCACAGCAAGCTCTGTTTCAGCGATTGCCTTCACTCTTTAACTCTATCCCAGTCTGTCAAACGGCGGCTCTGTAGTGACTGATTATACTCTCTTTAGAAATGAAGGGACAGTTGGATCTGCCTGGAAGCAAATTACGTCGTATACTTACCTTACTGACAGCTTCGCCAAGACGCTGACACTCAGCTCTGAGACTATGGTGGCAGGTAGATTCTATCAGTTTGTTAGTACTGCCACGAACGTTGTAGGGATATCAGATTACAGCCCAGTGTTTACTCAGCCGATCGCTGACGTGCCTTCAAAGCCAACTGCTCCTGCATTTACTTCCAGCACAAAGACATCTCTCACTGTAACTTGGGCGGCGGTAGCAAACACTCAGCCGACAGCAGGCCAGCTTACAGGCTATTTCTTATACAGAGATAATGGCTAGACAGAGAACTATACCTTGTTGTACAGCGGTAAGGGAATACCTGAAGTCCGCTCATACCAAACAACCAATCTTTACACTGGGAAGCCTTACCGATTCTATCTCCAAGCAGAGAATTTCGTTGGCCTGAGTGCATCAAGCGACGTTGTGTAATATTACTCTTGTGTCGCTCCCAGTTAACTAGCAGTGCCTACTCTTGTAAGCACTTCAGCCACGACCGTGGTTATTGCTTGGACGGCTCCTACTGACGATGGAGGGTGTCCTGTCAAGAGCTACTCCATTCTTAGAGATGGAGGGCCTTCCAGCGCTGCCTTTGTTGAAGTCCATGCAACTTCTGTCAACAACCGGCCAATGCTCACCCAGTACTCGATCACAGACTTGCCTTCTAATATCTTAGGAAAAGCAGTCAAGTTCAAGGTCAAGGTAACCAATACTGGAAACTACCTCTCAGAAACTTGTGAGACATTGAGCGTCATAATTGCCAACGTACCGACTACTCCAAGTGCCGGACCAGTTTCAGATTTGACTATCACTACTGTCAGCCTTATTAGAGTCACTTATGTAGAGCCAGCCAATGGAGGATCTCTGTTGACAAACTATGAAGTCTAGATGGACGATGGTATCGGTGGAGGCTTTGTGACTGTGGCTGGTGGAAGTCTCAACTCACACCAGGTCAAGCATGCTATTATCCAAAGCTCAGCTCACACAGGAACGATTGTGAAGACAACTGAAGCTGAGCCAGTCGCACCAGCCTTCATCTACGCTCTTAAGAAAGGATTGAGCTATAGGTTCAGATACCGTGCTCAAAACCTTGTAGGATGGAGTTCGTACAGTCCTATCTCTTATGTCCTCACAGCTACCCTTGCTGATGCCCCAGGCCTAGTGACGTATGTGTCCAGTTCTGCTACAGCGATAAAGGTTAAACTCGGCCAATCGGCTTAGAACAATGGGTCGCCTGTAGTAAAATACAAGCTGTTTATGGACGCTGGCAGCTTATCGCTTTCATTAGCTTCCTTCACCAAAGTTAAAGAATTCGACATATCTCAGACCGCTCAGGCAGCCACTGTGATGGAATACGAAGTGATTAAGACAACCGAGAATATCACAGCCGGCGGTAAATACAGATTCATAACCACCAGTACAAACGCTATAGGAGAAAGCGCATTCAGTTCAGAAGTCAGATTTGCAGCAGCAGCTCTGCCCTCTAAACCTAGTTCAATCACCAGAGGCTTAGCTTCAACTAAACTACAAGTCTAAGTTAACTGGCCCATCTCTCCTGATAATGAAATCTTGATTACTGGATATATCCTTGAGGCTGACCTTAAGCAGTGTGGTGAGTTCTCCCAGATCTACAACGGAGCAGGCCATCCTGAAGTAACCACCTTCACTATCACCACCGTCACGACTTCTAAATACTACTCTTTCAGGCACAAGGCAATCAACTACAATGGCCTGAGCACCTCCTACTCAGATGTGTTCACCACCTATGCCTGCGTGTTGCCCACAGCTGTCGCCAAGCCCTCATGGGTGACTTCGACTACCACTTCGATCAAAATCCTGTGGAATGACCCCAGCGATAACGGAGGCTGTCCCGTCAGAGAATACAGAGTCCTGAGAGACGCTGGTAGAACATCTGGCACCGCAGCTATCTCTGACATTACGACAGAAGTTCACACAGCATACTTGACTGGCAAGAGCTATCCTAACGGACTTGAGGTGACAGAATTCCCAGCAGCTTCAGTTGGCAAAAGATTTACCTTTGTTGTTAAAGTTTATACAGATTTCGCTACTGCTGGGGTATCCAGTCTGATGACTAATTCTATCGTCCTTGCATCTCTCCCTAGTAAGCCGACTGCAGCACCTACAAGGAACACGTTGACAAGCGAAACAGTCGTGGCTGCAGCCCTTACAGCGGTGACCGGTATAAACGGTTCGGCTATCACAAGCTACCATGTGCAAATAGACGACGGCCTTGGTGGCGCCTTCACCGAGCTCTAGGGCCTCTCAGCTCCTGAGCTATCTCTCTTAAGCAAGAAGGTAACTGGTGTTTAGAAAGGCAGGAGATACAGAGTCTAGTATAGAGCTAAGAATGAAGTTGGCTATGGACCCTTGTCAGAAATCGGCCACATTCTAGCTGCCAGTGTACCTCAGAAGCCAGTGTTCATCTCAGCGACTATCGTGAATGACAAAGTTAAGATCGCCTGGCAGATGCCCTACAACTCAGCCTCCTTGATAACTAAAGCAATGATCAGGATCGCCAAGAGTGATGGCTCTGGCTACGTAGAAGACACAGTTAATTGTGATGGAGCTAACAACGCCCTCTTCGATGCTAGACAGTGCCTGTACAATCTCTCAGTCCTGACTCTAGGGCCTTACAGTTTAGTGCAAGGCAATCCAATTCTGCCTCAGATTAAATTCTCCAACGAAATCGGCTGGAGTGATTACTCAGCTGTGGTCACATCGCCAACTTTAATGCAAGCCAAGCCACATGTACCCTCAGTACTGCCCGTTAAGATCGCTATCCTGACCAGTGGTACACAGATGGGCATCCGAATCACCGCACTCTCTGGGACAGCGACTGGAGGTGCTCCTATTCTTTCATACAATCTACAGAAGGATCAAGCTGGTGGAGGTAGTGGACCTTGGTCAGAAGTGGTGGGAGAAACCACTAACCAACTCCAGACTGAGATCACCATCAATTACTTAACTGGAGGCAAGACCTACTACTTCAGATATAGAGCTAAAAATTCCCATGGCTGGGGACTGCCAGGACTGGTATCAGCGTACCTGATGGCTAGTAGGCCTGACAAGATGAGCACACCAGCAACGACTTCAAATGTTGGAGCATCTGTCCAGGTCATTTGGCCAGCTTCTCCTAACGTCTAAGACTCACCTGTGACAGCCTACAGAATCAAAATTAAACAGAAAGTTGGCACCTTTGTTGAAGAGCTCGCCAACTGTGCTGGCACCAATGGAACTGTCATTCTGTAAAGGAAATGTACCATCCCTATGACACTTCTGATGGCATCTCCTTTCTTACTTCAAGAAGGTGACCTAGTTGTTGTCGTAGTAGAGTCAATGAACGCTATCGGATATTCAGACCCGTCGACAGAGAACACAACAGGAGCCAAAGCTTAAGTCGTCCCACATAACCCAACTCTAGCTCCAGCCAGAAACTCTCTGACCACTGAGACCAAGCTGGTTGTCAATTTGCCAATAATTACTGCAACAGGAGGAGCTGCTCTTCTCACGTACGCTCTAGAGATCAAAGATGCGTCTAATTCCAGTGCTTCTTTCGCAGCCAAGGTAGGC
>Ga0138259_1015550_pt1 | contig 13315 bp, 28 predicted proteins | sample RNAA_220151111_FD_105236 | JGI IMG/M metagenome (GOLD analysis project Ga0138259, IMG submission 105236) | Metatranscriptomics of polar marine prokaryotic and eukaryotic communities from Palmer Station, Antarctica after 24hr light incubation -... | ecosystem: Environmental > Aquatic > Marine >...
AGAGAATAATAATAGTTTTCTCAATGAATAATACGCTGTATGGTTGTTACTGGAACCATTGGACTGTTAATCAGTCGGTGTTGAGGACCAAGCAGACGCCTTGCAGAATCCAGTGACTGGTGTGCTTGTCACTCTTGATGTCTGCCACGAATACTTAGCCTTGGCCTCTGGAGTTCTGTCTGTCTTGGGTGACGTAGACAGGAGTCTTGAGGGTGTTGCGGAGTTTCAGCTTGTTAGCCTCGACTGGGATCACCTGGATCAAGGGCAGCTCTTCAATCAGCTCCTTAGGGTGCTGGTAATCGAGACAGTCCTTGTCGGGGTTCCAGCGAGCTCCTTCCAAGAACATTCCTCTGATGTAGCAACCCTAGGCAAGCTTCTTCTTGATGGCTGCGGGGTTCCTCTCTTTGGTGACGACGGTATACATGATGGACTTATCCAGAGCCCATCCCTTGGCACGACAAGTAGTCTGAATGAGAGCAGTCAAGTAGGCTGCGGGCGTGTGGAGCCCACTCAGCCACATGACCTTGGGCTCTTCAATTTCGTCCCACTGTTTATACTGAGTGAATCTGTTGTGGAAGTGCTCAATCCACGAGACCAAGTTCTTCAGACTCATGGGGGCTAGGTTAAGCCAGTATTGAGGCACGTACCCGTTGAACACAGAAATGGAAAGTTGTTCCAGGTCGGCGCTCATACCGATCACACCATCCAGAGCTTTCTGTAGGTCGGATAGAGTTTTCTTCATCCTGGTCAGCAGGGAGTTGAACATTTCCAATTCCTGGAGTAGCACAATTTGGGTAGGAGACGGTACCTCGAACTTCTTCTTGATGTTGTACACGTCAAAGACTTCAGGAAGTTTGGACTAGATCTCAGAGGCTACTCCACGGATGTACTCATCACGATTACCACCGCCTTCAGCAGAGCCACCAGTAGCGGACATTTTGAGCAGTTCCATCCACAAATTCTTGGCGTAATTGGAGTAATAGATGATCTCAGCGTTGGTGTGGAGACCAAAAACGTTAGGACTAGTGAACAGAGGGATCTCCTCAATGCTACTGTGGTATTCCTCAAGAGTCTCTAGCTGAGGCACAATGTAGTCGTAGCCGCATCTAGAGAAGTAGAACTTCTGGTTGGTGTCAAAAATGAAATCACCGCAGTACTCTTCCAAGTAGCAGAGCATCACACGGCGATCCCAGTCATTTTGGACCCTTCCTCCGTACATAGCTTCACCGATCAGGTAACGGAGCGTCTCCCAGGGAAGAACGTCTTCGTTATTGTCCTCAGCTATGTTTAAATAGAGGGCAATCAGGTTGTTGGAAATGCGGAAATCACTTTCGTTGAAGTCGTACTTGATGTTCCAACCGATTTTACCATACTTCTTGCGCTCCTAGATAGTCGAGTGGAAGAAGGCGAGGACATAGATACAGGATTTGTACTCAGTCCTGGAGCTTTCTTCCAGACTCTCTGGAGTGAGGCGAGTATAGATCTGCCTGATGTTGGCGCCAAGACCATCTGGGGGCTCAGTTACGACCTTAAGGGATTTCTGCAAGATACCGAGGGGGAACTCGTTTGTGGGCTCGGTGGTGAGCCACAATCTGAAGTCTTTGCTGGGCTTCTGGAGGTTCTCGATAATAGCGCCCATCGTTTTAAGCCATTTAGTGAGCAAGTGACAGTTCTGGAGCATGACCCAGTGGCCACGAACGGCTCCACGCTCAATGTTCTCCTTGGCTTGCTTCTCAGCGCCTTGACCAAGAGCCATGTCAGAGAATCTGTTAGCTCCGAATCCCATTTCTTCTGCCAAACGGGCTACTTCACTAGAGGGATCAGCACCAGGGGACAGGATGAAGACAATTGGAGTACGCTCTGTCGACTGTTTGTAGATCTTGTCGTACATAAGAGCGGGTGACTGGATGTACTGAGGACCCTGTTTGTCAATGATGAAGTTCTTGATAGCGTTGATCACTCTGTCCTATCTGAAGATCCTACAGATTAGGAGTTGCTGGAACTTATTCAGCTTTTCAGAGTACTTGCAAGGCATGGGTGCCATCTCAGGAGCAGTCTCATCGTACCAGTGTTTCCACTGTTTGTGGTAGCCTCTGATGTTCTCCAAGAGGCCTTCGAAGGGTCCGCCCAGGCTCTCAAGCTTGATAGCATCTTTCCAGTTCTGGAGGTGGAGCCATTTAATAGGGCAAGGGTCGACTTCATCTAGGGAGGTGTTTCCCTTTAGGAAGAAGTCAAGTTCCTTATGGTCCAGCTGGTTTTCTCCGTCCATGATCATTGTTGTCATTTGGAAAGAGAAAATTAGCTTGTGGCACTCGAAAATACCCATGCACACGAACTCGTAGAAGAGTTAGGTCAACTTTTCTATGATGAATCTTAGGCGTGCGGGAAGGACGTTATCCTTCTTGGACTGCTCCAGACCGTTCTTGAAGACGACCTGATAGGCAGTAAGGGAGTACTCGTACATAGGTGAGATCTCACGCAGGCCGTTCATTGCGAAGAAAAGGATGGCTCCTCTCTAGGCCACCTTGGTGTACTCGAGTCTGTTCGCGTCGATAGAGGCACCGGTCTCTTTGGCCACCTCGAGAGACTCTGCAATCTCTACTGACTTGGACTTGGCTGTCTCTAACACAGTAATCAGAGGCTCGTTATCAACCAAGGGAATGTCTGTGTCTTTGGATAACTCACTCAGAAGCAAATCTTCAAGTTCACTCAACTCCTGCTTGTTGGCAGATGTTTACTGGATCAAGTCTTTTCGCATCTTCTCAAGCTCAGGCTTCTCATACTCTACTACCTGGTTAAGCAACTAGTCCTTCAGACCTCCCTAGGTCACACTGAAATTAATGACCATTGTCTTTCCGAAGATCTCAGGAGAGTAAAGTGGGTTGCCTAGCTTCGTGATGAGACAGAGCCTGAAGTCCTGATTGTACTCAATTTTTGAGTCTCCGAGTGTAATCATTTCAACTCCGGCTTCCTTGGTAATGTTCTTTTCCAGAACTGGGTCAATGATGGGGTCGAGCTCGGTTTCAAGGCCCTCAAACATGACTGAAGATCCGAACCTAATAGCTTACTCAAGCTACTTGACGAAGTTGTCGGTGTTAAAGGTCATCACTTTAAGGTTGTTCTTCTTTTCCTTCTCTTTGCACCAGTCTACAGCTTGCATCTGAGGATCGATACACAGAGGCCACCTGCTCGCGTAACTGCACAGAATTCCGTTTTGGATACTTAAATCGTCTGAAGGGAGGCCTTCAGAAGCCCACTTGGAGACTTCAACGTCGTTAGTGAGGAACTAGTCTAGCTTGAATTCTGCTTTGTTAGGAATCTCTCTCTTGACGAGGTCGTTCTTCCAGTCGTCAATGAGCATCTTCTGGCGCATGACGTAGTTGAATGGTCCGCAGTAAGAGAGGAAGGCAGAGGCACTCAAACAGTCTCCAGTTAACTTAATTTTATCCTCCTTGAAGGTCACCATATCAGCTGTCCAACGGACTTGTTCTCCACCCAAGCCAGTAATCAGCTTGGAAGCTGCGCTAAGTCTCTTGGCCATAATCATGGCTTTCTGCTCTAGATCGTTTAGGATAGCTGTCTTCTCAGCCTTATTCTTATTCAATTTCACAAGTGATTCAGTGAGAGAAACTACTGCGGCCTTAATCTCCGCTAGCTTTTTGCTTTCCTATTCTGCTTTAACTTTCATAGTAGCGGCCTTCTTCCTCTTGGGCTCTACTTCTTTGAAGATTTCGTAGCACTCTTCTGTGGCTTCGCACCACTGGAATAGACCTAGTGTAGGGGCAGATTTGCTCTTAATCTTCGCGTAGAGTTCTTCGCCTTCAAGGCCCTTAAAGTCAGGGTCCTTCCTGAGGTCTGCGATTCTCTTCCTGGCTTTGGAAGCTTGACTCGAGGTGATGTCGTTCATATCTTTACTCTGAAGCTCTTCAGTCAGTTTATTATTGTTCAGGAGTTTGACTTTGACAGTATCCCAAGAGTCGTCACGACCATCCTTGATCATGAAGTGGAACACGATGGTGCAGACCATTCTAATGGCTACAGGAGGCTGAGCCAAATTCTTCATTTCAACCAGATGCTCCTTCTGCACGTTCGATAGAGCCTACTTCGCACGTTCCAGGGCAGGCTCGGCTGCTTTGACGGCTTCATCAGCTTCTTCAGCAATTCTCTTGATTTCAGCTGCAGAAATTTTGAGCTCTGCCTCTGTCCTGATAGCGATTTCAGACTGCTTACTAGCTATCTCCGTCTTCTGGTCTACTTCCTTAATGATGGCCTCTACGTCAGTTTTGTTAGCCTCAACCTCTATATTTTTGACTCTAAGCTCCTCTTGTAAAGTCACAGTAGCAGCACCAGCTTATTCCAGGGTAGCAAGACCACCTTCCAGTCTGACCACAGAGTTGTCAAGCCTTTTCCTTCTCGATTCCAAGAACTTAATATAATTTACGATGAAATCAAGGTAATTCTTGGGTGTGGAGAAATTCTTCCTCTTGAAGACCAAGTCATACTCCGTGGAGTAGGCTTGGACGCCCAAGTGAATACCCGTAATATGCTCGGTGACAGGGATACGCAAGTTCTCATCGATCTCAACCTCTTAGAGGAAATGAGTTGCCACGTCCGTCAGGGCTTCCACGGGCCATGGGAAGAACCAGTCAATGGTCGTGTTAGATACTAGACCAGGGAAGTTACGGCAGCGCAGGCGGAGAGTGTCTCCAGCAGGAGTCATTGCGAGGATAATGTGCAAGTTCTCTCTGGCCTTCTTCACAAAGTATTGCCATCTAAACTCTTTGGAGTCGGGCAGCTTTAACTTTTTCATTTCTGCGTCTAGGGGAGAGATGAGGCCCTCTTTCTCTTCTTCTGCAAACAGAGCGGGTACCATTCCAATCGTCAGAATGTTGTTGATCAGCTCAAGGAATCCTTCTTCAGCCACGTGAGAGTCCGTGAATAGGAAAGTCCTAGGCTGAGTCAGTACTGCCTTGTAGAGGTCTTACAAGTCCAGGCGGAAATCAACTTCTCTGTAGTTACGTGCTAGGTTAATGGTGAAAACTTTGTAACTAGCGACGAAAGTAGCAAGCTTGGTGAGACTCTGCTTGCCAGAGCCACCATATCCAACTAGTAGTCCACAGCCTTTCTAGAACCTGATGATTCTGTGGATCTTAGTGGTGTGCTCAAGGGCGTCTGTGAAGAGAACCAGAGGCATTGGAGAGTACTCGAAATTATAGTCTTCAAGCATTTTATCCATCTTTTCACGCACTTTGGCATAATCGCCAAGGTCGGAGTACAGCCTAGGGTCTTCGACATCAGGGTCGGAAGGATCTGCCATAGCGTAATCTCCAAACAGGATGGGGTTGACCATGACCTCCTCTTATACGTCAGAGAAGAACTTCGCGACCAGATCAGGGAGTAGCTTATCCACGACAAGGGACTTGTCTTCCTCACTGATGAGGCAATCTCCAAATACTCGCATACATTCGTTACGCCAAAGCCTGACTAGTTTCGCTTTGTTAGTGATTTTGTCAAGCGTGCATTAGTAAAGGCCCTCGTAGATAGCAGACAGCTTTCTCAAGTTGAAGAGATAGTGGAATTTCAGAGGAGTACGAGGAAGCTAGTCATTCACAGAGCCATACAGACTCAGAGTAGCTTGTGTGATTATTGGCACTGCTGCTGTAATGTCCTCAGGGAAGTCTACCAGCTTGGTCTAAAGGATGCTATTGTAGATTTTGGTGGTAGAGTCGGAGGAGGGAGAGGTACAATTGAAGATAGAGTACATGCTCAAGAGTCGAGGGTCTACTCTATGGTTACCTGCCGCTTCAGGGGTAGTGCAGCCAATATACTGGATATCCACAAGGGACAATAAGTCTAGGTCTCCCTTTCGCTCGAAGATCTAGTTGCGGCCAACTACGAATTTCAGGAGGGCGTTAGGCTGCTAGGTTCCATAAATATCGATCTTGGGCATGTTCAGATCGTCGATAAAGATGAGGAGTTTCTTGCCCATGGTCTTAGGCCCGAAAATCTTGCCAGACTTCCTGTCAATATTCTCCATGATGATGTTTTGGAAATCAAGAGAACTGGTTCTGGACGAGAAATTGACATTCAAATAGATGTATTTCTCAGGGTCTAGCTACTGGAAGGCGGAGAAAACGGTAACGGTCTTTGCTGCTCCTGAATCACCACAGAACATTACAGGTTTCCTAGACTGAATGACAGCGTTGAGTAGCCAGGAGTACCTTGTAGTGTCCATGGTGGGAACTAGGATCGACGCATAGCGGCCGTCAGCTGGAGGTTCGAATTAGGCCACTTTCTTGTCCCAGAAGTCAAGTTTATGAGTCTTCGTGTCGAATAAATTATCATACAGGTTGTGGGGTAGGATGGTCTAGGCGAGCGAGAACAAGAATTAGTTGAATTCAGGTCTGTCTTTCTAAATGAGTGTGCCTCCACATGACCAAACGATGCAGAATAAGAATAGTCTCTCGAGAGCACTAAAATCTTAGGGAGCTTGCTCAATCTCATCAGGCAGGATGGCGTCGATTAGAATCGTCAGCTGTTGGATAAGGTTGACGTTAGTGCGAGGGCAGATGAACTCAAGAGGGGCCATGATCTCGTCACTATCAGGAGTGGTGCCCTCGTAGATCCTGTCGATGACGAAGGGGAAGTACTTGGCGTAAAGCTCCTTGAAGTTATCATGGAGTGCCTCATATTTCTTCTTGCCAAGCAGCCAGCGAGAGTAGAAAGGGTGATAGCCTAGGTTCTTGGGGTCGACGTAGACCATACCGCATCTGGAGATAGTGGCAGGGGACGCGTACTGCAAGTCATCTACTTCAAACATCAGAATGCAATGTTTTTGGAGCCTGAGACGGTCACCATTGGCTAGAGTCAGAATCTTGTTATCGTCCATGACAGAATTCATATTTTCAATCCAGATGGCGTCAACATCGCCATCGAACAGAATCCACTAGCGTTGTGCAGGTGCACCAGGTTCCAGAGCTTAATTAGCGTTCCTGTAGACCTTGGAGAGCAGTCCGTCTGTCCAGTCTCTGCTGTCGGGATCCAGAACACCATAGAGCTCATGGAGGGTGATAGATTTGGCGTTAACCACATTTATTTGTGTTTTAATATCTGTATCCATCTGCAGAGCCTTCGCCAAGGTGTTGATAATTACAGATTTTCCAGCACTGGTGGGTCCAACGACCATAGTAGTATGACGAGTATTACTGGTCTCATACAGCTGGACTACTTTGCCAATCTACTCTTACAGATGCTGCTCTTCGGGAGAGCCGTATCCGTTCTTCTCAAGGTCTTCAGCTGAGTTGGACTTAAGCTCTTCATTTCCGACAGAATCGGCCTGGAGGCCAGGGAAGAGATCTTGCAGGAGGCCCTTGAAAAGAGGCTCATCTTCGTACACGAACTTGGGCATATTCATGTCTCTGAGAGCACGCATGAGGACGGAGTCTTCGGGCATGTCAGGGTAATTACGCTTCAAGAAGCCAGCTTGAACGAGGACAGCCTTGATAGGACGCAGACCGAATTCGTAGTGATGCTGCTTGGACAGTTACTCAGACGAAAGCTGGTACAGAGTCACCATCTTCAGGGCCAGAACTTTAGCAGTGTTGAAACCTTCAGACATGAGCATGTTTTCACAAATCATGACAAGGCCGGGCACCACCATTGTCACGGGTCTGAAAAGCGCCTTCAGATTGTCAGGCAATTCTGATCTACCAGCGTAACCAGGGTTCATGGTGATGAAAATTCCAATTGTAGGCACTAAGGGAATATCATTGCCCATGAATTGAATGGTTTTACTGAACTTTTGCAGGCCGACCTGGATGGTCTTGATTTGGGATGAGACCACGGAGAGCACTTCACGATTGATTCTGTTGAACTCATCGAAGCAACCCCAGAATCCTGTCTAGATCAGGCCAGCGAAGTTAGTTCCTAGGGAGGTGACATCAAGGTCCTCACCACAACAAGTGACCATGCATCTGACAGCCAGAGCTTTGGCCAAATCCTTCACGGTCTCGGTCTTCCCCGTACCAGCGGGTCCTGCAGGAGCCCCACCAAGCTTGAAACTGAGAGCCGTGGTAAGAGTCATGATACATTTGTCAGTGAGAGGGGTGATGACTAGCCTGGACCCAAGGCCCTAGTACTCGTAACAGTACGTCATGACACCAGTGCACTGTAATACTTCAACGTCATCAGTATCCTGCTTCCAGTAGAATCTCAGCTGAGATTGCCAAGCGAATTCATTGGCAGTCAGCTTGGAGTCACGCACAAAACTGTCTACAATATCGCGAGCATGCACATCCAGAATAATCAGGCAGTTGATGCTGCTGCGTAACTTCTTGTCATCCGAAGTCCTGATCATCGCCACCATGTTGTTGATGTCGTTCGACTCCCTAGCCAGCTCACGCTTCATGGCGTGCTTGTCGTTGTCGATGAGTCTGAAGACGTCTTCAATAGCATAAGTCCACCAGATTTGGGTGCCAATGATAGCCACCATTCCAAGCTACTTCTTGATCCAGTCCATACGGTTCTCCTAGGCATACCAGAAGATAGCTTCCTTGGTAATGTAGTGGAGAGTACGCTTCATCTCAGCTTCAACTCGGCCCATCCAGTCTTCAATGTTGCCTTCGGGCTTCACGGGAATGACAAATTTATAGGATTCATCTTCGTCGGAATTCATTTGAGTGATTTGCTTACCGCCCTGGATGAAGGTCAGGCTCTTGCATGCATCGAACAGAGATTGAAGGTACACCTGTACGTTCGTGGGGCTCTGAGATCCGAGCACTTAGAGCAGATCTTCTTCTGAAAGGGCGTAGAAGCGAGGGAAGGTCATCCTTTTGCTTTCAAGGTAAACTGTCAAACTTTTCTGCAAATTTTCAAGGTTCAGAAGGATGCTTTGGAGCTGGTCGTAGCGTGTGCCGTTCTCAGCCTGGACGCACTGGTATCTCACGTTTTTGTTCTTTTCGACGGAGCTCATAATTTCAGCCCACTTCTTGTCGATGTTGGTGAATTTCCTGGCTTGTTCAGGAAGCTGCTGCTTAATATCCTCCCCTGAGAAAATGTTCTCTAAGTACATCCATTTGCCCTGTGTGAGCAGCCAAGTCTGGATAACATCCCCAATCATGTTGAGGTCCTTCTCCCACTGAGTCACTTGTTTCTTAACACTGCGGGCGTACTTGCTGGAAGCTACTCCCTGCAGGGCCATGATGTGATCTTCTAGCTGCTGCTTGATGTCATCGGTGGAGTTGATGGCGTAGATCTTCTCGTGGTCACCCTTTTTGGGGTAGAGCTTGATGTTAAGGAAAGTTATTTTCCACTTTTCATCAATTAAACGTACTTCCTCTTCGTTTTTGAGCTCGTGAACGGCTTCAGTGCACACATCATTGACTTTGTCTTAGTAGTGGTGGAGCTCTAGCTCGAACACTTTCTAAAGAGTGATAGTCTTGAGGTTAATAGGCTCGGCATCTTCCTTGCCTGACTCCTCGATAATACGATTCCAATGTCTCTCCTGGACAGCGGGGTTTCTAAGCTGTTCAATCAAGGGAAGGGAAGTTTTGAAACCTTAAATGGTGGCGTTCAGCTTCTGGAACGGATGGTATTTCTCAATAGTGGGGTCCTTTTTCTTCAGGTTGCGGACAATTTTCTCTTGATGGTCGGCCTCTTCCTTCAGAGCTTGGGGGTCAAGTTTGCTCCAGTTGATAGTGGAAAACTCCTTGACCTTCTCGCTGTGAAGCTCATAGATGCTGTAAATCTTAGCGTAGATTGTATTGAGCTCTTCCATGCGAATCAAGTCAGGGTACTTAGAAATAGGGAGTCCGAACAAATTCTCACTCTGCACATAGTCGTCCTTTCTGGCGTTAAGAGCGATACTGGAATCAATACTCTGATTCAGCAGCTCGAGTCCTTGATCGAGGCTCACTGAGTCAGCTCCAGGTCCGTTCTGGACGTAATTCTCGTACTCCTTCTCAATCTCTTGTTTGAAGGTTTCGATCATCTGCTAAGTGCTCCTAGCGAACCTGTCCTTGAAGCCCTGCATTTAGTAATCCTTCCTGTCTGCGATGTCTAGCAGGTTCTCCCAGATTTTGGGTAAGTTCTGGACTCTCTCTTCATCCTCAGGCTCGATCTAGTGGTCATACATTTTCAACACGCGGAACTACTCCAGGCTTTCAATTATATGGAGCTCCATCTCCATTGAAGCGCCTCTAATCCGTTTGATGCTGGAGAGAAGTTCCTTGATGGAGTTGTAGTCTGGCTCCACTCTGAAGCTCTCTTCCCAGTCTTTGATAGTCTTGTAAATTTTGTTGAGCTTCTACCTGGCCGTGTCGGAGAGAGACTTGCCCATCATGTCCAGCCATTTAACGCATTCCTTGACTGCGTTGGAGTACACCTCTCCGAAGTCAATTAGGATAGGGCCGTTCTGCTGGGGCTTTTTGGTCACCTGAGACTGGAAGCTTTCTTTCGCAGATCGGAACTTCATAATGTTGAGCTCAACCTAGAAGGTGTCTACTTGCTGCTTTTCCATTTTACGCTGCTCATGGTTGAACTTAGTGCTGTCGTACAGAGCCTTCAGCGTGGGGTTAGCGGCAAAAGCATTGTTGTAGAAATCAAACTTGTTGATAGTCTTCTGAACTGAGTCTACAATGTCTTTGCTCAGGGCCGTGATCACGGGGTTTTTGATGACGTCGTCGTAGAAAGTGTATTTGATCAGACGCTCGGAGGTGTCATTATCGACTGTCTCCTGGAATACCTTGCAGGTCCTGTCTTTCCACCGACCGAAGAATTTAGTAGACTCGATGATATTCTTGTGGAATTTCTCAAGTTAGGTCTGCATCTCTTCAGTCTGGGGCATGTAGATGATCTCGAGGCCGTTGTTGCCTGCCTCCATCCTGATAAGAGGCTTAATTTCTCTGTTCATTAAGATAGCTTTGTTAACAGCTAGAGCTCTGATGATCATTTTAGTGATTGCATTGAAAATCCTGCGTTCCCAGTACTGGTAGTAGGGAAGCATCTGGGGTAGGGCGCAGGTGTGAGAGTGGAAGGCGCTTTCCTCGATCTGCTTCAGGTAGCTATCGCCAATATTGGCGTAATTTTTGACAAGCTCGTTGACTTTATGAATGCGGTATCCGTCAAAGTACTCCATCAGCTCCTGAGCCTCCATCAACTGGTGTGTCTTGAAGTCGATAGTGCGGATAATTTCGGCGTTTTCAATGCTCTTGACCTGCTTCTCGATGTTGGCGGCGTGGTTGAGCACGCGTTGCTTCATCTCCTTGAATCTGTCGATTTGCATCTGACACTGCTTAATGTACTCATTTATGGATAGACTGAACCAGTTATAATCTCTAGCTCCCTTGTCCATCTGGAGGTCGAGCTGGTAAAGGTCTGAGACAAGAAGGGCCTTCTCGACTTGCTTAAGGCCTCCCAAGGCTTGGTTGTAGTTTCTCAGGAGTTGATTCAGTTTGTCGATATACTTCATGTAGTCCTTCTCTTGAAGAGCGATGTTGATAATTGTGGGGGGAATATCTTTGCCAATTCTATCAAGGAACTTGGCCTCACGGATGATGACCTTGAGCTTGGGGTTGAAATTGACTTTAAAATTGATAGGACGGTCGTTGGCGTCTCTATCTGAGCGGAGGATATGGTCGTGGAGCATGTTGATGGCATCAACGGTGTTCTTGGTCTTCCACTCCTGGAATCTCTGGTACTCGTAAGTCTCAGTCAGCTCCTTGGCCATGCCGACATAGAGCTTCGCAGCCTTGATTCCGGCAGGGATGTCGGTGAGGATCTCGGGCTTGGTCGTAAACTTGTCGATTGGGGTCTTGATGCGTGTGATGATACTGCGAGCCCAGGCGATACTTCCAGAACGTGGGGGCATGTTCTTGGGAATAGGAGTGTCTTAGTTGTAGAGCTAGTAAAGCTCGTCCATCTCCTCAACCTCTTCAATGTATCTGCCGAGGACGTTCTCGTACTTGCCGTCCAGCTCATCCTTGATGGCTTTTCTAGTGTCCACATTCTTGAACTTGCACAGCAGGTCGAAGGCGATCTCGGAGGAGCTCAGCTGCTTCTCGAAAGTGTCAGCAATTAGAGTGGTCGTGGCCAGCTCAATAGCCAGGATTTCTTGTTTGAATTCTTTCTGGAGGGTGATCCAGTCCTCTTTGTATTCAGAGTTAAAAACGTCTTCTTCGAAGTCTTCTAGCTTCTTGATTCCTTGTCTGACTCTGGCGCTCAAATCGTCGATTGGGTCGGGCTTTCCAACGACTTACTTCAGCTCAGGGCCGAGAATGGCCTAGAACTCCTGAAGGACTTTACTAGCGCTCAGGATGTCTTGTAGGACGACTATCATGTATTGAGGGCGCTCAAAAATCTATTTGGTGCTGGAGAATTCCCACCTGTTCATGGTGTGGTTGTCCTCAATGTCCTTCTTGGTGTCCTCGTACTGCTTCTTCCAGCTGATGAGGCAGTCGATAGCCTGCTGGATTCTCATGTTGGCCGCAGAGATGGGCTTCTCATGGAACACAGACTTGATCTCAATCTCGTGGCGGACTTTGTTGCAGATCTCACAAGAGATAGATTTGAGGATGTTTTCAAATTTTTCTTCGTGTTAGTTGATGTGCCTACTGATAGTCCAGATTAGCTTGAGGCCGTTCAGGAGGGAGGGGATGGTCTCCTCAATGACGGAGAGAGTGCCTTGGCCCAAGAAGCGGAACTGGCGTTCGAGGGTCTGGAGGAACTTGAGGAAGTCTTTAGCTTTGGCGTGCTCCTTGGAGAATTCCTTAAAGGCGATGTTGAATTCCTCTAGCACGTTGTTGTCATGAGATTCTTTGGCATGCATGATGTTTAAGATGCGTCTGACCGCAGGCTTGGAAAGTTGCTGGTGGAGCATGTTGAACTGGGCAGATCTGGCTCTCCAGAAGTCAGTCTCGCCAGCTGCACTGTTGTGGAGCTGCTCTTTCTCGATTTCAACTGCTTGTTCCATGGTCTATTTAATAGTCTCGGACCATTCTTGCACAGCGCTCGTGAGTAGCATCATAAGGGGCTGGTCTTAGATAACAGCGTTTTCGTCGACCATCTCGGCAGGGATCTCGGGCACGGAGATGGTGACGTTGCCGTAAGCCTGCTAGATTGAAGTTTTGATGTGTCCGCAGAACCGGGTAATGGCGTGCTGGATCTCGTTGGTCACCTGCTTGCCGTCCATGCCTGGCGCAGGTTCGAGTGCGCCACTGAAGACGTCTCTCATAATTGCGTGGAGTCCGAGCAATCTCAGCTCAGACTCAGAGTCCTTCTTAAGGTCTTATACCATTCGAAAGATTTAAATAATTCGGCG
>Ga0138259_1126816_pt1 | contig 12966 bp, 23 predicted proteins | sample RNAA_220151111_FD_105236 | JGI IMG/M metagenome (GOLD analysis project Ga0138259, IMG submission 105236) | Metatranscriptomics of polar marine prokaryotic and eukaryotic communities from Palmer Station, Antarctica after 24hr light incubation -... | ecosystem: Environmental > Aquatic > Marine >...
AAACAAATGAAAAGACAGCAATCCCATGCCGTTTTCTCGAGCAGTGGAGTGAAGGCACAGACGCCTGGTGGCTAGCTCAATCGTGCCACCTCCCGTGTCTCTTTCTAGAATCCCTTCTAAGTCGGAGGCAAAGAGCTACCCAAGCAGAGAGGTATCTACTCAGAAATCCTTACCACTGAAGATACCAAGACCATCCAAGAGGTGTCAACGTATGGACCCCCTGAGTCGCAATTCATGAAATTCAACGTGAAGCAGACGCTTTCGCGCGCATCAAGACTTAAATTGAGGCCCCTCACGGCCAAAGATAGAGATGAAGGCAAGAGAGCTGCGACCTCCTAAGGCTTGAACAGAGCTCAGAGTGAGATCCGTATTGGCCTTGGCAAACCCCTCAAGACTAAACAGAGTGAGGTCACCATCAAGAAGAACAACTTCATGCGTCCTCCCTCAGGCAGGCCAGGACGCCCCATCAGCGGCAAAACTGGATTGACCATCGCAACAAAGCATACTTACAGTGCCAAGGAGTACTTCAGAGATCCCTCTGTTAACGAAGGCTTCTACTCCAAGAAAAGGGAGGGCGTAGCTGACGTAGATCCCAAGGTTATGGAGCCTTTCGTCCCCATCCCAGGAAGGCCACCAAGAAGAGTTGTCATTGACAGACAGAGAAAGCTGTTTGCCTCCTTAAACATCGAGGAGCTTCTACTTGAGCTGGGTATCGACTACCGCAGTGGAATCAAAAACCCCGCCGAGTGGTTGCCTCTAGAGCCTTTTGACGACACTGAATATGATTGCAGAATGCCAGAGGAGTGGATTTCCTTCGGAGAGACAGAGGATGGTGAATTTTACCCCATCCCAGGAAAAGGTCTCAAAGTGCTCCCCAACGGCACAGGTACTTGGGAAGATATCCTCGTTGACAAGTACGATGCTGAATCCAAAAGCTACATCGGCAACTGGGACACAGACTGTTTCGAACCAGCCAGACTAACACGTATCAATCTGCTCTTCAACGCCGAAGACCCTCGTATCTTCGCCTAGCGTATAGCACAGGCTCACAGTGAAAGGATCTACGCGGACTCTCAGATCCGCTACAATTTTTTCGTTGACAGCATGCCCTCTGAAGAGCTACCTGAACTTGACTCTGAGCAGGTCAGTCGAATCTTGCATCACGCAACTGCTTCCAAATACCTGAGATCCCGTCCCTGTCTAGAAACTACCGCTATTCTTTTCGAAGTGTAGCTGGACTTCGGCCGCACCATGAACAAGATCATCATGGACGCAAACATGAATAAAACCGAAGAAGAGATGAAAGAGATGATCCCTGGGCAGCTCACGATGGCCCCTGCCGCTCCGATCAAGGAAGTGCCTTACTTCGCCAGAGTGCCGGTACCCCCACCAAACGACTTCCCTGAGAAATTCTCCAATTTCTGCTTCCACTCTCTGTACATCAAGGATGAAGTTATCAGAGCAATGGTGGAGATAAAGGATGAGTGTAACAGACTTACGGAGAAAGAAAGGATTTTCCAAACCAATACCGGCGGCAAAGTCATGAGAATTGAGGAGTTTAAGCAGCACCAAGGCGCTCAAATTAACAACCTCAGACATGCTACTAGAGAAGGAGGCTGGGTTGGCCGCCTCGAAAAAATCATAAAGAAGGAGTTCGCCAGTGTCGGCAAGGGCTGGTTTAACATCCACGAGACCAGCAAGGAAACGTACGAATTCGGTAAGCTTAAAAAGTTCTTGCAGCTTGTGAACTTTATGATGCAGGATACTGTCCTCACAATGTGCCACAAGTCTGTCTCGGAATTCAAAGATTTCATGCTGGGGTTCATCCCAGATGAGACTATTATCGTCGATACAGCCAATGTTATCAACAATTTCCCACCAAAATCAGCTGGCGAGATCGAAGAGGAGGACGACACGATCGTTGTCCATGAGGACGACCTTCCTGAGGCAAAGTTGAGAAAGGAAGAGATTAAAAAGTAGTTCGCGAAGAACCAGCCCCCAGCTCCATTGTTCGAACTCGACCTGGTGCTGAAGCCTGGGCAGCTGATCCCTACGTACTCCAACCCACCCGAAGAACTGGTGGCGAAGTGCAAGCAGATCTTCGAGGATGGAATTAAAGTCTTGACTGAAATCCCTCAGCTAGAGCCTATCCTTCTGAAGCACCTTTTCAAGAACCTGAATGTAAAGACTATTAAGGCGCCAATTATCCCTGGAGAAGCTCCAAAGATTCCCAACCCCAAGATTAAGAAGGACAGACTTGACGACAACGCCTGGCTTTACTATGCTTAATAGGAGATTAACAGAAACCTAGAGAGAGCTATTGAACCTTTGGCTGCTTACCAGGAGACCTTCGCTGCCTTCGCAGAATAGAATCAACTCAATGGGGATAAATACGTTATGCAGCTAGATGACGGTGAGACTCCTATTGAGGCAGAGGGCCTCAAGCTTGACATTGAGCGCCACAGGCAACTTGAGGCTGACCTACGTGAGAAGATTCCTTCTTCTGTGGTCGTGTCTATGTTCAAAGTCAACAACAACGACCCCCTAGACAAATACTGCTAAAAGTACTAGGGAATCGTTGAGAAAGAGATAAAAATGATTGCCGAGAAAGCCAAGCTCACCAACTTCACCATCCAGGCGATCTTTGGAGAAATTATGACCAAGATTAACGCAGTCCCACAGAATATTGAAGAGCTGACTGACCAGAAGAAGTACCTCGCTGAGATCCCCATCGAAATTGGCAGGCAGCAGAAAGCGATTGAGAGATGCATGAGGGTGTATGACATCTGCGACGAATTCCAATTTGAATTTAGCAATTCTGAGTAGATGGATAAGTGGATGATGTTCGGCCTACCTACCAAGGTGTCCAGTGAAATTGGTGAGAAAACGCATGAGCTAGAGAAACTTAAAGAGACGATGACTAAAGCTATGGAGCAGGAACAAATCGATTTCAATGAGGCCCTCGAGGTAGCTATCAATACAGTTGGAAGCTTTGCGAGCTACTAGAATCATGACAAATATATCGATAATGCTTAAACAGCTGAAAATGTGATGTCTAAGATTTAAGAAGCGATTGACTCTGCTAGACTGTTCAACTCACGTGAATTTGCTGTTGGCAAGGAGCAAAGTGATTACTCTGCAGTCAGTAAATGCTCAGAGACTTTACCCCCTATTACAACCTCTGGAAGACCACCGCTAGGTGGTACAAAGTCCACGAGGAATGGATGCAAGGAGAGTGGAGCGAGCTTGACGCCGGCGAACTAGAGCAAGAATTCGAAGGTCTGCTGAAGACGATCAACCAGACTTTCAGGTTCTTCAAAGGCAGAGAAGGTCTCGACCATATATTCCAGATCGCTGACAAGATGAAGAAGCAGGTTGACGCGTTCAAGCCAATTGTCCCCATTGCTGTGTACTTACGCAAGGACGGCATGGTAGACAGGCACTGGAAACAAATCTCAGATAAAGTAGGTTTTGAAGTATACCCTACTGAGACGGAATTCAGTCTTTCCAAACTGGTGGACATGGGCATGGTCGAACACGCTCAAATCTGTGAAGACGTCGGAGAGCGTGCCGCCAAAGAATTCCACATTGAGAAGTCCCTCAAGAAGATGAAGAGTGACTGGGAAGCCTAGATCTTCTTGACCCCTGCCTTCAAGAAATCTCAAACGAGCACTATTACTGGCTTCAGCGACGCCATCGACCTGCTAGACGAGCACATCGTGACCTCTCAAGCGATGTGTTTCTCTCCTTTTAACGGGCCGTTCAAGGAAGAAATCGAAGATTGGCTGAAACTCATGATGTTAGTCTCCGACACTCTTGACGAGTGGGTCGCCACTCAGACTCACTGGATGTACCTCTAACCTGTATTCGATTCTCCTGATATCTAGAAGCAACTCTAACAAGAGTGCAAGCGCTTCAAAGGAGTCGATATTAAGTGGAGAACCATCATGAACGCAGTCATCGCAGAGCCAGAAATTCTCGTGCAGTGCTCTGTTGAGGGCCGCAGAGACACTTTTGCTGATTGCAATAAAAATCTTGAGCTGGTTCAGAAAGGCCTGAAGGACTACTTGGAGAAGAAGTGTTCCTACTTCTGCCGCTTCTACTTCTTGTCCAATGATGACCTCCTTGAGATCCTCTCTCAGACCAAAGAAATCAGGAGGGTTAAGGCCCATCTCAGCAAGGTGTTCGAAGGAGTGGCTGATTTGGATTTTAAACCTGATGACACGATGCACGGTGTAATATCGCCTTAGAAAGAGTAAATTAACTTTGTCAGAAGAGTAGACCCTAAAGACAGAGGTGTTGAGTTCTGGATGAGTGAGCTAGAGCGCCAGATGATAGCTGGTGTGAGGTAGGCCTTCATTGATGGAATGGACACCTACGAGACTTGCTAGAGGACGGATTGGGTCAAGAACCATGCAGGCTAGATTGTCCTGAACGCGTCCCAAATCTTCTGGACAAAAGATGTTGAGAGACATATGGTCGAAGGAGGTCTTGACGGAGTCAAAAAGTACTACTAATTCCTCGTAGAGCAGCGCAAAGACACGGTCCGCCTGGTTTAGGGCAAGCTTGAAAAACTGGCTAAGATTTCTATCAACGCTCTAATTGTCATCGATGTGCATGCCCTGGACGTTGTAGGCAGTCTAATCGAAAACAAGATTTCTGAAGTAAACGCCTTCGAATGGGTCATGCAGCTCAGGTACTACTGGGAGCTTGATCAGGATGACACCATGCAGGCTTGGGTTAAGTGCGTAGTCACACGCTTCCCTTACGGTTACGAGTACCTCGGCAACACCGGCCGTCTTGTGATCACCCCTCTCACTGATAAATGCTATATGACTCTTATGGGAGCTCTGTAACTTAACCTCGGTGGTGCTCCCGCTGGTCCTGCAGGAACTGGAAAGACAGAGTCCACCAAGGATCTCGCCAAAGCCTTGGCCAAGTACTGTGTTGTCTTCAACTGCTCCGATGGTATGGACCATCTCCTTGTACAGCGCTATTTCAAGGGTCTCGCTGCCACTGGCTCCTTCTGCTGCTTCGATGAGTTCAATCGCATCAATGAAGAAGTACTCTCTGTGATCGCCTAATACCTCCTTCAGCTCTTCACTGCTAAAGCCAGAATGGAACCTGAGATCACTTTCGAAGGGTCTCACATTAAGATGAAGCCAACTTTCTGTGTGTTTATCACTATGAACCCAGGTTACGCCGGCCGTAAGGAACTGCCTGACAATCTGGTGGCCCTTTTCAGACCTGTAGCCATGATGGTGCCCGACTACGCTATGATCGGGGAGATTATGCTTTACTCCTTCGGATTCCTACAAGGTAGAGAATTGGCTAAGAAAATGGTGACCACTTTCACACTGGCGTCTGAACAGCTGTCCAGTCAGTGCCATTACGATTACGGAATGAGAGCTGTGCGCACAGTTATTAACAATGCTGGTATCCTGAAGAACGCTTTCCCTGACATGGACGAGCAGCAACTCCTCTTGCGTGCCTTACGCGACGTTAATGTGCCCAAGTTTCTGATCGACGACCTGCCCCTTTTTGAGAATATAATCATCGATCTCTTCCCAGGAGTCGACAGACCTGACCAGAAATACTACGGCCTAGTTGAGGAGATAAGAAAAGCCTGTAAGAAATTCAACTTGGAAGACGTTGAGCACTTCGTAACTAAGACTCTGCAGCTCTACGACACCACCGTGGTCAGACATGGTCTCATGATTGTAGGACCTGCCGGAGCAGGAAAAACTAGCAATTATAAAGTACTTCAACACGCTCTCTCGGCCTTAGGCAAGACCGACCACTATGAGAAAGTTCACGTGGACTGTCTGAATCCTAAGTCCATCACGAAGGACTAAATGTACGGCTTCACAGACCCCTCTACTCAGGAATGGTCTGATGGTGTGCTAGTGAAGATCGTGCTGGACTGTATTAAGGATGAGACAGCCGACAAGCATTGGATTATGTTCGATGGCCCTGTCGACGCTGTCTGGATCGAAGACATGAACACAGTATTGGATGACAACAAAAAGCTTTGCCTGAATTCAGGACAGATTATCCAGTTGACGCCTCACATGACCATGATGTTCGAAGTGGCTGATCTTACCGTAGCCTCCCCTGCTACTGTCAGCAGGTGCGGCATGGTCTATATGGAGCCTGAAAGTTTAGGACTAAAGCCCCTCGTCTCCTCGTGGATGAACACTCTCCCTGAGCGTGTGCTGAGCAGCGAGTATATTCTTAACAACTTACAAGGACTCTTCGACGCCCATTTAGACGATGCTTGTTACTTCTTGAGGAGGAACTTGGTTGAACCAGTGAAGACTATGGATAACAATCTGGCCCAGTCTTGTATGAGGATAATCTCTTGCTTTATGATGCCCTTCATTGAGACTGAAGTCAAGAGGATTACGAATGACTAGCTTGATGTACTAGGAGGCATGATTCGTGAGTTTTTCTTCTTTGCTATGACTTGGTCCATCGGTTGTACTACCAACCTCGCTGGCAGAGAAAAGTTCAACGTTTGGCTTAGAGAACGGATTTAATAATCAGGCATGGAGTTCCCTGAGGAGAAGCTGATCTATGATTACATCTGGGACCAAGACACCAGAGAATGGAAAGTCTGGCACGAGACCATCAAAGAATATGTGGTCGATGTTAAAGCCTCATACAATGAGATTGTCGTTCCCACCCTTGACTCTATCAGAATGAAATGGATGATGAAATGCCTCCTTGTTGGCAACAAGCACGTTATGATCCCAGGACCTACTGGAACTGGCAAGAGTGTGTACGTTGCATAACTCCTTCTTTCCGAATTGCCTGAAGAATTCCAGGGTCTCCAATTGACCTTCTCGGCCTAAACTTCCGCTAACCAGACTTAAGATTATCTGGATGACAAGATGACCAAACGCAGGACTAAAGTGTACGGTCCAGAAATTGGTAAGCGATTCGTATGCTTCATCGACGATCTTAACATGCCAAAGAGGGAGGAATACGGTGCTCAGCCACCTCTTGAGCTTGTCAGACAGTTTATGGACCACAAGGGCTGGTATGAGCGAAAGTCCAAGGAGAAGCCTTTCAACAAGATCGAGGACATGGTAATTCTGTCTGCGATGGGCCCTCCTGGAGGTGGTCGTGCTGAGATCACTCTCAGACTTCAGAGGCACTTTAACATCCTTACGTTCACTGACCTTCAGAATGAAGCCATCAGGACGATCTACACTGCTATTGGAGATGCTTTCTTTAGCCCTTTCTCCCAAGAAGTCAAAGATTGCATGGCGCCTCTGATTGAGTGCCAACTTGAAATCTACGATGTTGTTCTGAATGGACCTCTGAAGCCTACTCCTAGCAAGCAACACTACCTATTCAATTTAAGAGATATTTCTAGAATCTACTAAGGAATCGTCTCCGCTGATAAGAAAAACGTAGTCCAGCCTGTAGAGCTACTCAGGCTCTGGATCCACGAGAATATGCGTGTCTTCGGTGATAGGCTGATCGAGGTCGAAGAGCGCAAGTGGATGCAAGATTAACTTTTCGAGCGTGCTAAAGCCAAATTTGCGCTCTCTAAAGAGGAGGTCTTCAACTCTGACAGACTCATATTCGGCGACTTCTACGATGGAATTGACCTTGACCAAAGAGTTTATAAGTAAGTAGTCGACCTTAGCAAGATGGTTGAGAAAATCAAGGAGTTCCTAGAGGAATACAACGGCGCTACCAAAGTTCAAATGAACCTTGTGATGTTCCTAGATGCTTGTGATCACGTGTGCAGAATTAGCCGCGTCATTCGCCAACCTCTAGGCAACTCCTTCCTTCTTGGAGTCGGTGGCTCTGGCAGGCAGAGTCTTTCCAGACTGGCTACTTTCATGTCCAATTATAAAATATTCCAGATTGAGGTTGTGAAGGGCTACGCCATGTAGAACTGGAGAGATGATGTTAAGAAGGTCCTTATGCAAGCCGGTCTAGAAAACAAGGAGACTACCTTCCTTTTTGTAGACACTCAGATCATTAACGAGCAGATGCTAGAAGATATCAATAACATTCTTAACGGTGGTGATGTCCCTGGCCTCTACAAAAAAGAGGACTTTGAAGATCTAGATAAGGTCGGCCGAGGGCTTTGTATTGGTAAAGGAATCGCTGTCAACAAGATGAATATGTTTGGCCAGTACGTTGGCCGCATCAAGCGCAACATGCACATGATCATCGCTATGTCTCCCCTTGGTGGACTATTCGTTGAGCGTAACCGTAAGTTCCCTTCTCTAATCAATTGCTCCACTATCGATTGGTTTTCTGAGTGGCCCGAGGAAGCTCTCTTGGGAGTCGGCCGCGGCTAAATAGCCGACATCGACCTTGGCGATGACCTGGACGCTTGCGTAGAAATGTTTAAAGTTATTCACCAGAGCGTAGAGAAAGAGTCCCTCTCCTTCATGGACCTCATGAACCGATCCAACCATGTGACCCCTACCTCCTTCCTTGAGCAGCTTAACATGTACAAGGACATCCTGGCTAAGAAGAGAATTTCGGTTGTGTCTGCCAAGAAGAGACTGGAGATTGGCCTTGACGTCATGGAGAAGGCCAATTATGAAATTATTGGACTTCAAAAGCAAATCGATGACATGACTCCTGACCTGATTAAAACAAAGAAAGTTATTGAGGAAGTCCTTGTGGTTGTTAACACCAAGAAAGCTGCTGCTGATATCGAGAGAGATATTGTCTCTAAGGAAGAAGCGGAAGCTAGATAGCAGGAAGCTGAGGCTGAGGAGCTACGCGCTGAAGCTTAGGGCGAGCTGGACAAAGCCGCTCCTATGCTGGACTCGGCTGCGAAAGTGATCCGTAATCTCGACAAGGGTGAGCTCTACACTCTGGCAGCTATCTAGAGACCAACTGAGACTGTGGTCAAAATGATGGAACTGACCTGCCACATGTTCGGTTATAAACCCAAGGCCGCTAATAAGGGCAAAATTATAGGAGACGATAATGGCTACTTCCATCTGGCCAAGTAAAACTTCTTGACTTCTCCCGCTAAGTTTTTGGACTAGATGTGCGATTATGACAAAGAGAATATCCCAGAGGCCACCGTCAAGAGAGTCAATGCCCTGTTTTAGGACCCCAAGATGAGCGAAGACTCTGTCAAGTCCGCCTCTAATGCGATGATGGGAGTGCGTAAGTGGGCAGATGTTATGATGCAATACCATGAGATTCTGAAGATTGTCAACCCCAGACGCCTGAAAGTCACCTAGATGAAGGCTGAACTGAAAATTGTAAGAGAGAGACTTGCTCAGAAGATGCAGCAGCTGGCTGATGTTGAGGAGACTCTCGCGCAGCTACAGGCTGAGCTAGACAAGAACGAAGCTGAGGGCGCTCGGCTAGAAGCTAAAATTAATGATTGCAATGTTAAGCTTTCCAGAGCTGGTAAGATTATCAAAGGCTTAGCTGGTGAGAAGCAACGGTGGACTGAGACCGTTGGAGATCTCGGCAGAGAATACGAGCTTCTAGTGGGTAATTCTCTCATTGCTGCGGGCATGGTTGCGTACGGAGGTGCCTTCACCTCCAAGTTCAGGACCAACCTCGAAGAAGCCTGGAACACCAAGATAAAGAGCCTCGGCGTTAAAATATAAGAGAATTGCACTATGATGAAAGTGCTCGAAGACCCCGTCCTAACCAAGACTTGGACCGCCAACTCTCTCCCTAGTGATAACTTGAGTATCGAGAACGCCTTGATTATGTTCAGGTCACGCAGGTGGTCTCTCATGATTGATCCTCAGAACCAGGCTGGAAAGTTCATCAAGAGCCTTTCTAAAGACACTGACATCTCTCCTCAAGGTCTGGATGTGTTCAAAGCAAGTGACGTACAGCTGCTCCGCAACCTTGAAATTAGTATCTAATTCGGTCGCTGGGTGTTAATCGAAAACATGGGAGAGGACCTCGACCCCGCCTTGGACCCAATCTTGACTAAGCAAATCGACAAGACTGGCTCTCTGAGACTAGGCGATAAGCTGATCCCCTACAATCATGACTTCAAGCTATTCATGGTGTCCACCCTGCCTAACCCAAGGTACTCTCCTGAGACTTAAGTCAAAATAACCATTCTTAACTTCGCTATCACACCTTTTGGCCTGGAAGAGTAGATGCTCAACCAGTTCATTATGCAAGAGAAACCTGAGCTCCAAAAGAAAAAAGACGCGATCGTCCTCAACAACGCACAGGCTCTGAAGACGCTTCGTGATATTGAAGAGAAGATTCTGTACAACCTAACAAAGAACTCTGAAATTAAGTAGATCCTAGAGGACGACACCCTGATCAACGTGCTAGATGAATCTAACCTCACTGGAGGAGAGATCAAGACTAGAATGGCTGAGGCTAAGATTACTGAAGTTGAGATTGACAAGGCCCGTGAAAGCTACAGACCTATCGCTTACAGAGTCCAAATTCTGTTTTTCGCAATTGTGGATCTGGCTGTGATTGACCCCATGTATCAGTACTCTCTCTAGTGGTTCTCCAACCTATTCAGCAACTCAATCGAGCATTCGACTAAAGCAGCCGACCCAGTGCAACGTATTCTAGTCCTGAATGACCACTTCACATTGAATCTGTATGAGAATATCTGCAGGAGTCTGTTCGAACGCCATAAGCTACTTTTCTCCTTCTCGATGGTAATCAAAATTCTGCAAGGAGATGATAAGATCGACGCTACAGAGCTGCGCTTCCTGCTGGCTGGGCCTCAGGGAGACATTCATATAGTCGATAATCCTACGACGTGGCTTGACGATCTGGAATGGGCTGAGACGTACAAGAACTTATTCGCGATGAGTCAGCTAGAGAAGTTCAAGGGCTTTGACGAGTACTTCATAGAGAATGAAGGAGAGTTCCAGAAGGTTTTCGATGCTGCTGAGCCTCAGGACATGCCCATTCCTGGACACTGGGAGGACAAGCTTAACTCTTTCCAGAAAATGATCTGCTTGAAGGCAATCAGGATGGACAAGATCGTGCTATCGATTCAGAATTATATCTGTGAGCACCTCGGTGAGGCTTTCATCACGCCTCCTACCTTCGACATTGGCAAATCGTACAAAGAGAGCTCTCTTACAACACCACTTGTGTTCATCCTCTCTAAAGGTGCAGACCCTAACGCCAGTTTCGAAGGCTTCGCTGCTAAAATGAACATGACCAAGAAGTGTAAGCAGGTCAGTCTAGGCCGTGGACAAGGAGAGAAGGCCGAGAGTGAGATCAACGACAAGCTCCAAATGGGTGGCTGGGTCCTTCTTATGAACTGTCATTTATCCACCAGCTGGATGCCTAGACTAGAAGCCATAGTTGAAAACCTAGATGACTCCAAGCATAGAGATTTCAGACTCTGGCTGACCTCCATGCCTGACAAGAGTTTCCCTGTCTCGGTCCTACAAAACTCCGTCAAGATGACCCTAGAGCCTCCTTCTGGACTCAAACAGAACTGTCTCGGTACTTACAACTCTATAGAGACTGAAGACTTTGAAGGTTGCGCCAAGCCCCGGGAATTTAAGAAGTTGATGTGGGGATTCGTGTTCTTCCACGCCATCGTGCAGGACAGAAGGAAGTTTGGACCCATCGGCTGGAATATCCCCTACGCTTTCATGAATGAAGAATTGACGGTGTGCCGTAGACAGCTGAAAATCTTCATTGAAGATTACGATTTTGTTCCTTTCAAAGTGCTTAACTACATCGGAGCTGAGGTCAACTATGGAGGGCGTGTGACTGATGCCATAGACAAGAGACTCATATCCACTATTCTGTAGCGCTATATTAACCCTGGTATTGTAGAAGACGGCTATAAATTCTCTGAAAGTGGGCTCTACACCTCCATCCCAATTGGAGAGCGTGAAGACTACCTTGAGTACATCCGCACTCTCCCCCTTAACCCCAAGCCTGAAGCTTTCGGCCTGCACGAGAATGCTGAGATCACCACTTCCCAGTTGACAGTGATTGACATTATCAGCAACATGATCACGATGCAGCCCAGGACTAGCGCTGGCAAAGGCAAGACCAGAGAAGAGGTAATCGGAGAACAGGCTAAATTCATCTAGTCCAAGACAAGACCAGTGTTCAACCTCGAGGAAGTCGGCAAGAAGTTCCCTGTCTCTTACCTGGAATCGATGAATACTGTTATCTTCCAGGAGTGTGTCCGCTATAACGGTCTGCTCTCGGTCATGAAAACGACCCTAGCTTCTGTACTGCGCGGCCTAGTTGGCGAGATCGTCATGTCTGAAGAGCTGGAGCTACTTGCTAACTCCATTTTTGACAACCAGGTCCCTGCCGTCTGGTCCAAAGTGGGCTTCCTTTCGCTCAAACCCCTGGCCTCTTGGATTAACGATTGTAATGAGAGAATTGACTTCCTCGACAATTGGATCGAACATGGAACGCCTATCAAGTTTTGGTTCTCGGGCTTCTTCTTCCCTCAGGCTTTCCTGACTGGCACACTCCAGAACTACGCGAGAAAGAACAAGTTCCCGATTGATATAGTTGCCTATAACTACAGGGTGTTGGACACCATCACTCATGAGGACATACATGAAGCACCTAAGGACGGATGCTATATATACGGTCTATTCCTGGAGGGGTGTAAGTATGATTACACCACGCACAAGCTGCACGATAGTGACCCTAAGAAACTATTCCAGCAGCTGCCCCTGATGCACTTAGACCCAATCAAAGACAGGATCAAACCAACGGTGGGCATCTACAACACCCCCTTGTACAGAGTCTTGTCTCGTACTGGAACCCTCTCCACCACCGGCCATTCCACTAATTTCGTGATTATGCTGGAACTGCCTTCTGCTGACCTAGAAAGTAAGTGGATCATGGCTGGTGTCGCCTGCTTCCTCTCCCTCAGATTCTGAGCCTACTTACCACAGAAGCCCCGGCCTCAGCTACCGCACCTACCACTAACGGACTTCTGCGTAAGAGTCTACTGACTATAAAAGATCTAGATTACTAAAAGAG
>Ga0138259_1223851_pt1 | contig 12844 bp, 19 predicted proteins | sample RNAA_220151111_FD_105236 | JGI IMG/M metagenome (GOLD analysis project Ga0138259, IMG submission 105236) | Metatranscriptomics of polar marine prokaryotic and eukaryotic communities from Palmer Station, Antarctica after 24hr light incubation -... | ecosystem: Environmental > Aquatic > Marine >...
CATAAGTTGATATTTTTGATAAAGAAATATGAATATGGTTTTCCTAAATTCATATACTAACTCACTCATCCTCAAGCGAATGGATCTCCTAATTCTCCGGTAGATCCTGATTATCATCATTACTATCTTCAGTGGCTTGGCTGAATTTTGCAAGTGTATGGAGGCGATTTTGATGGTTTACGAGCTGAGGCAAGGTCGACTTCGTGGTCTTTGCGTCGAGCAGAGGCTTTGCTTTTCTTTTGATGATTGATGATGGTTTTTACCTGTCAGTATTTTGCTCTTGAGTCTGCGCGACGTCGGTGTCGACGACGTGATCCTCGTGCATGGACCTCCTGGATTTATCTGCTTCTGAATCTACATATTATGAAGCAACCTCGTCCTTTTCAACAATATTTTGCTTTTCTTTTAGGCCCAAGAATCCACCAAGAGCTTGATCCTTGGTGGCAAAGATAGCAAAGTCATGATTGGCATCGTATTGACTTTCATATTCTTGTATTGGTGCTTTCACTTTCTTTCCTTGTGCATCGTATAAAGGCTTACTCTTAACTTTAACAGTATCATGCTTCGATCCTGTTAGGTGTTGCTCAGTTTCAACGTTGTCATCGAGTTTTGGTTTCCTTGACAAATCGTGGATTTCAATATTCTCATCGACGCTTTGTTGGAAGCTTTATTAGAGATTCTGCCTTTAGGTGGTGTTCATGATAAACCTAAAGCCTACCAGAGCTGCCGCCAAGAAGACGACGACCATAGAAACTATCAAAATCATCTTGCTTGAAGTTTTACCTTCATCATAAATCATGTCATAATCTTGTTCAGCAACGATCTGAGCCTCTTGGTTATCCAAGACAGCTGAGATCTCAGCTGAAGAAGAATTACCCATCACGACTACTTATTTGCTCTGCTTTTGTTGAGAAGAGGAGCTGCTTGCCGTAACAATGGTCACATCTGCATTGAAAACAGCGTTGTCCTGGTTTACATCCACGATACCGTATTGTGAAGAACCGACACGATCAGTGGATGTGGAGGAAGCTGATGCAGAAGATGAAGAAGCGCTGCCCGAGGAGGTGACTGCAGTTGTTCCAGCAGTAGTGGTTGATGATGATGAAACTTATGTGATTACGATTGGATTATACCCTGGTGCTGACACCACACCATTGCTTATGATTGAATGAGCCGCTGCTTGTGGTTGAGTAACTGTTCCTGAAGCAGAAACTGTTTATGAAGTAACATCGAGGATTGGCGCTCCCAAGTTCATTTATCCTGAAGCATAAGCTTATGTCTGCTTGTCTGCGAGAGTGGTCAAGTCCGCAGAATCATCAATTATATTATAATTAACAACCAACGATCCCTGGTACACACTAACGATCTTAATGGTAGAAGCATGGATTCCGAGTGACCCTGCCACTCTATCAACGAATGTGGTCGTGCCACCAGAAGCAAAGAATTACTCAAACGTCCATTCCATTCTGACTAGACATTGAATAGCATCTCTTGGAATAATATGAATGGTACAGCCTCTCGTCAGGTAGAACTCAAAAATGTTTCTAACACCAATATATCTATTTTCTCCACAAAACTCTTGTTTAATATGTCCATACATATGTTCAGTTTCATTCCATTAGTTGAATTCAATAATTTCTCCATTTTTCATCAGGTTTCGTGATTGAGCACTTGGATAATGAATTCTGATTGTCATACCAGCCTCTTTACTCTGAGAAATTAAGGTAAATCGTTGTTTTTTGGCTGGAGTTCCTGTATATGTAAGATTATATACACTTCCTTTCTCTCCGTCAATCAGGCCTGGGAATCTGGACATTCTACCAATTGTATTATAGAATCCTTCCCAGTTATGATCCATAAAAGCATTCAGTTTATTGGCCATTTTAGTACCATTAATTGAAATATAAATCGGTTGCATAGCCCTTCTAAGTTGATCGTCATCTTCACTTTCAAAGAGGATAATTGAAAGCTCTTGTCTGTGGCACAAGTAAGCGTTCATGGTTGGTTTTTCGGTGCAGTTTTTCAAGTAAGGAGCAAAACCTTTATTGTTAGAAATGATCTAGAAGTTTGAGCCATATTCTGATTTGATCTGGTCTGACTTAATGAACTTGGTGTTGTTAAAAGGTAACAAAATATTCTCTGGACCTGTGCAAGGGAAAGGTCCACAGATGTCAACATCCGCCCAGGAAGGATTTGGAGGCCTGATATATGCCAAAGCGTTATCTTCAACATTAATAAAGGTGGTATTCCAGAATTAATGAGGATTAATATAATCTGAGGCGAATTCATTTACACAGAAAATGCTTTGTCTTTTTCCATCATCAGTTCTTGACTTGAAGTTGGCAAAAGTATTTCCTGTAAGCGTTGTTTGAGCTCCCCAATCTGCGATATCCCAAGCCATGTCATATGGCTTACACATAAGAGTGTGAACATCATTTGGTCCATAGACAATTACGGTACTCATCAGTCCACATTTTGTATACTTAAAGCAATATCCTCCCGCTGCAGGACAATCAGGAGCTGGAGAGCTTCCATAAATGAAGTTATTAGTGAAGTTAGTTTTCAATGCACTATATTCTCTTGCTGCTTTCACAGCCATCAGGATTCCAATTCCTTTTGCATTATCTATCATAGTCATATTTGTGTATCTGACATCAATTGGTCCAATATCATAATACATTGCTCCTTCTTGACTGACTTTGTAAGCTACGAAATTGGAAGCTTCATAGCACTGGCTCATCTGTTTTTTAGAAGTTCTATCAGGCACGATGATAGCTCCAACACCTCCTTGTGCTCTGTTAACTGAATGGGCAATATTGTTTTTAAAAGTATTGGAAGTATAGACTCCACATTCATGACCCCAAGCTGTATATCCAGCCCAGTAGGCTCCTGCAACAATGTTATTGGTCATTGTTATATCATAACACATGTCTCCTTTTTCACTCCAGAAGGTGCAAGTGACGATTCCTGCCTGGATGACATTGTCCTCTACTCTCAAGCCTTCCAATGTATTGATCTGCGTTCTCACAACGCCGACAACATTTCCGTCAACTGTGATATTTGTCATACTACCAAGGTTAATACCGGCCAAAGCTGGTTTGTAAATTACATTATCTTGAAGGAATACGTTCTTGGAAAATCTAGCCAAAATACCGAAGTTGAAACCATGATGCACAGAAGAATTGGTTACTTAACTATAGCCCAAGGTTGCTTAGAAGAATTAAACTGCCGCATTTTAAGTAGCACTTTAAGAACAGTTGTAAAATTCAACGCTATCTAAGACGGTAGTTCCTCTTCTGAGCACTACTTGCATCTAAGCATCAAATTCAACAGAGTCTTAAGTTGAGAAGTATCCTCCCCAATGTTCTTCGTCTGTTCCTCTGATCCTAATGTTCCTAGAGAGTGTGATCACTTCTCCTCTCATGTCAACTCCATGGTAGTCACGTGCAGTTGAGACAGCTTTACCCCAGTGGTAATAGCTCAAGGGAGTGGAGAAATTAGCTACACCTGTTTCATTATCATAAGCAGTTAAGATGACATCATCTCCAGCTAGATTGTCATATGAAGTAGGCAATAGTGCGATCCAATCTCCTGGCACCCAATCATATCCAGGTTCAACGACAATATGCGTGTTTCCTCTCAAAGCAGGCTTCATCAATCTTGTCATCTTCCTTCGTTACTTACCAAACATATGCACTTTTCCCACGTTAATAAATTTCTTGTTTCCTTTGTCAAAAGCACCATTGTACCACACCAGCTCTTCGGTGGCATTTCTCTCTCCGTGCATTATGATATCAGCAGTTGCGTTGTATGGATTGGTCTTGTTACCAATGTGCAACTCACCAGCTTGCACGTACAAGTATTTAGCATGCAACGTAATGTTCAAATCATTTTAGAAAGTGAGGATACCATTGATTCTTAACAGTTGTAGCTCCGGCGTTTCCGGTATATCAAGTATCATGTTCCACCCAGACTCTATCTCAACGTCATCTCCAGCAGCAGGAACTTCTCCAGATGTCCAATGCTGAGGATTACTCCAGTACCTAACATCTGCTTCCAAGGGCTTGTTAACGGGTGCTTGGTTAACTCTGGTGCAGTTAACGATGCAAGCTCTGCTTTTCATACTAATGCTTTTGGGTCCTGTCCAATTACCAGCTCCAATAATGAGATGCATTCTTTGGTCTTCTTTATAAGTTCTGTTTGTAATATTTTGAACTAAGTTTTGTCCAGTGACATACATTTCTTCTGAGAGTCGGCGTCGACCAAAACTGCCTCCAGTTGGAATAGAGTTATTTGGGAAGACTTCACCATTAACCGTGACTTTGTATTCATTTTTGATATCTGTGAAATTGTTGACAAGATAAATTGGTTTATCGGTTGATTTCCAGTTTGCAGATTAAACTAATGACAACTGCTCTGTGTTATAGCTTTTACCACCACTTTACCAAAAGATTCTATGTTTGTGACCTGTCACAAAAGGTGTGTTCCAGTCGAAATTCATTAAAAAAGGCATGGCACCCCAATTCGTTTCATTTCTTATGTAGTCTTCTTCTTGCGCTGGGGTCATGGAACCGACAACAGAATTATCAATTTACAAAAGTCGCATAGTTTTAAATTCAAAACTGGCTTTTTTAATGAAGAGGCCTCTAACTTAAACAGTGCTATCACATGTGAGACCTCCAAATTTAGTTAAGTTCTTATTTGCTTGGCATTCAGGTTGATCATTGTGCTTCCAATAGGCAGTGGCCCAAGAGTTCGGTCCTAGTTCTGTAAGAGTTCCGTCCTTATCTGAGAATATACCTTTGTATGGAGTTTGGTATCTGATTCTGCGGGATACACTTTCATCGAAATACAAACCTTAAGTATTGACTTACCAGCAATCTTGACTTTCTGTGGCCTCGTGGTAGCAATGACTGCAAGTACCAAGAGCTGCAGCTGATTTCCAGTTGAAGTTATAAAATTTGGTGTTTTCAATTAGGAAACCATCTACCTGAGGAGCGATGATACCGTGAGGTGTAGTTGATAATAACAGAGGCTCAGTGTTTCCGGATTGTCCAATGACGAGACCGCCAGTTATTCTAGCAAGGCCTTATTTTACAACATTGGTGAAGGTCATTTCCATTCCACCTAAAATGTTGTCTGCGGTTTTGAAGTTAACAAATCTTATATCACCCACTTTTTCAGCAATGGCTCCATTTCTGTTGTTTTTCCAAGATGTGAGATTGAAGAAATTAGCAGTAATTAGAGGATTCTGCCAGTATCCATCTGTTTTGTTTTTGGCCAAGTAGTCTGAATCGTAAACAATTGGACTGCATGGGTAAGTTCTAGGGATCATATTTTCAAAAATTCTAAGACCATACCTGCCATTTGAATGAGCATGATTGTTTATGAAATCACCAACTCTTGAGTTCTCTGGGCATACATTCAGATTGGCATTCGGACCCATTGAGTGCTCCTTCAAGTCATACCAAAATCCATATCGATCTGATCCAGCAGCATGATTTTCGATAAAGGCATTATCGGGATGTGTAATCCAGAAACTAGCAGGAGTCATATCAACGTTAAGCAGACTATTTGAGGCACTTGTCCTCATCATTAGGTTCTTATAAATGTAGTTCTTGGTTTCAGCTGCATCTTCAATAAACACATTCATTCCCATTACATGATAGCCGATGTTATTGATCAGTCTCAGGTAATGGGTTCCATGAATTGTGTAGGCTCTGTTGAAGCCCTCATGAGTTGAACATCCTTCAGCATAGGACTGATGTACAGCACCGATCATGTGGAAATGTACGGCATATCTTCCAACTTTAAAGGCTTGTCCAACGTGCGTCAATTCAATATAGCCTAATCTAGCAACAAGTGAATCGTCTCCTTATGAATGCAAGAAGATTGTTGCTCCGTACTGATTGTCTGCTGATGTTTCTACGTCTCCTCTGAACACAACGTTTCTAGACAATAGAGCAACTTCTGCTCTCATGTCGATGGTCTCGTTTCCGTAGGTCTCAATTGCTGCATAGTGCTTATGCTCTAAAGGTTTATCCAAAGTAATGACAGGCTTAGCAGGATCAGTGTTATCAACAGCTTTGATATATCTCTTATCAGCTGCGTGTGGATCAAAGCCAGTAGGAGCAATAGCTATTTGTTCACCTATTTTCCAGTCGACAGCTTCACTCAGCTTGATGGTGGAGTCACCGATATTAGCTGTTTCTTCCATGACAGTCCAAACTGGTGTTCTCTTTGGACCATGCATATCAAGTGTACAGAATTAACAAGCAATGACCTTATTTCCATAAATTGGTAAGTATGGATCATAAAGGCCTCCATGCATAGTGATAGTGATCTTGGATGTATATGGGAATTCTTCAGTACCAACTTCCATGGTACCATTTCTCAAGAACACATACCTTGCATCAAAGAATCTTTCGTGATTTACATCAGTTTCAGGAGCGAAAATAATTGAACCTTCAACTATGATGGCGTTGAGAATGTCTGTAGCATCTACATCAACGTAAAGGTTAAGTCCTTTTGGAACATAGATTGATTCCATCTCAGTTGGAGCAAACTCACCGCCCCAAGTTGTCTGGTCGCTCCAAACGCTGACATATCGGAAAAGTTTTCCTTAAAGAGCTACATCACCGATATTGGCGATGTTGATGCTCAATGAAGAAGACACAAGACCAGGCCTCTTGCCTGTGGTGCAAACTATCTAGGTGGTACTAGCTTAGCTAACTGGACAATCAACACCATCAATAACAACCTTAACATCTGATGCCACAGCGCTAAAACCTGTTCCAGTGAAGGTCACCACCGTTCCACCAGTTACTGTTCCAAATCTTGGACTCATGCTGGTCAACAGTGGAGTTGCACTTCCAGCATACTCAACCTGAGCAGTGAGATTTGTTGCATTTCCATTGACATTGACTTAAGCTTCACAAGTATGAATTGGATTGGGATTATCAATGGTCTCAACACCACTGAACTTAATTTCATTTATCAAGCATGAGCCCTTATTCTTTCCAGAGAACCTATAGTACCTATACTTGGGCTGGTCTGTGGCATTCTCCCACTTGTAGTAATTCCAGCCATCGTGGACGTTCTGGCCAACCACGAACAAATCGGTGTAATTGAGGCCGTCTTGAGAACCTTGGAACGTCAGGATATCGATGACGTCATTACGGTTGAGGATGGTGCCCATGAAGTACTTCACTTGAGATAAGATTGCGACTCGAGAAGGTTTGAAGGCCATGCCTACGAAGCAAGGTTGGGATTAATCGTTGGCGTTGTTAAGTAGATCATTATCGAAAACTTTGAATGCTTATTCATTTGATCCAAATACTTCACCCATCAGATTTTCTGAAGGAACACTAATTTTGAAGTTTTAATCAGAATATGAAGTTGAAATTGGAGGAATTCTGCACTTAGCGGTTTCATCATCGGAATCAGAATCACTGTAAATGCAAGGCACATCACAAACCGAAATGAAGTTTTTGTCTGAATCATATCCCAACAAGGATGACAAGCCCTTTGAAGTAACGCTAAGAAGACATCCACCTGCAAATGAGCATGGGTGTGAAAGAGATGAAGATGAAACAGAAAGTGTGCTATCGATTGTTTGATTTCCACTTGCTTGATAAACTGGACTGAAGGCGCTGGCGGTATTTCCTTCAAGGGTAAATGAAAGCTTTGGAGCCTATGCGGAAGGCAATGCTGGGACACCTTTATCCCAAGTAGCGGTGATCTGAGTGCTTGAGGTTCCAACTACAGATGAAGCAGGAACATTGCCAAGGAATGCTTTGGCTCTATAACCTGTTTAAAAGAAATTATTGCCTGTAAATACAACCGTTTTGGAGTCTGAAAGCAGAACAGTTGAAATATCAGGCATTCCATCGGAGACCTATTGATATTAGCATTTAGTTGCATCGGTGTTGATGCATCCATAGCTATCTCCACTTTCAAGTTTGACTTTCAAATCAGAAGTTTGAGCAATTTGGATTGGCTTGGTCAAACATTCCACAACTCCGTATTCTTTTATGGTGATATTTTCGCAAACCTCTGAGCCTGTAGCATCAATCACATTTGACACTTTGGTGAGATTTCCAACACCTTAAACATTAAGCTGAATGAGTGATCCTCCTACAGACCCACTGTTTGGAGTAATACTTATCAATTTCGGAGTAAAGGAGAGTCTTTCTGGCAATGATCCTTAAATTCTGGGTCTACCAATGTCAAAGTACATCATGTAATTTGTTACATTTGAATCTTTAATATCAGTAATCTCAAAAAGTGCCTGAGTTGAGATAACAGCCAATGTTTTTTGTTCAACTCCATCCATGTAGAGAGAAGCGCCATTATTATTATTGCTTGTAAAATTGACACCGCTGATTTTGACTTACCAAGAGTTGGTTTAAACATCAAATTCAGTTGTAATATTGGTCAACGCAGGAATCTAATCGGTGAAGTTGTAAGTGCAGGTTGGGTAAGTGCATGCAGCTTCCTCAGAGGTTTTTTGGAAAACAATCATCGTTCCATTCTTGCCTTCATGCTTTTCTTTTCCTGGTGCAAAGTCCTCAATTCGACATGTGATCTTTGTTTTTTCAATTGTCTAGAGGTAGCAATGGGTGCTTCCAAGAGCTCCGTTGTAGCTAATTTGTACAGGATTGTCGGTAATTGCCTTTCCAAAGTTCGTTCCATGAATCGTTAGAAGTGTACCTCCATAAATGGAGCCAATCTATGGCGAATAAGAAATGACCTTTGACCCAACAGTGAGAATGAGTCCCGTAGTGTCGATCTTTCTATCCTTATAACTGATTTCAACCTAATAAGTTCCACTGTAAGCACCTCCAAACATGCCAGTGATGGTCTTGGTCGTGTCATTGACGGAGATGATGTTGATCCTCTTCGTTCTGGTGTTGACGTCAAAGTTGTAATATGGAGACACTTATTTGCTCAATGTGATTAATGTCACATTCACACTAAAGTCACTGGCATCTAGGACTTCAGTAAAACCTGAGAGCTGAAAGTCAATAGGCGTCTTCAGAGTTGGCGAAGCAGAATCAGGGTTTATCGAGCTTGCAGTTTTGAAAGTGCTGGCGAGGGCCACTTACTGATTTTGAGAAGCTGTATTATTGTTAATCGTAACTTAAAAGCCTAATGATGATCCTAAGCTGGTGGCTTTGTTAAAACTTTGGGTCATGCATACCAATGAGCCCGATGCAGAATGTTGAGGAATGCATTTGGTAGTTTTGCTGTCATCAAATTGGATTTCAATGAAGTCATCAGAGACTCCTTTTGGTAGATTTGAACCAGTCAAAGTAATATTTTGAGCTCCGAGTACATTCAAATCAGTCTTTGGAGAAACATCAGTAATCACACAATCAATAACTTCTTCTGCGATTACTGCATCCAATGGGACTTTTCCAAACTCTGATATGATCTCGGGCTTCCAATTACCACAAGTTGGCTCTGAGGCCAAGGTGCATTCTAAATTGGTATCAGAAAGAGTTGCTTTATCAATTATACATTCTGATTGGGCAAAAAGAACATGTGAGAGATGTTCTGTGTTGTTATGAACTTAACTAACAGTGGCTGGTGTTGGCACCGCTGTGCTTGTGGTTGTGTTGGTTGAACTAGATGAATTTGAGGTGCTATTGACTACAGTTGTTGAGTTGGAGCTGCTGGTTGTTGTGTTCGTCGTATTGGAGCTAAGTACTCTTCGTCCGCCACTAGCGGTCGTCGTATTTGTGGACGTTGTGTTCGAAGAAGCATTTGCTGGCACCGGGTAATCAAATTTAGGCAAGCCAGCTCCTGTGATAACAAGTTTCTTTGTAGCTTTGTCATAGCTAAAAGAGCCAACTTTGCCAACTGGTTCGATAAAACTGAAGTCACATGTTAAGTTGTGGCATACAGCTGGCTGGTTATCAATATTAACAATTATCTAAGGCCTAGTAGCATACGTCTTCATAAACTCAAATGGAATAGGATCATAGAATATGCTCTATCCATGCTAAATCACTGTCTCATTATAAAACGTGATGTCATTACCCTCAAGCGGAGTAACGTCATCTGACACAATCTCAAACTTGCCTGGCGCTTGACTCAGACCATAGAATCTAATTCTGAAAGTCATACCGTTCATCCAGTTGCTTTCAATTCCAGCAAATGTTTGGACCTTGTCATACAAGCCGACGCATTGGGTACTGATATAGTTGGCAATACGATCGGCTCGTTCGTTGTATTTGATTGGGTTGGTGTAGGACACGATTCCACTCGGCGAAACACACTTTACTTTATATTTACCGCCCAACGGAGGAGCAGATGGCTGCACTTCAAGTGGATATTTGACTTCAACATCAGCTACAGTTCCAATTTAAGGCAGGCGAAGCACCATGATGTTGGAGCAACTTTGGCCTTTTATCAATTTGAAAAGTGTAATTTCATAAACGTACTGATGGACAGCAGGAGTAGCGGAGAGGAGTCTTCTTCCGCTGCCATTTGAATTAGAAGCAGTGGTGGTATTTGTGGCGTTTGCGGTACTTGTTGTGTTTGACGCAGTGCTATTGGTGGCAGTGGCGTTGCTGCTCGAGGTGCTGGTAGACGACGATGAATTCGAGGATGAGGTAGTCTGATTTGTGGATGTTGAGTTGGAGCCAGTGCTGCTCGAGGTCTGATTGGTAGTCGAGTTTGAGGTGCTGGTCTGGCTGGAGGTTGAGTTACTCGCTGCCGTCGAATTGCTTGAGGAAGTTTAGTTCGTGGCATTGGTACCGCTTGACGTACTGTTCGCCGAACTTGAGCTATTAGATGAGCTAGATGAATTGGACGAAGTTGAATTCGATGAAGTGGTAGCATTGCTCGTGTTTGCAGATGCACCCTCAATAATTTGATTGCCATCAACATCAAGCGCTATCCTCGTGACATTAATGTCACTTCTGTAAACATCCCAATGGAACTTCTTGACTGCTGCTCTGAACTCAGCAGCAGTAGCATTGGTCTTAATAGGTCCGCATGGAATAAATTTAGAAAGATTAAATGGATTCTAAAAGTTCAAATAATAATCTTTTCCATCGAGGTTTGGGCCGACTGTGACTTTGGTCTTCTCAAGTGTTTGCTCAGGCATCATGCTCAGCTGTTGGATTTCTTTGATGGCTTGGCTATGATTGGTGCCATTGTTTGACTCAATTTCGACGGCGACGGAGAAGTAGCCTCCACCTCCAGTATTTATGTGTTTGGCGTTCAAGTAGTAATGCTCACCTTTTGTGAGGTTGTACCATTGTGACACTTTTTATGATGTCTTGAGCCTGCCGTCATAGAAATAGCTTCTATAGTAATCTAATCCTAGGTTGAGGACAGAGGTGGCGTTTGTGTCTGAACCTGGAGTTGACTATTCTTTACTTTTTTTGGTCCAGCGAAATTTGGCATTTATCGTCACAGGTCATGTAAAAACGATATCTTGTGGTAGCCGGTGGCACAAACCATCCTTTGTAGAGATTGCCAATTTTGGAGCCCTCGTTGACTTTTGCTTCAAGTTAAGTAGCTAGCTCAATCACACCTGATTTGGTCTCTAAATTGGTAAAAGATGGCGTTGTAGAATCATTAACAAATTTTCTCCAGATTCCTTATTGGCCAATATATGACTTCGTTAAATTGGAGACAGTTGGTGAGGTGTCAAGAAGACATTTAAATGAGTCTTCACTCCTTTCTTTAATTTTACATGGAATACCATCGACTTTGGCATCGATCGTCCCATTGATGAAACCATGTCCTTGTACTGTAATATTCAGACCACCAGTACTGTAGCCTTGGTGGGAGCTGACGTTGAATATGACTGGCAAGGTTCTAGCCGTATAGCAATCTGACTCATCATAATTACAGAAATTTGCTTCGGTGTTTTGAATTACCGATTTTCCAGTTTCCCACATCATACTAATACTTGTGTTTTTCGTAATTGGCATTGGCCCGATGGCTCCGATCACGCTGTTTCTCCTGTATCCACCATAGGATACTGTATTCTTAATCTGGTCGAAGTTAATGAGGCTCATTCCAATTTTACCATTGATGAAAGGAAGCTCTTCGACCTCCAAATCTCTGATGAGCTTCAGAGTTGATCTAGGGTCAAAGATGAGCTCGACGTCAGCAGAATAATAAAGGATCCTGGGTGAGATGTAGTATAGAGCTGGCGAGTAGTCCTATCTAAAGATGACTCTGCAGTTGTTCAATGCGTTACTCGCACATGTGAGGATATCCTGGCCTGATTGAACGCTGACGTAGAATGTTAAAGTTGAAAAGTGATCAAACATATCTCCTGGAAGCTGAAATAGATTTGAGATTGAAGGAAGGCGATACGCAATCGCTCCGAGCTGAGGATGACTGTTAAACACATCTTCCTCGGAAAGAGGTGGAGCTGCGACAGTCGTATTCAACTGGTCAGACGTCAAAAGGACCCTGTTCAGCTCTGCTGTCGTCTGCAGTCCAACACCCATGATGAAAATATGGGTACCACCTCCATATGAAGCATAGTTCACTCCATTCGGCTTCTCCGACTCGAAGTTCGTTCCTTTAGCCATCTGCAATTCTTGCTCACGATACCCGATACCATTCAAGTATGTGGCAGGCGCTGCAGCTGCTTAAACGATTGAAGGAGCATCTCCATGCTGACAAAGCATCATCAGCATGAGGAACATAGCAACCGTACTACTTAATGAAGAAATCGCTTTCTTCCTTTTCTTGTCACCCTTGCTCGCACGCAAATGTGTCGGTGATCCAAAATAGTTCATTTGTTCTATAAAATATAGATGATTAATGTTGTTGCCCACCTTGAGTTGCCTTACTTACTTTGCTCTTGTAA
>Ga0138259_1244712_pt1 | contig 12829 bp, 20 predicted proteins | sample RNAA_220151111_FD_105236 | JGI IMG/M metagenome (GOLD analysis project Ga0138259, IMG submission 105236) | Metatranscriptomics of polar marine prokaryotic and eukaryotic communities from Palmer Station, Antarctica after 24hr light incubation -... | ecosystem: Environmental > Aquatic > Marine >...
AAACGTTTTAAGATATTTGGCAGTTGAATTGAATTTATTTAGTTTTATTATTTCTCGATTATTCATTCATCTTACTTGTCGAATATTGCAACTTAATTTCTTAGTATATTATCTAGAGTTTGCTCATTCACCTGGCTCCTGGTTTAATTCACTTTCCTTCATCGGCACCGTTCTTGCCTGCCTTGGCGCCTTTCTGGCTGGCCTTTTTAAGCTCGAGCCTTTTCCTCTTTAAGAGTTCGATCTCTTTCTTCTTGGCGTCCATAATCCCAGCCAGCTTCTTCTTCATAGCTTAATTCATGAGGGCCTTTTGCTCTTTCATTCTTTGTTATTTCTCTTCTTCTTGTTTGACGAGGGCGAGCTCAGCTGCCTTTGGGTCAATGTCGTCTGGTTGCGCTTTCTCCCCACTGGGTTGGCTATCAAGTCTTGGGCTGCCGGCACGTCTTCTCGCTGAGGCTGGATTTAACACCTACTCATTGGATTCCTCAGTCGCGCTCCGTTGAGATTCTAGGACTCTCAAGACGGATCGAGCCTTGCGAGCCTACTCAGTGTTGCCTGGGGCGGCTTGAGCGGGTTGACGCTGTCCACCGTCACCTTCTTGGAGGGACGTCTAGCTCTCTGGCTCGAGGAAATCTTTCAGGGTGCTTCCTCGGTTCTCCTATCCGGGCTATCTGGCTCGCATGCCTGCCGTGAGGCCATCGAGGTCGTCCATCACCTGCTGCGTCGCGGTTCGTCCTCTTGCTTTTGGATTCGCGTCTGGACTGCCATCCGCGGCATCGCCAGCGGCCTTGGCATCTGCCACTTGGCCAATGCCCCGGTAGTAACGACCATCATCAGCTCCGGCTGCCTCTTGCTGACCTGGAGCTACTCGCAGGCTTGCAGAAGGCTCGCCTACCTCGAAGCCTGGCTTCTGCTTCATCCCTGCATCGAGATGGCTTAGCTGTGCCAGTACCTTCTGAATCTCAGTTTGAACCTCTACACCAGCGGCGGCCTACTTCGCGGCTCCAGGCTCCGCTGCCTCGCCTGCGACCACTGCTGCTACACCAGAGGAGCCGTCATGGCCACCAGGGCCATGAGCCACCATCCCTTCCATGACGTGCTGGTCTTTGGCCCGAGCGTGAGGGTAATCGATTCCTTGCAGCTTCTTGAGCAGCTCGCTGACTGTGGTCTAGATCTGCGGGTACTTTTGCTCCTACTTCTACTTCTCCTCGCCCTCTTGCTGGATCTGCTTCAAGGAGGTCTCAATCGCATGCTTTGAGAAGGTGTCGTTGAAATAGTTGGCTGGGACCTGATCTTCTTGAGCTGGGTGCTTACCTACCGCATCCTTCTCGAACGGGTTGGGTCCAAGGTCGTCGGCCGGCGCCTCTTCAGGGTCTGATCGCTTCTTTTTACTACTTGGCACTGCCTGCTCGTCCATCCGGCTTCTAGCCAAGGAGAACTGGTTCGCTTCCCGCTGGTCCTTGTTTATTTATTTACTTTTGTTGAAGCTCTCTGGAGACTGGAAGTCTGCTGCCTAGAAGTTGCGCACAGGAGAGCCGGCGAGGACGTTCTCGAAGGCGCCTGCAGGACGGGCTCCTTAACCATTCTCATCTGCACCACCATCCTCACCGTCGACGGTAATTTAATATTATTATCTCTTATTACCTCTGGGAGGACCGTCATGCTGGAACTGGATGCGAGCGCCATCGTCGTCAGAGTCCATGTCATCATGCGAGTACACCCGGTCAGAGTGGCCACCTACACCAGGGATGTGACTCACAAGCTGTGACTGCTGGACTACCATCTGACTCTGGAGGTCGAAATCTCTTCCACTCTGGACAAAGATGGGCTCAACGTTGCTCTCATCCTCGTGGGTCTCGCCCCTTCTGGAGTCCAGAGCGGGGTTGAGAATCTCGTCAATTTCATCGAGCAGATGGCTTTGGTTGATAAAGCCTCTCTTGGCAGCTGCTGACTTGGTATCTAAATTATTATCATCCAGCTCACCGTCCTCGCCTTCGGCATCCTCTTCCACTCCTTCACCAGGTTTTTCCTTCTTTGTGATAATGCTCTTCTAAACTTCTTGCAGATGCTCTATCAGAATATCTATCTTCTCCAGGTCTTGATTCCTTATCTCCTCAATCTCATTTAGCTCCTGCATCTCTTTACCTTTTTCTTGTCTTGTCTTGGGCTGCTCCCCAAAGTAATCACAAGTTAGGCAGATGTATACGTGGGCCAACTTGGGCGTGGCCTTGAGATGCTTGAAGCCATATTTGGCGACCTTGAAGAGCCAGAAGAATAGATAGAGGACATTGATGACCAGAATGACCAAGTACAACATCTTCTCGATCTTCACGTCAAGATCGAAGATGATGAAGACCAGGCTAATATAGCCAGTGAGGCAGAGGGTGAGATACATCGAGAAGTCAATTGTGTTGAGCTCCTGTAGTTTTACTACCTTTTGGCTCTCAGCAGAGACCTGGCCTGATCTAAAGATCATGAAGATCAAGAACTAGAAGGTGACCAGGAAGACTCCGGCAACACCGACTTGAAATTCTGTCATGAATGGTGCAAACTGAGCGACGATGACCAGCACGAGCTTGATAATGAGACCAAAATATTCAATGATGAATTCTTTGCGGCTTCTCAGCAGCAGATAGGTTGGAGCTAGCACGACCCAGATGAGGACATAGCCGAGGAAGCAGATGATCATGCCTGAGCTGGCTATGGCCGCAGAGTCACATACCATGGCAGAATCATAGTAGTTGAAGGCTACAACTGCCACAGAATCCTTGGAATTCTTAGTGTGATGAGGCCCAGCGTATTCGATATCTTGGCAGACCAGGTACATCAAGAACTGTTGAGTGATCTGGGTGTTCATCATGAAGGCCAAGACCATCACTGCGATGGTTGAGGCGTGGAACTGGTACCGACGCAGCCTCAACCAGGTCTTCTCCTTCTGCTCGGCTGCTTCTGCTCGCTTGTCGCGTATCCTCCGCCTCACAGAGTTGGTGCTGAGGTCTTGTCTTGAGCGTGCTGATCGGCCGCCGATGCCGCTTCGCGCGTCGGTGACCAAGGATCTTTGGCTGACATCATCTGCCTGGGTGACGTTGCTGGGTCTACCTCTTGGTGCCAGCGTTGGTTATGATGAGTTATATTTCCGCAGCTACCGGAGCTAACCAGCAGCACCTGGATAGTCTGATTGCTAGTATGCTTGCTGCTCTGCGGGGTAATAGGCGGACTGGTACGCCCTGCCGCCCTCAAGCTTTTGCTGCCTCATATGCTCAGGATATTGACCAGGCTGCAGGATCTTCGAAGGAGATGTAACCACGATGGCACTCTGCAGCCGTTGTTGGCCATATTTCTCATGGGCGTTGTTCTCGTTGACAAAGCGTTACTAGCCCTCATCCCAATATCTACTTTTAACCATTTAAGAATTTATGTTTAGCAGACCTTGTTCTCTACCAAGTGGTGGCTGCTGCTGACCCGATGCTGGATTATTTGTTAAGGCGCGATTTAAGCCAGGATGCTCTGACCTTGGCCTCTCATTCCTTGGTGGCGGAGTCTGAGCGTTCTGTCGCCATGCGTCGGTTCTAGAGACTCCCTTTGGGTTGCTCTCATCAAAGAATGGCGTCTTCCTCTCATCAGGTGCCTGAATTGGTAGAGGCCTGTGCCCTTGCTACGCGAAGAAGTTGATGCCTTATTCATCAACCACTCTCATTGAGTTATCGTTTTGTACCACATAATTGAGATTCTAAATATTGATTTAGCTGCGGCCAGCAACCGGGCTGCTTCCAGGGATAGACTCCATGTCCTGTTGCCTTGGGCGGGTCCGGGCTCTCCTCGATTCTCTGATGTCTTGGTGATCTTGCTCGCCTCCTTCGTACTGCTGGTGGCCTTAGCCTCTCATATTTAATCGCCCAATGTTGCCATTCGCTCCCTGAAGATGGCTACCAATACCACCTTCTGGAAGTAGGGCGCTCGAGTTGTTGTTGTTGGGACTTCGTAGGTCCATAGAGGCCGCATAGAGGCCATCTCGTTGAAGTTGAGGGTGCATTGATTCCTGCAAGTGTCTCGTCTGGTGCTGTGATTGTACCTCGTACTGCATGTCTCCTCCCAACCCAAGCTCCTGACCCGCAAGGCCAACAGCATCTACGCCGCCCTTCGGAATTATGATCTGCTGGCTCGATGCAGCATTCAATCTTCTGCTGTCAAAAGCGCCTCTACCAAGAAGTTTTGCCTGAGAATGGTGATTATGTGCGTTAGATGTTGCCCTTGAATAGGCTGATTCATAGTTCGATTGGATGTCTCCAGCATTCGTTACCGAGTAGGAGGCCCTGTCTGCTTATGCCAGTTGGGCTTCATCGAGTTGCTGGTAAAGAGGATTTTAATAAATAGGATTGGCGAGCTTTTATTCTTAAAATTCTGCGTTATTCCTGTTTATCTAATCATCATGTCGTTCCTTCAACATCGCCCTCGTCTTGCTCTTGTCCAGGTCTTGCTGCTCTTGCATCTTCTCCTTGGCCTATCCCTGGAATTTTGCTGCGAGTTGGGCTTACTCCTGCTAGCCTGGGGTCTTGGGTGGACAGATGATGTTCTTGAGTGCTATTATCATTAGCAGTGCAGTCGTAACGCTGGCCATGACGATCAGCTGAATAGTCCTTCTATCCATTTTGGCCTTCTTGCTCAGCGCGACTTGGGCAGCTACTGCATCCGTGTTTAAATTCTAAGTTCTAGTCCTCAAAGGGACGACAACATTCGCCACATCAGTCGCATTGTATATGATGAGCTTTTAGCTATGGTAGCACTAGTAATCAGCGGTCATGAGTGGGATACGATAGAAGGTTCTCATGGTTTCGACGAAGGACTTGAGGTAGGCGTTTGGGTCATGACCCTTTCTTATCCAGTATCTCGAGAAAATCTACGACAACAACACGAAGAAGATGACGTAGTTGGCGATGTTCTTGAATAGATAGAACCCAGATGAGATCGAGTTCTTGCTTTGTCCGCTCAGCGCCAGGTCGGTGACGAACTTGACGGCCAGAAGCACGATGATCACGTTGAAGGCCATGCCGAAAAGTGTGTAGCCCCCATCTGAATAGGTTATATTACTACCGTCGCTGCTGAGAGAGCACTGTTGGCACTACCCATCGAAGTCTCTGTAGTAGTTGGGAGAGCACTCTTTGCACATCAGACCTTGATAGCCCTCTTCGCAGCGGTTCTCGGCCAAGCACGTCGAGGAGTTGTGAATCTAGCCGCACTTGATGAACAAGTCATCGTCGACATTCAGCCTCTGGTACCCGACGTTGGACGACAAGTTGGCGCCACCCTTGCAAGTCATAACTGTTTAGTTGCACGTTGAGCAATCCTGCACATGTACAGCACCAGATGCGGTCGTTTGGTTTACCTTTTCGAGCAGATAGTAGCTTGGTCCTGAGCACACCTAGCAAGTGCCGTTTTTGTTGATGACTTCGCCAGCTGAGCAGGCCTAAGACTTGAACACCACGTCATTGATGACCGTTGTGAACGACGAAGAATTTGAGTTGAAGATCGTGAAGTTGATCTTCAGGGTCATTTCTTGGTCTGGTGTGGCCTAAATCTGGAACTTTGGTACCGTGATGATGCCATGAGTGGCTTTATAGAGAGCTATCTTGGTTGCCTTCTCGCCCTCTGGCAGCAGCATAGCTGGAATGGGCACATTATCATTTTAAACTGTTGTTTAAGTTATTCCATCAGTCGCTGTGTGTGCCAACTCGAGGGTCAGCAGTGAGAAGTCATCATAAATCTGAACTTCATTCCTGCCGTTTATGCGGTCATCGACAATTGCGATGGGCACGTCACCAAATATTGTGGTACTTCTCACTTTGAAGTCGTCAAGACCATAGCGCTTTCTGAACGCTGCGTTGTCGGTCACGGCTAAGGGCTGCTGCACCACATAGTTCAAGGTCTCGTGCTCCTTGAGTTTAGCCATCATTATCGGGACAAAAGCATCGTACTCGGTCTGGTTCGCAAAGAAGACGCCATTGTTGCCAATATAGGAGACAACGAAGCTCTGTTCAATCAGGTTACTCAGGCTTGCTGGCACAATTGGCTCACATTGGGTGTAATACAAGGCTTTGACAATCGTATGGTTGGCTCCAGTGGACTCGACGTCCTTTCCTAGCGCTACATCATACACCTTGCTATTTACGAATTGAGCTCCGTCCATAATCGTGAGCTTGCTGTCGGACAAGAAAGTACACTCGAAGAACAAGGCTGGCCCTTTGCCACGACGGGATTGATCCGTGAGGCGTTCAAAAGTCTTCTTCAACTCGCCATCTATGGACGTCTAGACGTGCAGCTCCTGGTCATAGAGCAAAGCTTCATTGCCTTCAAAAACGTTCTTGCCGTCAATGACAGAATTATGAACGAACTTTGTATAGAGAGCTGCACCTTGTTAGCTGCTACAGTTGATGAACTTGCTTGAAGTTACGTTATGCACAGCTCCAGCCCATGGCTAACCAAAGTTGGTCGATGTGTTCTGCTTCAGGAAAACTGCTCCACCGCGGATCAGCGCGCTCTAGCCAACAAAGGATGAGTTGCTGACTACAAACTTGTAGCAGTTAAGGCAATATATGCTTGCACCTTCCAGAGCTTGAGAGTCCAAAACCTAATTGAAAGTAATATTACTCAGCTCTAGTGTTTGAATCCCTTCAAAGTACATTTGGTTATAGGTCAATGGTGTCGTTTGATTTATCTGGTCCATCTTTATAGTTCTTTGGGGAGCTGCTGCCACAGTGCCAGCAGCCGCAGCCAGCATCCTCCTTCTACGCCAGGAAGATGAATAGCTCGCAGCCTTTCCATTATGGTTTGTGGACTTCGTCTGCCTCGCGTAGAAGTTGTCGCCGTACTTCCTGCCCAGATTGTAGGCAAAGTTTGTCCTCGTGATGGTAATGAGGTACTCATCCAGCTCGTCGAACATAATGGTTCCACCGTTAATATATGCCTTATTATTATCAAAGGTTGAATCTTCAATTGTCACGTTGACGCTATCTAGGCCAGCTGCATATATTGCTCCACCACCTCGAGCTGACCCTAGTCTAAATGAGCTGCCTTAGACCGTAATCTTAGGACCAAAATAGTCTGTACTTTTTGCCTGTGCTGAATAACCAATGTTGAGATATGCTCCGAAAATTTGCTTCAATCCAATGGTGTTATACTATGACGATTCAAAAGTACTGTTCCTAATCTCCAAGCTGGGTTATGGGCCAGTATATTCAGGAGCATAAGCACCTTCAAACTTAATGGTACTGGCTCCGATAGTCGCAAAGTTATCAGAAAATCGCATATTACTCATGGAAGCGCTCGTATCTTGGAGCAACATCGAATTCGTTCCATTTAATGCATGTCCATTGCTTACCTGGACCCTATCAAAAACAACTGTATTATTACCATTGTTGTATATCGACGCCATGCTATTATTTGTACCAGCGATATTCTGATCCATGACTATTCCAGTGAAAGCAAACGTCTAATTTGCTGCAGATATATGCATTACTCCTGATGAATTTGCGTAATTAGCCTTAAATACCGCATCTGCGATTGTCATGCTCTGAATATTCTTAGGCTCCTTGTTATGATAGTAGATGACGCCGCCTACCTTTGACGTGCAATTGCTAAATATCGAATTCTTAATGGAGATTGAGGTAGCATTTGGGACGATCTCAACGGTTGCACCTTCATCAAGAGTGTCCAGAACCTGCAGGAATGTTCCATTTGCCTTGGAGCTGATGTTGGTAGCAACGATGCCGTCAAGTATGATATTTGACTGCATGCTTCTGATGAAGGAACCTTCTCTCGGGATGTCATTCACTTGAAGATTGAAGTCGATGTTTTTCACGGTGACGTTCTTGAAATGAGCGAATTAAGAAGGCTATAATATTCTTCCATTTTTATCCTAATAATGCGCGGATGAGGTAGCGGTGGCAGGAGCTGTATAGCTATAGTTGCGGAAGTCGAAGAAGTACCTGGCGCTTTTGTCTGTTTCGACGGTGTCTATGCTTATTGCTGCATGTTCCACAGGTGGACCTGAGTAGTTTGGGTCCTTGATCTGCTTCTGGCGTATCATATCTCTAGGCTGTATCCTGGAGGTTGAGAACACAGTATTCATTATGAATACTTGCTGCGGTCCTGTTGCTGGATTGAAGGTTTGCATCACTTGAACCATTCCTTTTGCTTTGGTATTGGTTGTGGTGGGTTTTAAGTTTAATTAAGAGAATGAGCTGTCAAGAAGTGCTGCTGCATCAAATAACTGCCATTATCTTTCCATACCAACGAACTAGTTGCCATCCAGGTACAAATTGGCTATTGGCTTCTTGAAGTTGAAAAGCTGCTGCTTCACCTGCTCGGTCTGGGTCTAGTAGACGTCCTTTAATATGGAGTTCTTGATGGTCATTGCCATACCAGCTACTTCGAGATCTGTAAAATTGGTCTGACTCGTTTACAACACCGTAGTAACAGTGGGCTGGAAGTCAATGGCTGGATTGGGATTGAATTGGAACAACATCTGAATACCATCGAAGATCGTGTCGGAGATGTCGACATCATATTATAGCGCATCGTGGAAGAAAGTCAATAGACCTCCTTTCGCTCCCATCGTCTCGGTCACGGCAAGTGCTGGAATACAGGTGAAGTTGATATTCCTGAATGTGCTGTTTGAGATTTATAGCTTCGGCCTGGTGACTTCTAGACCAGTGAAGTTATATATCTAGAGCCGAATTGGACTACCAGTATCCAGCTTCTGGTAGAGCGTCAAATTTTGGAAGTTCAACTAGCTCAAAGACAAGGAATTGGCAGCCACGGACAGCAACCCTGATGGAATCTGAGGATCGCTGGAGCTCAAGTCGCCGTCGAATACCACGTTGGTGAGACTGACGTTCTACATTCTGAAGTCTTTGATGGTAAACTCGCCGTGGAAGTTGTCATAAATGATGGCAGATGCATACGGGCTGGCGCTTGGCTTGATGGAGACCATGTTGATCACCAGGTCCTTCAGCGTCACTGTGTGGTTCAGGTACATCTCCACAGAGACGAGGTCCAGATAGCTTACATCTAGGGACTTGAAGAAGAGCTTATCCACCTGAGCGACGTCGATGAAGGTCGAGGACGTGATGCTGATGTTCTTCATGCCACTCTATGAGTAAAAGATAACAGCGTCCTTGAACTTTGTGGCTTTGACGTGCCAGAAGGAGACATTGTGCATATTGAGCTCGTATACGTTGATCGTTGTCAAGATGGCTGCACTCTGGTCATTGTTGATCAGTTGGTTCTAGACTTTGAGGCCTGTGATGGGCCTGACTGTTTGCTGCTTGAAGAATTAGTAATGAGGCGAGTTCAGTCGATAAAACATCAAATCATTTACTGGATAAACTCCCTCAAAAACATTGTTCGAGAAGTCAAGAAGAAGCACATCAGAGATTGCAAAAAGAGAACCTTAGAAACTTTCAATATATGTTTATTCATAGCCAAAGACGCCTTTCGTAGATTGTTATGCAATTCCAGCTGAGCAATTGATGATTGTGTTGCCTGAGATGATTGTGGTATCATTTGCAGGGTCTTTAATGAAGCGAGGTCGAAGCGTCTCAAGCGAAGAATTAGATGTTAAATTAGCGTTGAAAACTTTGGCCATTCTGCCTTGAGAAGGTGATATTTGTCTTGAGATATTCACGAAGTTAAACATCTAGCTGATCGATTCTGCAAAATCAGTATTATTGCACTATATTCTGACCAGGCCAGTGTCTGTCTGGCACGTGCCCACCACTCTTCTGAACGTATTGTTGGTGATCTGGATGCCTCTGCCGCAGTAATTGTAGATATCGACCTTGTTGGTCACATTGCTATTATCCTGCTTCGTGATGGTGATCGCATTGGTTCCAATATATGCAGCTGACTCATTAAAAATGTTGTTCTTGATTATGACTTCGCCTTGAGTTATGTTATAGCTGCTGTTCCGCACGGTATTGACGGCTTAGCTGATTGATATGAGTGAGTTGCCCACAATGTTTCTGTTGAACTGGTTGTCTGTGATATTGACCCACTGACCATCTTTGAAGTTGTCTACCACGATGAGAGAAATCACCTGATGGATGCTGTTCTACATCGGGATGAGGTATTCGGTCTTCTTATCGAAGTAGATGGAGTAGAAGTTCTCGAGCTTGGTCCAGGCGGTAGTCGCAGTCATTTCAAAAGTGGCACTATTGGGGCTCGCGGTCTAGCTAAGTGGCTCATAGTAAGTGCAAATGTCATTGAAGTTAATGCGCACATCGTTAATCTGATTCTGAGCAATAGTGATATTCCCTTTGAAATGATTCAGATGGAGAACCAATCCAAACTTCAGCATCTACCAATTCACCTTTTGTGTGAAGTACGGTGAACCATTGCCTGGGCTCTTGAGCATGAAGTGGTTTTCAATCGTGTTATTGGTGAAGACGAGATCATGGCATTTTGTATCGGGTGCAGAACAGTCCAAGAGCATGAACTCTGAGGTACTGGGTCCGTAGTGGCTCTTGATCTACTTCTTTAGCCCATCGTTATAGTATGTGATTGGATTATTCGGTGTTCCTGAGAATAGCGGGTAATCATTGCTGACCACGCTGCCACAGAAGCTCATATTCAGGAACTCAGACCCAGTGATCGTCAAGTGCCATGGCCATTCATATGCAGCGAGCGTCGTGGAATTGCCGGTAGTTGTATTGGTTATTGTGGTTTCATTGATATTTCTTGGCAGCCTCACGATGGAGCCCATCTCATAGAAGATGTTGGCAAAAGCGCTATCCTTGATCTCTAGCTGATGGATGTGGCCGTGAGTAGTGACATTCCTGTCTATGGTCTTCATCTGGAATATTGAATCATATGACCTATAAGCACAAATGGGATTCGTATCAATGTCAATCATCAATTCATTATTATTGACGCTTGGGCAGCTATACTGTCTATCACTGGTCCACTGGCAGTCTTGGCCTAAGTTATTGGTGGTGGGTGAGTAGTACTTGACCAAAGAGTCCAATGAATCCAGATAGATTCCTTCCCATTGGAGACGCTGTGGTACCTGGATGTGGAAGTGAGCTCCAACTTTGTTGAAGAGCCTCACAGAATACTTGGGTGTGCTGCTAGTTCGACAGGCCGTCGACCTGTAAGCGATGCTGAGCTGGCTCACATCTGTACAATCGAGAGGCTTGATGGTTAGATGGAACTCAGGGTTGGTCCAGTCGACGCCTACGTCCTCCTCTTTTTAAGTGATATACGAATCCATATATGTTTTCGTAACATAATGATCTCCAGTCTCAAGAAAGAGCGTGACGTTGGCACCAACCGTCGCCGTTGCTTGCTTGTAGGCCTGGTATATGGCTGCCATGAAGCTCTGTTAGATTCTAAAATCGCTTGGATACTAATCCTTGACCTCTGCATTGTTCACGTTAAGCACCACAACGTGAACCTCCCTCTAGGATAACGGGGAGGTCGAGTTGAGCATCGTTTTGTTGGTGCATTGACCTTTTCGTGCATAGCTCGTCGGAAGTTGAAGATATGTCTATCCCTTGCATGTAAGGCACTAGTCAGGCCCATCTCGAGCACAGGATCGACATGCTGGATCACAGTCTTAGCAAAAGGTCTTATTCACAGTATGAGTTGTGGTGTTGAAGTCCACCGCTGGGAATTCGTGATGATCACAGACTCTTTTGCAAGTGGTGTTTGTTCGATCGAGAATGTAGCCGTCTGCGCATAGTAAAGGTTCCTCGAGGCCAGTCGTGCTATCGAAGCGGCAATGCTTAACATGCGCTCCGGTGCAGCGGCTGCAGTTCCTATTTCTGACGCCCCAGCCATCTGAGCACAAAGTGCAGGCCACCGTGCTACCCGTCGGAGAAGCAGCAGCAGGAGTGGTGCTGGTAGCGGGGGTCATTGTCTCGCATTCGGTGCAATTCGGGTGGATCTCGGTGCAGTTGTAGCAGTAATTGAGACCGGCAGTATTGGTACGCTGAGCCCAGCCGTAGTCACAGATCTCACAACCACCGCAATCAGCACGATTTTGGTAGCAACCGATCCTAAAATCGGGATTCGGTGTCGTCAGGACATTACAAGTCCTCCTGGGAGTACGACAGGACGCATATGAGCTCAAGTCGGCGAATCTGCCCCAGCAAGTGACGCAGCTGGTGAGGTTGAAGCTCTCACACAGGTTGCAATACACGCTCTCGCATCTGGCCACCACCTTGACGTTGTACTCGGGAGCCTGCTGAGCTATCGGCGTCGTCTGGAGCGGCGCCTCGTACTCCAGGGCTTTCTACCTCAGCTCGGTCAGAGATGTTGTGAAAGTGTGATTAGGATTGATATAGGTCTCCGTCGTCAGCCACTTGATGATCTCGTATCGACTGCCAAGGACGAACCCCTTGTCATCCATGTATGAGTACTAGCACATGGGTGACTGCTGTCCACTCACTCCTGCACCTTGACCATTAGTGGTATTTGTCACGCCACTGTAGCCACAGAAGGGACCCAGGTAGATGCACTGCATATTGATATGGTCACCCACAGTATTATGGTCAGCGTCCGGGCAGCTCGGAACGCAAATATTCAGATATGTGTTCGCGTATGACGAGAAGTACTTGTATAGATATAGGTTAGGCTCGCACCGCCTACATGTCTATTACACATATGACTAGCTAGCCGTACTCCCAGCCTCTGACTCAGCGCACTCGGCGCAGCCAAAGATATAGTCTCCGCACACAACAGCAGTGGCACTGGGGCACATCATCAGGAAGAGGAGGCACACTAGCGTCTGCAAAGAAGCTTTCATTTTTATATTTTTGAAAAAAAAAGAGTTGCG
>Ga0138259_1284348_pt1 | contig 12819 bp, 10 predicted proteins | sample RNAA_220151111_FD_105236 | JGI IMG/M metagenome (GOLD analysis project Ga0138259, IMG submission 105236) | Metatranscriptomics of polar marine prokaryotic and eukaryotic communities from Palmer Station, Antarctica after 24hr light incubation -... | ecosystem: Environmental > Aquatic > Marine >...
AATAAAGTATGCAAGACGACCACCAAAAGCACGTTTCATTCCCTGCTGCACACGTTTTAAGCCCCAAATAAGCAAGGCTACCCCACCTGCTAAACCAATGAGCAGTTGGGTAATACTGGTGTCTGATACAGGGTCGATATGCGCCTCTTAATAACTAGAATATTGTCCTTGGCGGGGTTGCATTAGTCGCGGCTAGAGTGCCACACTGCAAACTACACTATACAATAACACAAGAACCTAAAAAAACTCATAATTTGAACTATATAGTCATGAAAAATAAAGTTATTTTACTGATTTTAGGTGGTCTAGGTTATTCCTATGCACGAAAGTTAATGGGCCACCTCGAGGGATCGGACGATTCAGGAGAGGCTGACTTGTGGAAAGGCCAATCTGTGCTGCCCTCCATGTCCAGCCCCTGCCATGGCAGTAACCACGAAGGGATTCCACCACCGGACCATGTCATCGCTCAAACAGCCCTTTACCACGCGTTTTGCAACGTGTGGGCATCGCTAACCCTGAGTGGATACAACCAAAACCGGTTTGGAGTTGACGTATGACAAGCCCCACCTCTGCAGATCATCATTTTGACTACATCATTATCGGCGCAGGATCTTCTGGCTGTGTAATAGCTAACCGGCTTAGTGCAAACCTAAATTGCGAAGTGTTGTTGCTGGAAGCTGGCCCACGTGACCGCCACCCATTGATCCATATGCCTTCTGGCGTTGCATTATTACTTAAGCATAAAAAGCTCAATTGGTGTTACAGGTCTGCACCACAAAAAGCGATGAATGAGCGCCAAATCACTATACCGAGAGGAAAAACCCTAGGTGGCTCCAGCGCAATCAATGGCATGGTTCATATACGTGGCCAACGTGAAGATTATGACGAATGGCGCAGCTTGGGCAATGCTGGTTGGGGCTATGACGATGTATTACCGTTTTTTCGCCAGTCTGAAACAAACTTGGGGGCTAATCTTGACTCCGGTTATCATGGCAGCCGCGGCCCATTAACCATAAGTGACCGCTCTAGCACTCACCCTTTAAGTGACCAATTTGTTGAATCTGCAGTAGCTACAGGCATGCTTCATAACCAAGACTTTAATGGCAAGCAACAAGCCGGTGCAGGACGCTACCAGGTTGCCCAAAAAGAGAGCAGGCGATGCAGTGCTGCGGTGGCTTATTTGCACCCTATTACAGATCGTCCTAATCTAACAGTGATCACTGGAGCTCACGTTAGGCGAATTATCATCAAAGACGGCATAGCACTCGGAGTAAGCTATCAAGTAGAAAACAGAGTAAGCCAAGCATTTGCTAGTAAAGAAGTGATTTTGAGTGCTGGTACAATTGGCTCACCTCAATTACTTATGTTATCAGGCATAGGCCCAGCGGATGAGCTATCTAGGCATAATGTAAAAATGCACCTAGACTTACCTGGAGTAGGAAAAAACCTACAAGACCACCTTAACATTTCTGTATTGGCCCACACCAAAGAAGCCAATAGCCTTTATGGCGTAAACAAAGGCATTGGTGCTTTAACGACAGGCATACGATATTTTTGGAACAAATCTGGGCCAGGGTCCTCCAACGGCGTCGAATGTGGTGCGTTTACTAGCTCTAGCTTTAGCCCCAAGCGGCCCGACATCCAACTTCACGTCATACCCTTAATGATATTTCCCGAACCCGTGCCTGAAATAAAAGCCCATGGAGTGACTATTCATGCATGTAATTTACGGCCTACAGACGCAGGCGAAATAACCTTGGCTAGCGCTAATCCTAAACATTCACCGATTATTGATCAGCGCTTTTTGCAAACTCAAGGCAACATTGACCGTATGCGTGAATGTATTTATGTCTGCCGAGAAGTACTCGCCAGTGGGCCTTTTTCAGACCTTATTAGCCATGAATATTCACCAGGAAATAAAGTGCTCACCGACGCCCAAATATGTGATTTTATAAAGGCAACTGCAGAAACTGAATACCACCCAGTGGGCACCTGCTCCATGGGTCAAGGTGAGTTAGCCGTGGTAGATGCCGCATTACGTGTTCATGGTATTAAGGGTTTACGTGTAGCAGACGCCTCTATTATGCCTAAAATTATTAGTGGCAACACCAACGCAACGTGCGTCATGATTGGCGAAAAAGCATCAGCCATGATCATTGCTGATGCGAGTCGCTAAACTAGATTTTAGTGCTAACACCCTTTACTGAAACTGGCCATAAGCTAAGTTATTGCTGCCATCCAAACCCTTTTTAGGGGGCATTAGGCAGCAACAGCATGAACACTAACAATAGCCTAAGAAACTTCAAATCATGGCTATTAGATTATTTCAAAGTAGCGATCCATCTCCCAATCTGAAACATGCTTTCGATACTCTCGTTCTTCCCACTCACGCGACGCTGCGAAGTGATCCACAAAGGCATCACCAAATAATTCACGCGCTGCTTTTGATGCCTTAAGACGCTGAGCAGCGTCCCATAATGTGGTGGGAAGCTTAAGGTAAGCTGGATGTTCCTGATCATAGGAGTTCCCTTTGACCTGTTCCTCTGGCTCCCATTCATTCATGATCCCGTATAACCCCGATGCTAGGGCTGCTGATAGCGTTAGGTATGGATTACCGTCAGCTGACCCTAAACGGTACTCAACTCGTTGGGATTTTTCACTACCAGGAATAACTCGCAATGCAGTAGTACGATTTTCTACTCCCCAGGTGGCATCGGTAGGCGCCCAAAATCCTGGAATAAGTCGCGTATAGCTATTAATAGTTGGTGCGATCATACACAAAAATTCTGGCATTAACCGCTGCTGGCCTGCTAAGAAATGGCGTTGTATTCTACTCATACAGTGTTGTTTATTGGGATCATAAAAAGCAGAGCCTGAACCATCTCTATGACGCAGTGATACATGGATGTGCCCACTTTGGCCAGGGCAGTCAGTCGACCATTTTGCCATAAAAGTTGCCATAAGGCCGTTGCGCTGCGCTAGCACTTTCATAAAGGTCTTAAACAACGCACCTTTATCGGCTGCACTTTCCGCTCCATCCACTGCAATTGCAGCTTCAAGCACGCCGGGGCCAGTTTCAGTATGTAGCCCCTCAATTGGAAAGTCCATTTTTTCAGACATATCCAAGATCTGCTTATAAAGATCTGCATGTACCGTGCTACGCAGTACCGAGTAGCCGAACCAATCAGGCGTTAGTGGTTTCAGGTTTTTAAAGCCTTTTTCACGAACGCTTTCAGGCGTTTCTTCAAACATAAAAAATTCATATTCTAGGGCAGAAAAAGCATCAAAACCCATTTCTTCACCGCGCTTAATGACTCTCTTGAGAAGACTGCGGGGGCAAATTTCCGCAGCCTCTTCTGTAAATTCTCCAATAAAAAGCAACATATTATCTTCAAAAGGAATATCTCTACAACTTTCTAGAATAATCCTTACTGGCGCATCTGGATAACCGGTGTGCCACCCAGTAAAGGATATATTGTCGTAGGGCTGATCTTTAGCATCCCAGCCAAGAACTACGCTACAAAAAGCAAAACCACTGTCCAGAGAAGATATAAATTTTTCTTTACTCATATACTTCCCACGCATAACCCCATCCATATCAAAAATACCTACTTTGACATGAGTGAGATTGCGCTCATTGAGAATGGCTATAGCGTCTTCTTTTGTCTTTACGTCTCTGGCTTTCATGTGAACATCCTTGCTATTTTATTTATGTAAACTGACTCATTGTATTATGCCAAAAGCGTGCTTCTTGCACTCTGTATGCTGGTGCACCTGCACTTTAATAGATCCCTTCGGTCTAACCAAATAATGGCCTACAATCCTTAAAAATTTTGACATGCCTCAATTAAATACATATTAGGTCCTAACAAGTGCTCTTGGCCACACCACCTCATGTACAATATTATTCTTATGATATTATCCTGTCAATAAATTATCGTTATTATATTTACACAAAGATACTTAATGTTAATTTATTTACAAATTAAGGGGATGGTAGAGAATTAAAGACGCATTTATGAGCCTAAAGTGACCAGATCCAGTCAAAAAAGCAACTAGCCCAGTACTTATTGTTGCTCGCCTGAGCCAAAAGCCTTAAATGCACCGCTACACATCAAACATGCCCAAACTTAGTAGCACAACACGCATCATAATCGGGGAGAAGGCAGCTGCAATAATTATTGCTGATGCTCAGCGCTAAACCGTTCGGTAGTAACAGAGGCTTGGGCTCTATCATTGTAACGTGCACCATGCACTGTGTGTTGGTTGATTAAGGCATCAAGTTGTACGACCACTTCGGCATCTAGCACTAGGTCATTAGCGCCTATATTTTCTTCTAGGTGTTCTAAGTTCTGAGTACCCGGGATGGTAATTACATTGTCGCCTTGGGCGATCACCCAAGCTAAGGCGAGCTGTGCAGGAGTGCAGCCTTGGCGCTGTGCTAATTTCACATACGCAGGTAATAACGACAGGTTAGCTGGGTAGTTATCGGCATTAAAACGTGGCATAGTTTGTCGCAAGTCATGCTCTGCCATCTGCGACGTATCGTGCAATTTGTTGGTTAAAAAACCCCTCCCTAAGGGACTAAAGGCAACATATGCTGCGCCAATATTTTGGCTTGCTTTGAGTACTTCAATTTCAGCATTGCGGGTCCATAGGGAATATTCAGATTGGATAGCACTTATGGGGTGTTCTGCGTGCGCTTTATATAAATCAGCAGCACTTATTTCTGAAACGCCTACGGCGCCAATTTTTCCCTCACGCTGTAAGTCAGCCAAGGCCCCAATACTATCCTCAATTGGCACATTAAAGTCACGCCGATGTAAATAATAGAGATCGATATGCTCAGTTTGTAAGCGTTTTAGGCTGGCTTCACATGTCGCACGAATATACTCAGGCCGACCGTTGATACTCGGCTGGCTGTCTGGCTTTTGGCCAAAACCACATTTACTCGCCAGAAAAAATTCGTTTCGCCGCTGACTAATAAACTTACCAAGCATCGATTCATTATGTCCATGCCCATAAACTGCTGCGGTATCCAGCATGGTATAGCCAAGGTCTAACGCTTTATTCAAGAATTTTTCGCTATACTCACTACTGCTTTTTTCACCATAACCATGGGACAAGCTCATGCAGCCAAGGCTAACCCCTGATACTGGGCGTTTGGCAAGTAAACGTGTAAAACCTGGCATGTGGTTGATTCCTATATAAAAAAGCAGTTTAAAATATATATATTGGCTGCCAGTGTCCAGCCTTAGCCGTCATTTGTAAAGCAACTAAGTGTTTTATAGGGGTTTAAAGGGCTTAGAGCAGACGCGTTACATTAGCCAAGAAAATAACTACTAGGGTAGCCATGGATCACTAATAAGGCCCTGGAAGTGAATTAATTAGAAACCCCCATCACATTAGTTTGGGCAATCACTCGATCGTCACCCAAAGTTTGTAATACAAACAATAAATCACGCCAACCTTCACAATGACTGGTGCGAAACCTCAACAAGTCTGTTGCATTAGGATCTAACAGTAAAAAATCTGCCTCTTTACCTACTACAAAATTACCTATTTTGTCGTCTATATCTAAGGCTCTTGCGCCCCCTAAGGTGGCAAGGTAAAAGCTTTGCTCTGGGCTAAGGTTGTGGCCATTAAGTTGCTGCATCTTATACCCATCTGCTAAGGTTTGAAGCATATTAAAGCTGGTGCCTCCACCTACGTCTGTGCCCATACCTATTTTGATACCATGTTGCTGCAACTTCTGCATTGGAAATAAACCAGACCCAATAAACATATTAGAAGTTGGACAATGGGCAATTGCAGAATCGGTCTGCGCTAAACGCTCACATTCGCTATCACATAAGTGAAGGCTGTGAGCAAACACACTGCGCTTGCCTAACAACCTAGCTTGGTCGTATACATCTAAGTAGTTTTTTTGCCTTGGGAAAGAGCGTTTTTACCCATTCAATTTCATCAGCATTTTCTGCAAGGTGGGTGTGCAGATACACGCCATCATGTTCTGCCAACAAACGCCCTGCTGCGGCTAACTGCTCATCCGTTGATGTAGGTGCAAACCTTGGTGTAACAGCATACTGAAGACGATCAACGCCATGCCAGCGCTGGATAAGTTGCTTACTTTGCTCATAACTTGTTTGCGCAGTATCTAGCACCTTGTCTGGCGCATTGCGATCCATCATGACTTTGCCCGCAATAATGCGCATATTGTGTTTTTGTGCTTCGGTAAACAATGCGTCTACAGACTCTGGGTGCACTGAGCAAAACACCAAGGCTGTAGTGGTGCCATTGGTCAGTAATTGTTCAATAAACACCTTAGACACTGCTGCAGCTTTCACTGGGTCTTTAAAGCTAGACTCAACAGGAAATGTATAGGTGTTTAACCACTCCAACAATTGTGTACCGTAGGCAGCAATCATTTCTGTTTGTGGATAATGAATATGGCAGTCTACAAACCCCGGCACCATGAGGTATTGACTGCAATCTTCTACCCTAGACACTTGTTTAGGGGTTAACTCTTTAACCATAGAGTCATAGTCTCCCATTTTGTGCACTAGGCCATTTTTAATCCAAAGTAAGGCATCAGGCTGATAGTCAACTGCTGCAGCATCCTTATCTGGCTCCACTTTATCTGGCTCACTTAGGCAATGTAACAGTGGGCCACGCATTAAACGCTCAGACATACTCTAAACTCTCTTTAGTGAGGTTAGCAGAGCCACCTATAGTTGCCGTTTTATCACTCGTCAGTTTAGAATTTTGATATAAATCCATCACCTTAGCTGCAATAGCAATGGCCACTTCCATGGGTTGTTTACCCCTAATACCGTCTTTACCCATAGGGCAGTTCAAGTGATCAATATCCTCTTTAGAGTAGCCTTTAACGGCTAACCTTTGGCGAAACTTACGCCCCTTGGTGGCTGAACCGATGACACCTAAATAACTTGCATCTGCGCGGTTAAGCACTGCTTGAGTAAGGGCTAAATCTAACCCATGGTGATGCGTCATAATGAGGTAGCAACTTCCTGCCAAGCAATCCACTACATGATCCTGTGGGTGTTCTTCATGCACAGCCACCACACCCGAGGGCAGTTGTTTAGGCAACATATCGTAACGGCCATCAACCCACGTTACTTGAACAGGCAATTGCGCCAGCAATGGCACCAATGCCCGACCAACATGACCCGCTCCAAAAACAACCACAGGCAGTTTAATGGTGCTAAATATTTCGAACATAAGACTTACCTTGCCACCACAACATTGGCCTAAGCTTGCACCAAGAGGGTAATCAATCATTTGTGTCTTGCCTCCATGGGACAGCATCTGGCGGGCTTGAGCAATCGCTTTATATTCTAGGTGCCCCCCACCGATAGAATCGAACTGGTTATTTTCAGTGACTATAATTTTACTCCCTACCCCTCGAGGCGATGAACCCTGCAAAGCAACAATACTCACCATTACATAGGCTTGGTTTTGTTGTTCACACTGCCACTGTGCAGCAAGCCATGTTTTCATGATGCTTCTACCACTATATTAGGTTTAATCGAATTAGCTGCTTTAAGTGCCCATAATACTCGCTCTGGCGTGGCTGGCGCATCCAACTGGGGATTCACCTGTTCCCCACCAGCAGCCCATACTGCATCGCGCAATGCAGACCACACAGAAATGCCATGCATAAAGGGGGGTTCTCCCACAGCTTTAGAGTGAAAAATTGTGGCCTCATGGTTTTTACTGTCTTGCAACAAGGCCACATTAAACTGTTTAGGCGTATCACCAACGGCAGGTATTTTGTAACTTGCACCACCGTTGGTTTGTAGACGACCATCTTGCCCCCATACCAACTCTTCGGTTGTCAGCCAACCCATGCCCTGAATAAAACCACCCTCTACTTGACCTAAGTCGATGGCAGGGTTAATGCTTTCACCAACATCATGCAGAATATCAACCCTAGGTATCGTATAAGTACCCGTAAAGGTATCCACTTCTACCTCGCTCACCGAAGCACCGCAGGAGTAGTAGAAGAACGGGTTACCTTTGGCCTGTTCGCGGTCGTAATGAATTTTTGGAGTGCGGTAATAGCCCGTGGCAGACATGGAGATCCGCGCCATATAGGCCTCTTGCGTTAACTGCGCAAAGGAGATGCAGTGTTTGGGCCATGAAACATGGCCGTCTTCAAATACCACATTTTCAGCATCAACCTGATGGGTGCCTACAATATGATCAATTAATCGTTGCTTGATGGCAAGTGCCGCATTACGGGCAGCCTGGCCGTTAAGGTCTGTGCCACTTGAAGCTGCCGTAGGCGAAGTGTTGGGCACCTTATCAGTGCGGGTTGAAGTCACTTCTATATGCTCTAAGGGTAGCCCTAACTCAGATGCAACAATCTGTGCAATCTTAGTATATAAACCTTGGCCCATTTCTGTTCCACCGTGGCTTACTTGCACAGTACCATCGGTATAAATATGTACTAGGGCACCGGCTTGGTTAAGGAACATGGCAGTAAAGGATATACCAAATTTCACGGGCGTTAAGGCGAGGCCTTTGATGTAACGGCCACCATTTTTTATGGACGCTTGATTGTCTTTTTTTATGGCTTCCCTACGAGCCCAATAGTCACTGGAATTGACTAATTCATCAATAATTCGAGTTAGATCTACACCCTTTACTGTCTGGTGATAGGGTGTAATGTTACGCTGATCTGAACCATATAAATTAGCTTGCCTTATTGCCAAGGGGTCTTTACCAAGACGACGAGCAATGTCATCTAGCATCTGTTCTGCTAGCATCATGCCTTGAGGCCCACCAAACCCGCGGTATGCGGTATTTGAGGCTGTATTTTGAAACCAACGATGGCCTGTGATCGTTGCTGCTGGCAAGTAATAAGCATTATCAGTGTGGAACATGGCTCTGTCCACAATCGCATCAGATAAATCTGCACTACAACCGCACAAACCATGGAGATCCGCATTTAATGCAGTAATTTTCCCCTCTGAATCAAACCCTACCTGTGCTTGGTTTACAAAGGGATGGCGCTTACCTGTGAGGGCCATATCATCACTTCGGGCAAGGCGCAGTTTGACCGCTTTTTGGTTGCGCACGGCTAACAAAGCAGCAAGGCAAGCCCATTGTGCAGCTTGAGTTTCTTTACCACCAAAACCACCACCCATTCGGCGCATATCTACGACAACCTTGTGCATTGGCAAGGCCAATACTTCAGCCACTAACTTTTGCACTTCGCTAGGGTGCTGACTAGAACTGTGGACCAATACACCACCATTATCTTGGGGAATGGCAAGGGCCACCTGCCCTTCTAGGTAAAAGTGTTCTTGGCCACCGACGTGTTGCTCTATACTCAAAGTATTAATTGATTCGCTTAACGCTAGAGCACTATCACCCTTCACTAAGCTATGACTCGGGCGAACTTGCTTTTCAGCTGCTTGGGCTTGCTCCAAGGTTAATAAAGGCGGCGTCTGTTCTATATCCGCTTGGCCTAAGAGGGCAGCTCTGCGGGCAGCATCGCGGCTAGTTGCAGCAACTGCAAATAGAGGCTGGCCAAAGTAGTTAATCTGTTCTTCTACTAATAAAGGGTCTCCCTTAAAAACTGGGCCAATGTCTACATGGCCTGGTATGTCTTTTGCAGTAATAACGTCAACCACGCCATCTGCTGCGGTAACAGCCATTAAATCCTGACGTTTAAGCAGGCCACATGCCACATTGGCCATGCCTACATAAGCGTGTAAACACCCTTCTGGTGCTGCAATGTCATCGATATACAGTGCTTTGCCTGTGAGGTGCAGTCGGGCGCTTTCATGGGGAGTGGGCTTACCCATCGCACTGGTATTGGGGTGAGTAATATTAGTTGCGTTTTGATGCTTAATATCTGGTAGTTTTCTCATCCCATAGCCTCCTTTAAGAAGCCCTGAATGAGGTTAGCAGTCACTTGCTGACGGTAGGCAGCACTGGCTCTCATATCGTCAATGGGTTGATAGTCTCGGGCAAGCCATAAGGGAACTTGAGCAACAAGTTCCTGTGTTAAAGGTTGACCTAACAATTGGCTTTGAGTCTCATTGGCCATTTTTGGGATGGCGGCCATACCACCACAGGCAATATTAATCTGCGCAATAGCACCATGCGTCAAGGTGATACTCATGGCAACACACGTGGCAGAAATATCATCTTCGGCGCGTTTACTCACTTTCTCCACCGATACCTGTTGACGACTAAGGGGCAATGGCAATATGACACTGTGAATAAATTCACCAATCTTTAAAGCGGTTTTCTTATAACCTAAGTTAAACTCGCTCAACGGAATAGTGCGTTGATTTAAACCACACTGAAGGATTAATTTCGCTCCCATTACTAGTAATAACGGTGGTATGTCAGCAATAGGAGAACTGTTAGCAATATTACCGACCAAAGTGGCACGGTTACGAACTTGACGGGAAGCAAAGCGTCCCAATAAATCACTCATGGCTGGCAATAGTGCCTGACAGAATTCTTCTACCTCACTTAGCCTCACCCCTGCACCAATATAAATATGGTGGTCGCGCTGTTCAATTGACTGGAGCTCTTTAACGCCAGTTACATCTATTAAACGCTCAATAGACTGAAGGCCATGGGTAATGCCTAGCGCCAAGTCCGTAGACCCTGCTACCAATCGTGTTTTTGGAAAGGCCTCATAGGCTAGGGCTAATTCTTCAAGGCTAGACGGCGCCATATAGGCTTGTGCACGCGTGTCGCGGGCATGAGATTGGGACGCAATACTTTTCAAGTGAGCAAGGCAGTGGTCATAGCCACCCATTTGATTAAACAGAGGATCCATTGTTCGATCCATCGGTGCTAATCGGTCAGCAGCTAGAAGAATAGGCAAATAACCAGTACAGCGGCATAAATTGCCTGATAATGCGAGCTCAACACCATGGCGATGTTGCGCAAAAGCTTCAGGCGTAGTTAATTGATTGGCTGGTGTATTGAGCCACCAAACCACTAGAGACATTACGAACCCTGGGCTACAAAAACCACACTGGCTAGAGTGGCATTCCACCATGGCGCGTTGCACAGGATGTAGGTTAGAGTCCTGCAAAACATCAAGGGTGATCACGTGGCAGCCATGGAGGCTGGCCAAGAGTGCAATACAAGCGTTCACACTACGGTACACCGCCTCCCCATGCTCTAGCTCTCCCACAATAACTGTGCAAGCGCCACAGTCTCCTACGGCACAGCCTTCTTTAGTTGCTGTTAAGTGCTGAGACTCTCTTAACCACTGCAATAGGGTGATGTCTGCAGCTGGATCTACTATCTCAATAGCCATTTTGTTTAATAATAGGTGCATTCGCGCTACTCTAAGCTGTAATCTACTATACTAGGGGGTCATCTTCTCAATACCTGTCCATTTAGTCAACTTTTCATTTGACCCTGGATCATGGGTGATATACATTAGCATTATAGCAACTAACCTAGTCACTCATGGCACATCTTATGACCGAAAGCATTTTGAGAGGACCATATAAACCTGGCCGTATAAGGGAACAAAGCCGAGAATTAATTTTGCAAGCTGCCGAAGCAGAATTCGCCTGCCACGGTTTTCGTGGTGCAACTATGCAGCGCATCGCTGAGTCTGCTCAAGTGCCCAAGGCTAACATTCATTATTACTTTTCTAACAAACTGGGCCTTTATGGTGCAGTGTTGGAAAACACGCTCAACCTGTGGGACGCCATATTCAACGAGCTTGCTAGCCACGATGAACCAGCAGACGTACTGAGTTGCTATATTGACGCCAAAATGGATTTTTCCCGTACTCACCCTACGGCCTCACGTTTATTTGCCAAGGAAATGATAAGTGGCGCACCCCACCTGAGCGCATACCTGCAGCAAGATTATCGCCTGTGGTTTAAACAACGCATGAGTATTTTTGAAAGTTGGGTAGCCCAAGGAAAAATGGATGACGTAGAACCAGCCCATGTAATTTTTATGATCTGGGCAAGCACCCAATACTATGCCGACTTTGAGCCACAAATTCTCATTGCTACTCAGGCACCAAGGTTAACAGAGCAGTCCTTCACCTCAGCAGCTGACTCTATTAAGCACATCATACTTAAAGGGTGTGGCATCTGTTAAAAGCACACACCCATTAAAAGTATCACTGCGGCTTAATCGCTTTCACCGCTCTCTATGTACTGACGATCGATACCAACTTGAGGCTTTTCATGCAACACACGCTCAAACGACTGTAAACGTTTATGAACAGAAATCAATTCAACAATAGTAGGCCAAGAATTGATCAAATACTGGAACGAGTTACTAACCTGTCCAAACGCCGTCAATATCTGCTGTAAAATACCAAAGGTAATGGTGCCGGCAACGATCGTTGGAATGAGGATAATGTAAGCAAATAAATTGTCTGCCTGTAAGTAAAAACTCCGAGCAACGTTAAAGTACATGTAATGAAAATATAGCCGAAAGTAATTTTTACGCACGTTACCAAACAACTCAGTTAACGTTAATGGCTGCGCACGGTCTTCGTGGTCCTCTCCATAGACCAACTCTTTACGATAGGCTGCTTCAACACGCTGATTGCGAAACTCTAACCCAGGCAGCTTAATACCCACAAACGCCATGAGCATGGTGCCAAAGATCGACCAAAAAATAGCCGCATAAAATAATGGTGAAGCAATAACACCAATAATAGGTAGTTCTGTAACATATTGAGACAGCGACCAGAGCACTGGTAAAAAGGCCACCAAAGTCATAAAGGCATCAACTAAAGACACACCCAAACCTTCCATAATGCCGGCAAAACGCATGGTATCTTCCTGC
>Ga0138259_1904764_pt1 | contig 12652 bp, 18 predicted proteins | sample RNAA_220151111_FD_105236 | JGI IMG/M metagenome (GOLD analysis project Ga0138259, IMG submission 105236) | Metatranscriptomics of polar marine prokaryotic and eukaryotic communities from Palmer Station, Antarctica after 24hr light incubation -... | ecosystem: Environmental > Aquatic > Marine >...
AGAACTTCAAAACAAACTAACACCATCTCTATTATAAGAAGCAGCACCACACGGCGAAGGGTAAGCCAGCAATACAATAACCGTTCTACACGTCCGTCTTTGTTGCTCAATTGCTCCAACCAGGGAACAGCGCTTTGGAATCAGAGCTAAGCGAAGTCTGTGCGACCGTTGATCAGTTTCAAAACATGGATATGCGCACATAAACAAAGAATTAGCGAGGCGTTTCGGGAGCCAGAATAACAACCACGCAAACATCACAAAGTCGTAGAACTATCGCAAGTAAGGGTTATGGGTGCAGCACATGTCCAGCCGAGACTGCCGGCCATTCGTAAGCTGCAGGGGCTGGTGCAGTAATTGGCTATCAGTAATTTAAGAATGCCAATAATAATGATTAGAATAATATATCATATAATAACAATTGGAGTTGGTAGAATCAGGATAGCTCCACTTCCGCTCCAGCGAAGCGAAGGTTCTCCTATATCACATCTCCAAAGTTGGGTCCGAGGTAGTCGTACGCAGACTTCAAGCAAGAAGGCCTTTTCATCCAGCGACACTGTGGAGTCACCTAGTTGACTGACCAAGAGATATCAGCGACGGAAGGAGCTAATCTTTTCCAGAGAGCCACAGGCATTGAGCTTTTCCACCATGCCCTCCAGCAATCAAAAGGGGACGAGGATCGCTTCATCGCTCTCGAATGCTTCAATCTATTCGACAATTGCGCACTCTGCAGTGAACACGACTGCAAGATGTGCTTCGATGGATATGCCCTTGCAAACGTAACAGATTCAAGCGGAAAGCCTCGCTAGTAGTGTTTGTATGACTTCTGCCCTGATGGACACCGCCTTGTTAAAAACTGGAATGGGATTGCTTACTGCGAGCCCTGTCGAACTCCCAATTGCAGATTATGTGAACAAGTAGAACTCAGCGACGAAACCAATGACCACACTAAACTCGAAAAACGTGAAGTCTGCATCGAATGCGACAGTATTTTCAAGCCGAATGCCATGAGAGACCAGTGCATCGACCAATACTCGTCAACGAAAGAAGATACCCAGGATAAATCTGACAACAAATCGAAAATGGAAAAAGAGAATGACTCAAAGGAAAGTGAAAGCATAAGCTAATCTACGGGTAGTGGTTAGGCAACTGATTTATTCTAGGAAATGGTATAGGAGAAGGTCAGGGCTGTTGAATTAGCTTGTGTTCTTGAGTCTAAATCTTCTTGTAATAAGACAGGAGTAATAAATTATGTCATTGAGCCAGAGCGTAAAGATGCATGGTATAATCCTGAAGAGTTGATGATAGAAGAGTATCAAAGGATTGTTGATAATGAGAAGGTAGAGAAGTTTGAGTTCTTGAAGTAGGCGCTCAGCCAGATGGAGGCGTTGGCGGAGACGAGGGAGGAGGTCAATGCGACGATATGGCTGGTGAAGGGAGAGCACTTTTTGTTTCACTGCCAGGAGTTGAAAGATCAGCCCGAGCTAGAAACATCAAAGAGGAAACAGAGCGAAGACGAAGAAGTCAGGCACCGTCCACTTTGCTCAATTCCAAGCCTACAACAAGCGTACCCAAAGACAGATAACATCAACCTCGTGATCCGTTCCCTCATGTGCGATTCTCATGAAGCTCAAAATCTAGACAAAGCCATCTTCGACCCTCGATGGTTCTACAGCGTGTGCAGCACAATAACTCCAGAGCATGACCACCGCGCTGTTATTTATGTCAACAGCCCAGAGTACTACTTCAACATAACCAAATCAGCTGTCTTCAAAGACGTCATCTTTGATGGCATCAACCAATTTGGAACGATTTCGTTTCGTGAAGAGGCAGAACCTGCTCAGACCCCGAATGGTGGCCAAGGCGCGACAGCTGAAAAAGGAAGGACGAACGATAATGACAAAAAGATAACTAGCTCCGGAAAAAATGCAAAGGAAGAGTAAACAGTGGAGATGGGAGAAACGGCAAGCAAGTAAGCATAAGAAATAGTGGACGAAGACCAATCAAGAAGATACAACATAATAACGTAGAGGGTTCCCAGCTGGCCTCGATAGCTGTGCCGAATACGAAACCACACATCATCATTATCAACAACATTACAGGGAAGTTCTATTATCATTGATTTGATTTAAAGCACAAAAGAGCTAAGAGATATTGGATATGGCCATCTGCCGATGGAGAATCTCATAAACGGTACGGAGCAGCAACTATTTGAGGATCCAGAATACCAAAACTTTACGTCAAGCTGCTAGTATTTGGGCAAGAAGGTCACCACCTATGCGAACGGGACGCTGGACGAATTCAATGATTTATAACATGGAGCTTATCCGGAACTTGCTGATAACAGAAGAAAGCCAAGAGATCGGAAGATCATCACGAAGAGCCACACGGAAGATGAGTAAGTATATACATCAGCAGAATATAACAATTTCAGACTTGAAACGAATCCAAACTCCAAGAACTTTGGAACCAGATACTCCCATACCAGAAGGAGGACCTTGTTCAACCTATATCCATTCACATTCACGGACACAAGCCAGAAATCAAGCTCCACATCCGGAATGAGTTTATCTGGCGATTACCATATTCCTTCTTTGATCCTCGATAACGTCGTGGTTCGCAACTTCCTCTACGATTACTAGTCTCTAATATACGTTGAAAGAAATAATTTCATTGTCCATGATACCGAAGAGCTACCTCTGAGCAAGAAGGTCAAGAAACATGCGGTTTACCAATACGGTGAGCCCAGAGCTGACGCCAGCATCGAGATAAACAACAGTGTTTTCGTTGATAGCAGTTTTGATGTCGGTGCGATATACTTTGCTCAGCCAAAGAAGTTTATTGAAAGGAAGCTCGTGGACAGCCTTCAGGACCACGGAGGTGGACAAGAGCAACATCAACGACGCGGAGAAGGAGCAGAAGGTCACCAGCAAGAAGGGCAAGAAGGTATCCTGTATTAGTTCTATCTCAACTAAAAGCGCGAGTATGCAGCTGAGATTGCCAAAATGCTGCAAGAGAGCAAGAAATAGAAGAAATTGATTGTCAAAAACTCCGAGTTTACGAATTTGAATTATGGAAAGGTGCTTCGCGGTCTTCTGCCAATTGCAGATGAGTTTTCTGAGAACAAAGGAATCGTCTGCAATATCAATGGATTCGATGGCGAGATCCAATTTGAGAGCAACAAATTTTAAAGAAATATGGTGTTCATTCCTTCAGCTATTTATGCCAACAACCAGAAATTCAATCACACGAGATATCAGCCTGACCTTGATGACTTTGTAAAAGACGGTTTCCTTTAATTCGTGATCCAAGATGAAACAAAGATGATGCGAGATATTCATTATTTGAACTACATGCACCCAGAATTGGAATTTAAACATCTGAAAGAGAAGTTTGTCGTCCAGACCACGATGTTCCTGGCGGGCATCAATAACAAGATAATATTTGAAAATAATGAGTTCGATAACAACATCGGCACTGTCGGTGGAGCCATTCATTTGGATCTATCAAGTCAATAGCCTGGCATTGATGGTCGTGCTGCCCATCACCAGTTGACGAATGCCTAACTGATGATGACTAATAACACATTTACCAGAAACTAAGCATATTTTGAAGGAAATGCAATATACCTTAAAGCGGATTAACTCGATTTCATCATGGATAACTGTACATTTGCAAAGAACTATGGAGTCAATGTCGCATATGGGTCTGCTCTGTCCATCGAGGAAGAGACTCCGGCTGTAGGTTTGGAGAGAAGGGAGCCAGTGAGGCCTACAAATTCAGCGGTATCCAATGCTGATTCAACTCGGCTCGGAGAAATGGTGATCAGAAACTGCTCGTTCTTGCAGAACTACTCGGGCCAACGCGCGTCAGCCATCAGCCTCACCGGTGTTTAAAGGTCAGGAATCACGATCAAAAACACCATCTTCCGCAACAACACCGGTTCATTCTCAATCTTTGAAGAGGAACACTCCTTGTCCTTCCATGCCATTCTCTCAATGGGGAAGTACAGGATCAATTACATAGCAATCACTCATCAGGATGCTTGTTTGTCAGAGATACAACAACTTGGAGATATCAAATGCTTCTATCAGCGCGTGGCAGCTCCGCTTTCTATTCTTCACACCAGTCTAGAGTCTAATCAAGAGCTCATCGATAATGATATTCACCACTAGTTTCCACAAATGAAAGGAGTGATTTACATCTGGCAATCTCCAAAAGTGGCAATAGAAGAGTGCTCCTTTTCTCTCAATGATGCTGGACCGATCTTCAACAGTCAGCAATTGATAGGCTTCTTCAACAACGATAACGAATCTGGAAATGTCCAGCGAGCTTCTGTAATCTTTATTGACTCAGGTATCGAAGACATTTCGATCACTGGGAACAAGTTCTGGAACAACGCTCTTTCCTTCATGCGTGATCACATCATGAATACCAATATCGACCTCTACAACTTCTTCCCACCTTCTTACTATCTGGGTTCCTCTGCTCCTGGAATTAACATCCATATGCAAGAGAACACGCAGAAATCACCAGAGCAGATTAGTAAAAAGATTAGCATCGATATTTCTTTTAATGAATTCAAAGATTAGATGAATACAGAAATACTTGGTTACTTCCAGTAGGATTCTGAAGCCAAATAAGGGCTCAGAGATAAAGCCTTACATGTCGATGTCCACTACTGGGCCTCGTTGCTGGCTATAAGGAGTTAAAGCTCAAATATGCGTTTGACGTTTCGCAAGAATATCGTTAGCAACTGCATTTTCACTGGAAAGTCGGGCAGTTTAGTCCACAAATCGCAGAAAGGAGACTTGCTGGTGTTTGATAATAGTTTCTATGAAATTGGTTACCTTTCGGCTGGCGAGAAGACCAAAGTTCCACATAACCTGACTGAGCACTAGGCTGAATAAATAAAATATGGCGCTCAAACTCGTGGAAAGGGACCGACTGTGGCAAATTCAAATGAAAGCAATGCTGTGGCTCCCAAAAGACGATTCCGTTACATCGAAGGCACCGCCGCAACCTTTCAACGAGTTGGCATCTTCAGATTTTGGAAGAGCGCTCTAGACAAAAAAGAAATGGTCATGACATTCAAAAACAACCGATTTAGGAAAATATACGCTGGCGATACAGGAATTTACAGCATCGATGAGGCTCCTTACTTGAAAGATATTCGCTTCGAGTTTATCGGCAACTATTACCACGAGGTATTCTGCAATTATGCTGGTATATTGAGCATTTAAAGTGAAATTGACGTGGCTAAAAGGGATCAACCAAGCTATTTGGAAAAGAGCCAGTAGAACTTGGGCATCATCATCCTCGAGGACGAGCTGGTTTCAGCGTCGCAGTCGAGCTCGGCAGACTCCAGTCTCTACCAACTCAAGGCATCCTCTGAGCTGGTCGTGCTGATTATCCGAAACTCCATCTTCATCAACAACTACAACAGGTTGATAAACGCCGATCATGTGACCGTGTACATCTCTGGCTGCATCTTCAGCGACAATGTATTCGAAGACAGTTTCCCAGCAAACCATACTCTAAATCTCAACTTAAGTAGCATAATGAATAACCTAACCTACAGCATCGAAGCCTTAAAGCAATCTTCAAATTCAAATAATCAAGAGCATGAACGAGAAACAGCCATCGAGAAAATAATGAACAAGGAGAATAACACAACCAAAGACGCAAATGGAACTTAGACAATAAATCGAAGTAGGAACGCAACTGCTGCATTCACTACTGCCCTTGAAGAAGAAGATGAATAAGAAGGAGAGACTTTACGACATAGAATACATTAGAAGCAACCAAAGGTCAAGCTTGATGAAGGGAGGAGAAAACCGCTGGAGCACTTTGACATCAAATAGATCATATCACAGAAATATCGGCTATATGAGGCAGGTATTCCGGCACGTGAACTCAGCGATTTTCTGGCGGACTTTGAGATTTCCTTGTCTGCACATGCAAACCCTATGTGTGATATGTGTGTGATGAAGGGCTATAGCCCAAAAGGAATTCGCTATGGAGCAGGTGGACGTACAAGCGGATCAATAGAAGACGAGTAGGTCGTGATGGATAGGAATTCATTTACGATAGAAAAGTTATCAGGGAAGCTGGACTACATTACCATGGTGAAATCGCACAATAAATGGGGCACCATGAAGAGGGACAGCAAGTTCTTCCAGAATGTGCAATTTGGTGAGCAAATAGGCGTTCTGGACATCTTCAAGGATTATGAGATTGGTTAACATTTGTATTACAACTAGCTTTAGAATTCATATATGTTCAATTTCACATAGGCAGAGCACCCATTGGGAATAATTAGCCTTGACAACTCCAACTTAGTTATGCTTCACAACTTTATCGAGGACGTTGACACGATCTTCATGACTCAGCAACGGCAGAGCTACGTCAAAATGATGCACTGCCAAATTCACCGTTTTGGACGTAATCTATTGGTAAAGAGCTCAAATGTTAATTCAGTAATTCCAAACTATAAGCATCTACACTCACTGAGAATATAATACTTGAATAAACATTAACATTATTATTAGTCAATAGACGACGGCGACGATGATGACGAAAAACGGCTAGATACTGGAATGAGAAGCAACAAAGATCCTAATTCGTTGTCTGATCGAGGATAATCATCGGCAGCGGAAGTAAAAGGTTCAGATAATGCGACGAGCTCACCGAACGAACGCTCTTCTCAGAGAAAGCCAAAGAATAACACTGCTGCAGGTCAAAAACATAAATCATCGCAAGACAACACAACAAAGAAACATCTCCATGGAATGGCTGACGGCTTCTTGCTTGGATATGATGGCAACGCTGAGATTCATAACAGCTTCTTCTACGATTGTTTTTCTTCCAAAGGGCTTATTTATGCAACCAAAGGCCAGAATATATTGATTCACGGAAGTTAATTCATGAAAATAGTCGGAATCGAGCAGTCTGCCATCATCTTTGCCATCACGAATGAGGATGGCCACATATCAATCGCCTAGTCTCAGATCTACGACACCATCTCCAAGGTAAGCATGATTCAGCTCTTCTATGCCCAGTTGCATCTTGATCAAGTAATTGCTGAAGGCAACTACGCCGACCAAAACGCTCATGGCATTTCTTTGATTACTTCCCAGCTTGAGATACACGATTCACAAATATCGAATTAGCGGAACACAATTGACGTGACCGAAGAGGAAGCGAATAGAGCCCACTCTGGCTTCATCTACATGACATACGGAAGCACTTTGCTGATCAACAATACAAGCGCAGAGCATATCAATGCGAAGAGCGTTGGGTTGATCTCTGCAGCTGAGCAGAGCTATGTCCAACTCCATAATATTAGGCTGAAGCAGATAGTTGCAGCTGATTGCTGCATTAAAGTTAATTAGGGGCTGTAATTTGAGTTGGTTGATTCTACTCTGGTGGACTCCTTGGGTGTTTGTGTTGAGGAGTTATTTTAAGGTGTGGTCTTCAAGATCGAAAACAATCGGTTTAGCAAGACGAATTCGCAGCGCATAGGCTCTGAGAGGTCGATGATTTTGGCAAATAATTCACCAGGGAGGATCAGGAACTCGACCTTTGAAGGCACTTTCGAAGGTAAAGAAGGAGCTATTGAAATTAAAAATCAAAAATCAAATACCGTTATAGAAAATTGCTATTTTACAAAGAATATTCGGAGATTTGGAGGAGCTATTCTGTATGCTCATGCAGGCAACAACTACTTACACAATTGCACATTCAAAGAAAACGTGGCTGAAAATGGCGGAGCCATTGGCATTCGTGAAACTCTGAATGTCACCATTAACAACTGTACTTTTGAACGCAATGCTGCTGTGATGAGCAAAAGATAGCTAATACAGCTAATACCCTATGTTGCCATCCGAGATCAAGACAATTTCAGAGGAGGAGCTATCTATATTGACAACATGCCTCAGCTGAAGGTGAACCAAACAAACAACAAAACTGACCGAGTTTTAGGAGCTTTGGATGTGGATTAAAAGGTAGAAAATTCCACCGGTCTGAGCTAGATGAATGACGAAAAACCAACACGCTCAACAAAATATACCTATAATCGCCAGGTCTACTTCCAAGGAACTAATGTATTCAGCGAAAACCACGCAGACGTCCAGGGCGGTGCCATCGCATACAGAGGCATCGACTTCATCAACAGCGGCACCACGCTGTTCAGAAACAATACCGCTGGAGTGTACTCGGACACTGTTTCATCATATGCCACTCAGATTGAGATCATAAATGATTCAAGAAACACCGAGCTAGTGCCGCTGACGAAAGCTGAAGACCAAGGGATCGGAAAAGCATCTGGACCAGAACACGAACGCACCTCCAGCGCAGCCAACCACACGGCTGACCCAGTAGACCTTGCCAATGGCCTTCAACCAATCGAGGGAATCGCAGGCACACCTGCCCCTGCATAGACCGTCAACTTCTTCTACCAAACTCCATTGGATAAATTAATGATCAACATGGACGCTTTTGCAGTCGCCAAAGTAAATCGACTCAGGGCTGTAGGCGTCACCAACTTTCTGACTATCCCATCTGGTTAAGCAATAAACATCACCATCAATCTGCTGGACCACGATGGCCTCATCGTCGCCAATGAAAACAGAGCAACGGCGAGAATACTTCATGTGCCTTTTTGGAAATACCATAACATAACATAACATCACGTGGGATTTGGAAGACTTCGTGAGCCTGACAGCGAACAGCTGGATGAAGAGTATATGATGATGAATGGAAAGAGGTATAAAGCAGATCAAACAGAATATACAGAATAAGGTCATGCCTTCAGGAAGAATTAACATGCGTCAGCTCAGTGTGTTAATGGCACTTTCAGGTTTGAGCAGCTGGTGATTAACTAAGGACCTGGAGAGATAGAGGCGATCACGTTTGAAATTGCTAATTTGGATAAGAATAATATTCCAAAGGCCTTCATAACAAAGCCAGAGGTTCAGTACGTCTATTCGAGGCAGTGCATATCAGGAGAGGAGCAGACGGTGGAGGAGACGTGCTTGAAGTGCGGCTATGGCTTCTATCTCATCGCACCTCCAGATAGAACTTTATCATGCAAATACTGCGACAACAACGCAATATGTCCAGGTGGCAATGCGCTCATCCCGAAGCCAGGATACTTTAGGAGCGACAATGAATCAGAAGAAATTGTTGAATGCTATAATAAGCAAGCCTGTCTGGGCGGCAATGAGACTAATCCTGTGGGTATATGCGCTCCTGGCTATGCAGGTAGACTGTGCTCTACCTGCGAAGACAATTACTACAAGAAATCCTGGGTGGAGTGTGCTGAATGTCCAGACTATCATATCACTGTCTTGGCCTTTCTCCTGAGAGTTATTTGGCTCACCGTTTTGGTGTTCACCATCGCCCATTTTATACAGAGTGTGGTGTTAACAGGGAATGGCCACCAGCAGGTGCTGATCAGCCAAATCAAGCTTCTCATAAATCATTGTGTCATCTTGATTGCCATCGATGCCATCAGGTACAATTGGACAGCGACGGTTGAACAAGGACTCCGATGGCAAACTCAATTATCCAAACAAATTGCCAGAAATATGGACTTTTAATGTTTGATTATGGGACCATCCAAAGCACACGACCCAGAATACGCAACATTGTTCAAAGAGCAGATATTCAACGTGGTTTTTCCTCTGTTCTTGCTCATTTGGTTTGCTTTCGTAATCATATTGGGCTAGATCCAGTCGAGCATCTCTCAAAGTAACTCTCACAGTAAATGCCTCCATCGAAGAGAGGAATCAGGTTGGCGAAAGCATTGCGCCTCATTTACTTGTAATTACGAGGCTTTTGCCAACAAGTTCATCTGCGTCACGATCATTACCATTTGGCTCATTTAGCCAGATATCACTCATGGCATCTTTGCATCTGGTGCTTGCGTCAAAGACGAGGACGGTAGGTTATGGCTGTTTAGTGATCTCGAAATAGAATGCTGGGAAGGGCCACATCGCGGGTTGATCTTCTTTGTCATCATTCCAGGCTTTTTGATATGGATATTGGCACCAATCACGACTTTCTTCAATATTCTCAGATAGCCAGGGACGCTTACGGCCAATTCAAGTCTTGCCTTGATAGCTGTGCAGTCAAATTTGATGCCACATGACCGTATCCGAATTCAGTAATTTGGCTTGAGGTATGGTTATATCTTCCTCGGGTTCAAGTCCGAAGTGTTCTTCTGGGAGATGATCGTGATGACCAGAAAGGTCCTCGTCATCTTCGTTTGCGACTACTTCTCGTCATACTCCAGCGAAGTCCAGGTCCTCTTCGCCATCTTCATCATGGTCAGCAGCGTCTTCTCCATCATCAAGATCGAGCCCTTCAATAACGCAACCACAAATTACAACAACATTTATAGCCAGGTTATCCAGATTCTGTTCATGTATATCGGCCTCTTCTACATCACTGGCTATGGCGAAGCATATATGGACGAGGATTCAGTTATGAACTGGATTCTGCTGCTGCTCAATATCGTTCCTACGGTTATCTTCTTTTATCGATGGATACAGCTGGTGATGATGCATGTTGCCTGCCTCTTCAGGTAAAGTCATCCAGACTCATTCGATCTTGCTGTCAAGACTTTGGGCACCTGGGTAGGTGGTATGTTGGCGGAGAGGGTGGTTGTGGAAGCAGCAGTCTGCGAAGTGGACGACAAAGCAAAAGACGGTGAGGATGACGATGACGAAGTCGAACCAGCAGAGTACATGCTCTTCGATGCGCGACGGTACACCGAGAGCTATGGCATCGAATGCTTTCTTAAGAGAGATCCAACCAGAGATCAATTAGTATTCAAAGTACAAGACATTAGTGGATTTGGAATGAAGAAATAGGTAATAGCAGACGAAGGAGGCGAAGAAGGATAACAAGTAGATATGAGACAAAGCCTGTCAAGATCTACCTAATTCAAGTCGTTACATTTGGCTGGAGTAAGTAGCGACAATCTCGCTGCCTACGAGACCCTTTTGAATGCTGTGCAGGAAAACGCGGCGCAGCTCCTGACAGAGCAGGTTATCATTGACGAGTTACGAAAGCAAGTGCACTAAGATTAATAATCAGTTAGCAATAATCAATTGGCTGCGCTTAGGTTCGACCTCAAAGAGAAATTCGAAGCAGAAATATAATATACGAAAACACTAAAGCAAAAGGAGAGAGCAAAAGATGAAAAGATGCGTTCGTGGCATCCAAGCACGAGATGTCCACCTGGAGATGGACCCGATAGAAAAGAGTTCAAAAACAACAACAATTTCCTTGAACAAAGGGCTTAACTCTCGAGGGAGCTGGGAGAGATAAGGGAAGAGTTGAGTAGCCCTAGTCAGTCTGCTAGACGAGCTGATGATGATGGTTTAGAGTGTTCTCAGATACCTACTAATTCTCAAGAATTACCTCTCGCTCGTGATGAAGGCGACTGGAAAGACCAGCGACAACGTTTCACTACTACTTTTACAGGATACGCATTGGGCCTGCAGTCACCAGAGAGTGTCGACATCGACTCTGGCAGAAACGGCGTCCACGACGTAGAAGCTGCAGCCATGACAAGCAGGGCCAGCGTTGATTTTGCAATCGCTGAGAAAGCGCCAATTTATGTCCAACCAACCACTGCCAGAGATGTGTAGCAAAACCGTGAACGCCCAGATAGTGGTGGAGAAGGTCTCGGCCACGAGGCTTCAGACGAAGCTCGTAAGCAACAGAGGACCAGCAATGTTTAGCATCACTTGACAGGGTCAGTCAATCGCAGTGAGATCAATCGGATTCAGTTCGAGCCCATCCAATCAAAGAAGCCAGAGAACGAAGCAAATTATCACTCAAATTAAACGATGGCGGCGCTGGATGCTGGAGATATCGCAATAGAAATGGTTTATCAAATAAACGAAAAGAAAGAGGAATCTTAAAAAGAGAATGCATAGTATTAATTTGCAGACGAGCCCAGTCTCGCATGTCAGAGCGATGACTACCTTGACTAAACCGATGCCTTAAATCATGCAAATCATCTTAATCGCTCAGACTGGGACGAGACGCTTGATCTGGGACCTGGACACAAAGGACGCCCTGCACCCGCCTGGGCACCAAGCCGACCATATGCATTTACAGATTTACGAAGAGGCTCAAGGCCAAAAGTAGATGCCACTACTACTATTACTCCTGTTTAAATCGCCACTGAGCTGCAAGCTCTCTGTCAACGAAGGCAGCCACTTGGAGGTCACTCAAAAACTTAAAAATTCGCCAAGCCCGCCCTCTTCAATCGTGCCGTAGAGTTCTCGCTGCTAAACGAGACGGATGACGAGCTCCGTGCGACTCTGGACACCACCGACCAGCAAATAAGATCACGGGTCATCAAGCAGCACAGGCAGCAAACTCACCAGCACCATGTCCAACACCGAGACCAAATCAAAGCCCTCAAGCACCGCCAGCGGACATCGCTGGCCCAGCTCCAAATGCACAAGCGGAGCCGAGGCACCACCAAGACTGTCAACGACCAGCAAGAGACCGACGCAGCATCTCCTGGCAGCGGCGAGTGTTAATAGTGTAAAGATATTGGTGAGTGTGATGAGTGTGATAAGAGTGATAAGGACGACCCAGACTTCAAATGACCGAAAATGATTGAATGAAT
>Ga0138259_1122280_pt1 | contig 12232 bp, 15 predicted proteins | sample RNAA_220151111_FD_105236 | JGI IMG/M metagenome (GOLD analysis project Ga0138259, IMG submission 105236) | Metatranscriptomics of polar marine prokaryotic and eukaryotic communities from Palmer Station, Antarctica after 24hr light incubation -... | ecosystem: Environmental > Aquatic > Marine >...
GTTTAAGTTTACATCATATAATGCCTGCTGACATTCAATGGAACGAACTGAGCCAAAAAGGAGAGAAGCCCGCCGCAAGGTCCGGGCACTCACTTAGTTGGATCGGTGGAATAAATTACCTGCTATTCGGTGGTATCGAAGATACTAAGGGTGGCAGACCAAAGCCAAGTAGTGACATCTACACTATGAAGCTCGGACCCAATGACGTCAATTGGACAAAGGAAACTCCAAACTCCGATGACAACCCTCTCGCCAGAGCCCAGCATATTGCCTTGACCACTCCCAAAAACGATAAAGTTTTCGTTTTTGGAGGTCATCACAGCCCATCGGCTAGACTCAACGATACCTGGTACTTTATTGTAAAGGAAATGGCTTGGATGAGAGTAGGAAAAGACCCAGACAATATTACTAACTAGGATTCGACCATCGGTGCTCCAGGTCCTAGAGCTAACACCGGCGCCTGCCTCTACAATGGAAAGGTCTACCTCTTTGGTGGTCATGGTGGACTCCACTATGCTCGCCTTTCCTTCAACGATCTCCACGCCTTTGACTTAGAGTAAGACACTTGGGAAAAAATCCAACCAGTAAACAATCCTCCAGAGGGTAGAGGTGGTCACAGTGTCTTTGCTAGTGACGAAAAGATCTACATCTATGGTGGATGGAACGCTGAGATGCAATACAACAACATCCATGTGTTCTGCCTGTAAAAGATGGAGTGGAGTGACCCAGATATCTATAACGAGATCCCAAGATGGAACCACAGCTCCATCCTTGTTGAAGCCATTCCAACCTGGAAGTTCTTCATTTTCGGTGGTGAGTGCCTTGAGTACCAAGAGGGTACTGCTAGATCCTTCGGACAATACGTTAACTCCACTTGCTACCTCGACCTCGGAACTGTTAAGTGGAGAACCTTCGCTTCTGATCCAGAGGTTTACGACAACATCCCACCCCCCAGAGAATATTCTGCCGTGGCTTACGACGAGAGAGAGAGGAAACTCATCATCTCTGGTGGTTGGAATAATGGCTGGTTCGACGATCTTTACTGTCTCACTGTAGGCAAGATTGTCGGTCCTTCCTATGCCATTACTCAATCCGACCCATGCCTCGGTCAGCTTTCCGGTGGTGTCACACTTACCATCAACGGACAAGGTTTCAAAGATCAAAACATCAAGGTTCTTTTCACCCAAGGAAACAAGCCACTTGACACTGCATCAAAGCTTACAATCGAAGTGCCGGGGTGCTTTGTTTCTGAGAATGAATTGACATGTGTTACTCCTAACTTTGAGAACTTCGGACCAAAGGAGTGTGTTATTCAGCTCTCTATTGCAAATGGAGATATGACCAACACCTGGGTTAACTTCCAGTACTTCCTTAACACAAGAGCCCTTAAGTCACTCGCCTATGGACCAGGTCTTCTTCAGAATGTTGCCGCTGGAATCCCGGTTGAGTTTAAAATCATCGCCAGAAATGACCTTGGTGAGAACAGAGCCTCTGGAAGAGACATTTTTGAAGTAAAAATCAAAAGAACACTACCAGTTCCAGAAGAAGAGAAAGAGAATGAAGAGTACAAGCCAGAGATAGTTGAGCTCGATTGCGACGTCGTCGACTTGGACAACGGTCAATATGACTGCAAATATCAAATTGCTGATCCAGGCGATGTTGAGATCACAATCCAATTCTTAGATGATAAGGGCAAAATGGTGCCCATCAGAGGCTCTCCATACACAGCTACCTTTGCTGCTGGTGTCAACCCAAAAGACAATACCATGACCGGTGGAGCTTTGGCCAAACAAATCCAAAAGGAGATCGAGAGACTCCAAGGCAGCTTGGCTGAAACAAAGAAAGAGGTCCAGACCAAGGAGAAAGACACTAAGAACGTCAAGGTGCTTCTTGGAATCAAGAATAAGGTTGACCATACTTTCAATCAGCAAGAAGAAATCACCCTTCAAATCGATCAACTTGATGAGAGTCTTAAACTCTTCCAAGTTCACAAACTCTCTAAAGATGCTTAAATCAAGAATCTTGCTAAAATCAACAAAGAGTGGACTGATCTTAAGAAGATTGCCAAGGATACCAAGAAGGAGATTGGTCCTCTTATTCAACAAGAGAACGACAAGAACAAGCAAAACATCAAGAAGCTTGAGGAGGATATTAGTGTCTTCAACCAAGAGATGAAGAAGAGAGAATTCTTCCAATACAAATGTGGCACTAAGACTGCTACAGAGAAACTCAATGGTGTATTCGACGAGCTGAAGACATTCGAGGATCAAATTAAGGACTACGGTGATAATGCCAAGGGATTCTAAAACCCAGAGCTCATTAACAAAGCTATCAAGGACATCGAATTCATCAAAATCACCGTCAATAACATGAACGGCCTTTGGGAGCACATTTCTGTCTGCCAAGGTAAATTTGAGTCTTACATGACCTGCAAGTGGCAAGGAATTGACACTGAATCTATGGACACTGAAGTCAAGAACCTCCTTAAAGCTCTTAAAGACAAGCCAGTCGAAAAGAAAGCCAATGCTTATCAAGGAATTCTTGAAGAAATCAAAAAATGGCAAATCTTCTTGCCTCTCGTCACTGACCTTGCTGACAAGGCCATGAGAGACAGGCATTGGGATGCCATCAAGGCTAAAGTAGGAAAGGACTTTTCCATTGACGAGAATCTTGTCCTGAAGGACATCTATGAACTCAATCTAGGAAACTTCAAGGAAGATGTAGAGGAAATTACCGATCAAGCCAAACAAGAGGCTAAAATGGAGACGACCTTGGGCATCCTTGATGAGAAGTGGTTAGATGTAGCTTTCGAGTTCAATCCACACAAGGACTCTGGTGTGCACATGATGAAGCTGATGGAAGAGGACTTCGACATGCTTGAAGAAAATCAAGTGCAGGTTCAATCCATGTTCTCTTCCAGATACTTGGCCACTTTTGAGGATAGAATCACTTACTGGCAAAAGGCTCTTGCCGCAGTCAGTGAAATCAACATCGTGGTCGGTGAAGTGCAGAGATCCTGGTCCTTCTTGGAAAATCTGTTTATCCACTCCGATGAAGTAAAGAAAGAACTTCCAAGAGAGTCTGAGAAGTTCATTAACATCGATAAAGAGGTCAGAGATATCCTTGCCGACGGTTTCAAGAAGAAGAAGGCCATTGCCTTCTGTACTTAGGAGGATGTACTTCCAAGACTCGAAAACGTCTAAGCAGAACTCACTATTTGTGAGAAAGCTCTTAATGACTTCATGGACTCTAAGAGAATGGCCTTCCCAAGATTTTACTTCGTCTCACCAGCCGATCTTCTCGATATCCTCTCCAATGGTAATGCCCCAGTCAAGATCATGAAGCACATGCCTAAGATTATTTCAGCCATGGATACCCTTGAACTACTCGAGGAAGGTATCAGACCACATGTAAAGGGATTGCACTCTTGCGTCGGAGTAGAGTACGTAGAGTTCACTGTTGAACTTAAACTTCTCGGAAAGGTCGAGGTTTACCTCCAAGAGGTCCTCAACACCATGAAAAAATCACTTTCGGACATTTCCAAGAGATCTCTTAAGAAGTTCACCGAGATCGACAAGGAGTCTTGGTTGGTCATGGATCCAGCAATGGTAACTCTCCTCATCAATAACTGCGCTTGGGTTATCAATTGTGAGAAGGGATTCAAAGCCTGTGCTACTGACCCTAACGCCATGAAAAAAGCCTTTGAAGATCAAGTTAATGATTTGAAGGGTCTTATTATGATGGTACAGGGTGACCTAACAAAGCCAGTTAGACAAAAGATCATGTGTTTGATTACTATGGACGCTCACTCCAGAGATATCATCGATCTCCTAGTCAAACAAGACGTCAGGAGAGCTGATGATTTCCAATGGTAGACTCAACTGAAGGGTTTGTACGAAGGTGGAAGAGACGAATTCGTCTTCAAGATTGCTGATGCTTGCCTTGACTATGGTTATGAGTACCTCGGAAATGGTGCAAGACTCGTTATTACTCCTCTTACAGATAGAATTTATGTTACAGCTACCCAGGCTCTCCATTTGAAAATGGGTTGTGCACCAGCTGGTCCAGCCGGAACAGGTAAAACTGAGTCCACTAAGGATCTTGCATGCGCTCTTGGAAAGGCTTGCTACGTATTCAACTGCTCCGATCAGATGGATTATCAAGGTATGGCCGGTATTTTCAAGGGTCTTGCCGCCTCAGGATCCTGGGGTTGCTTCGATGAGTTCAACAGACTCGTGCCAGAGGTACTTTCTGTGTGCTCTGTGCAATTCAAGTCTGTTACTGATGCTATTAAGATGCAGAAGTCCAGATTCTTGATCTAAGGAGATGAAATTTCACTCGACCCATCCTGCGGTGCTTTCATTACGATGAACCCAGGTTATCTCGGTAGATCTGAGCTTCCAGAAGGTCTTAAGGCTCTTTTCAGACCAATCACTGTGGTCGTGCCAGATCTTGAGCTCATCTGCGAAAACATGCTCATGGCTGAGGGTTTCGTTAGCGCCAAGGCTTTGGCTAAGAAATTCACAACTCTTTACTTCCTCTGTAGAGATTTGCTTTCTAAGGCAGCACATTATGATTGGGGTCTCCGTGCCATTAAATCTGTACTGGTTGTCGCAGGAGCGATGAAGAGAGCTGAGCCAGATCTCCCAGAAAATGCTGTGCTTCTCAGAGCCCTTAGAGATTTCAACATTCCCAAGATTGTCGCTGATGATCTTGATATCTTCTTCGGTCTTCTTGGTGATCTTTTCCCCGGCGTTGTGGTCGAAAGAAAGAGAGATTTGAGATTCGAAGGACTCGTCACAGGAGCTGCTAAGGATGCCAATCTTAATTGCGATCCAGACTTCCTCTTAAAGATTGTCTAACTCGGAGAGCTCCTCGAAATTCGTCATTGTGTGTTCACTATGGGACCACCAGGCGCTGGAAAGTCTACCACCTGGAAGATGCTTGCAAAAGCTCAAGATAAGGATGGAAAAAAAACCACCGTTGTTGACCTTAACCCTAAGGTTACAAGCACAAATGAGCTTTATGGTGTTGTCCTTTTGGCTACTAGAGAGTGGAAAGATGGTCTTCTCTCCAAGACTCTTAGATCTCTTGGTCAAATTGAGGACACTAACCCTAAATGGTGCATCCTTGATGGTGATCTTGATGCCAACTGGATTGAGTCTATGAACTCTGTCATGGATGACAACAAGCTTCTAACCCTCGCGTCAAACGAGCGTATTCCTTTGAAGCCACACATGAAGATGATCTTTGAGATCAGAGATTTGAGATACGCCACCCCAGCAACTGTGTCAAGAGCCGGTATTCTCTATATTTCTGATAACGCTGGTTCCCAGTGGAGGTCATTAGTGACATCTTGGGTCCATCAATTGAAGGTTGACGAGCAAAAGAAGACCGACTTGCAACAGCTCTTCGATAAGTACGTGCCAGACACTCTTTTCCACTGTGCAAAGTCCTTCAAGCATGTCGTTCCTCAAGCAGAGATCTCCATGGTTATGTCGATGTGCAGACTTCTTGAGAACATCATTTCTAGACATGACGTCAAAGGTCTTGAGTATGTTTTCGTCTTCGCATGCATCTGGTGCATTGGAGGTGGATACATTGAGAAAGAAGGAAAAGATTACAAGAAAGAATTCTCCAACTGGTGGAAAGAAAAGTGGAAGATCATCAAGTTCCCAGGAAAAGGAACTGTCTTCGACTACTTCGTCGATATCGAGAACAGTAAACTCGAGGACTGGAACAAGATGACCACAAGTGATATTCTCAGTACCATTGATACTAGCAAATCCATCTCCTCATACACTATCCCAACCGTAGATACGATCTCTGCTTCCTATCTTATCAAACAATTCATCCAGGTTAATCACTGCCCAATCCTTGTAGGACTTGCTGGATGCGGTAAGACACAGATCATTAAGGGTCTTCTGAACGAGTTGACTGGAACAAACAACAGTGAATATCTTCAACAGATTGTCAATTTCAACTTCTACACCGATGCCAACTTGCTTCAAATGAACTTGGAGCAGATGCTCGAGAAGAAAGCTGGTAAGACCTTCGCTCCAATGGGCAAGTTCAAGCTCCTCTGGTTCGTTGATGACATGAACATGCCAGCTCGTGATCCATACGACACCCAAAACGCCATTGCTCTCCTCAGACAACACAGAGACTACGAGCATTGGTATGATAAGGCCAAACTTACCCTCAAGGACATCAAGAACACTCAGCTCATTGCTGCCATGAACCCAACCGCTGGTTCGTTCTTCGTCAACCCACGTCTTTAGAGGCATTTCTGGCTCCTTGCTATTGGTTTCCCAGAGCAATCTTCCCTCTCAACCATTTATCAGGCTTATTTGAACAAGCATTACTCCAAGTTCAAGGGAACCATCCAAGAACAAGTTGGCCCAATTATCAAAGCCACTTTGACACTCCATGCTGATGTAGAAAGGAACTTCAGAAAGACTGCATAGAACTTCCATTATGAGTTCAATGTGAGACATTTGACTAACGTCTTCCAGGGATTGCTTTCTGCCAAGCAAGAGGCTATCAAGGAGCCCGATAATGTTATCAAGCTCTTCGTTCATGAGGCCGAGAGAATCTATGGTGATAGACTTGTCAATGCTGCCAACCTTGCCACTTACAGGGGACTTGCAAGCGAAATGGTCTCCAAATCATTTGCCAAGTTCAACCTTAAGAAGTACTTTGGACCAACCGCAGAGCCATTGATCTTCGCTCAGTTCGTAGGAGGACTCGATGATAGACTCTATGATCAATTCCCAAATGCCGAGGCCATGACTCATAGACTCACTGAAGCCCTCAGAGAATACAACGACGTCAACGCTGTTATGGATCTCGTACTCTTCGACGATGCGATGAAGCACGTGTGCAAGATCTCCAGAATAATAGCATCTGAGGGTGGTCACGCTCTTCTTGTCGGTGTGGGTGGTTCAGGAAAGCAGTCTCTCTCGAGATTAGGAGCTTTCATTTGCGGATATAGCACAGTTGGTATTATGATTTCCTCATCTTACGGAATGGCTGATTTGAAGGCTGATCTTCAAAAATTCTTCATGAAGTCCGGAGTCAAAGACGAAGGTCAATGCTTCCTCTTCACCGAAGGTCAAATCACAAACGAGAAATTCCTTGTGTATCTTAACGATTTGCTTTCTTCCGGCGAGATTGCTGATCTCTTCCCATCTGAGGATGTTGACGGCATTGTCAACGGCGTAAGAGGTGCTGTCAAGGGAGAAGGTATTCTTGACTCCAAGGACAATTGCTGGAAATTCTTCATTGACAGAGTGAGGAGAAACCTTCACATGTCTCTTTGCTTCTCCCCAGTTGGAGATGCCTTCAGAAACAGAGCCAGAAAGTTCCCAGCTATCATCAATAACACCGTTATTGACTGGTTCCACGCCTGGCCAGAGGATGCTCTGCTTTCCGTCGCCGTCAAATTTTTGGCCGAAGTCGAGATGAAGACCCCTGAAATCAGAGAAGGTATTGAGAAGTTCATGCCTTTCTCTTTCAGAGTTGTGAACCAATACTCCGAAAGGATTCTCGAGTTGGACAGAAGATTCGTTTACACCACACCAAAATCTTTCCTTGAGCTGATTAAGCTCTTTAAGGTCATGTTCCTGAAGAAGGAAGGTGATCTCAATGACAACAAAGAAAAGTATGAGACAGGTGTTATCAAGCTTACCGAGACCGGAGAGGTCGTAGAGAAGCTTAAGGAAGAACTCGCAATCTTCTCTGTAGAGGTCGAGGCCAAGAAGAATAGTGCTGATGAGCAAGCTGAGATTGTCGGAGTAGAGAAGGTCAAGGTCGAGGCCCAGAATGCCACTGCAGAGATTGAGGCCGCTAAATGCTTGAAGATCTCGGTAGAAGTAGAGGCCAAGATGAAGTCCGTACAAGCCGATCTTGATATGGCTCTGCCACTCGTAGAGAAGGCCAAGGCAGCCCTTGCCGGTCTTAACATTGATGATTTCCGTATGCTGAAGGCTCTGAAGACTCCTCCAGCGGATATCGCCACCACCTTCACATGCGCCTTGCACTTGTTATGCAGAATTGATCCAAATATTCCTGTTGACAAGAACGGAAAGTTGAAGACTGAAAAGCCATGGGGTGATGCTCTCAAGGTCATGTCCAACCCAGGTGCTTTCTTGGAAACCCTCAATGGCTTCAAGGCCAAGATTGACGCTGATGAAGTGCCAGCAATCAACTTCAAGGCCATTAGACCCACTCTGGCTGAAGAAAGCTTCACATACGAAAACATTAAGAATAAGTCAGCCGCCGCAGGTGGTCTTTGTGATTGGATTATCAACATTACATCTTACTACGATGTCGTCATCTCTGTCGAGCCCAAAAAGGCATAGGTAGCAGAGGCTAAGGCCACCTTGGCTGCTGCCAACGAGAAAAAGACGGTAGTTGATGCCTTGGTCGCCAAGCTCAATGCTGAGCTTTAGGTCCTTATGGACGTATTCAACACTGCCATGAAGGATAAGACCGATGCAATGGCTGCAGCTGAGAAATGCTAGAATAAGATGAACTTAGCTACTAGGTTGGTCAATGCTCTAGGTAGTGAGCTCGATAGATGGCAGCAATCCATTGTTGATCTCACAGACTACCTTGAGGTCATCATTGGTGACGTCCTTCTTGCCTCTGCCTTTGTCTCCTACGTTGGACCTTTCAATAAGCAATTCAGAGACATGATCATTTAAGGCGAGTTCCTCGAATTCTTCTAAAAGAATAACATCCCAATGAGTCCAACAGCAAACCCACTTGCTGTACTAACGGATGAAGCCACCATTGCTGGATGGAACAACTTCGGTCTGCCCCCAGATAGAGTATCCACTGAGAACGGTGCCATTCTTAACAACTCCGAGAGATACTCTATGATCATTGACCCACAACTTCAGGGTATCTTCTGGATCAGAAAGACCTATGAATCCTAGAACCTCCAGGTTACTCGTCTTTCTAACCCCAAGATGCCTAAGACCATCGAGATGAGTGTAGAGAACGGTACTCCAGTACTCATCGAGAACATGGAGAACGGAATCGACGCTGTCATCCAGCCCGTGTACAGTAGAGCTATCATCAAGAAAGGTAGAAGCAGATACATTAAGATGGGAGATAAGGAGCTTACTCTTAACCCCAACTTCAACCTCTTCATGCACACCAAGCTTTCCAATCCTCATTACCCACCAGAAATCCAAGCTGAGTGCACATTGATCAATTTCACTGTCACTGAGGCTGGTCTTGAGGATCAGCTTCTTTCGCTCGTCGTCAAGATGGAAAGACCAGACCTTGCTGCTTAAAATGAGGAGCTCATTCAACAACAGAATGGATTCAAGATTAAGTTGAAGGAGCTTGAGAACGACCTTCTATTCTCTCTTGCTAACGCTAAGGGAGATATTCTAGAGGATATTGCACTCATTGAGAAGCTTGAGTTCTCTAAGAAACTATCTATTGAGATTCAAGAAAAGGTTGAGATTGCCAAGGTTACTCAAGAGAACATCGCCCAAGCCTCAGAAGCTTACAGACCAGCAGCATCAAGAGGTGCCTTGGTCTTCTTCTTGCTCAACGAGCTGTACAAGATCCATACTTTCTACAAATTCTCACTCGACTCCTTCGTTATCGTAGTTAAGAGGGCCATTGATTTGGTCGCTGAAGCCATGAACAAGAAGAGAAAGAAGGGAGGAGCTGAAGCTGTCGAAGCTGGCGAAGGTGAAGAAGGTAAAGAAGGTGAAGAAGGTGAAGCTGAAGCTGAAGAAGCTGCACCAGCAGAAGAAGAAGCAGAGGAAGAGGAACAAGGAGAGTTGTCTCCTAAGACCCTCGGAGTTAGGGTGGACGCACTCACTGAGTCCATAACTTACCAATCCTTCAACTACACAAGAAGAGGTACCTTTGAGCTCCATAAGCTGATTATCTCAACTATGTTGACCTTCAGAATCTTGATCAGGCAAAACAAACTCGTGCAAAGTGAGGTCGATGCACTCGTGAAGAAAGAAGTAGCGCTTGAACCTCCTCACCAAGCTGAGTCCCTTAAGTTCATCCCCGAGACAATTTGGGGCGCTGTCAAAGGACTCGAGAATGTTAAGGTCTTTGAGCACCTCATCAGTCAGATGGAAGGTGAGCCACATCTTTGGAGAAAGTGGTATGTCGATGAAAAGCCAGAGACTTGTGAGCTACCAAAGTCGCAGAAGGATCTCAGCTTATTCCACAGAATTCTGCTTCTCAGAGCAATGAGACCAGACAGACTCAACGCTGCCCTCACTGAGTTTGTGGCTGATGCCATGGGCTAGAGATACGTTGAGGCGGCTCCATTCGACATTGTCGCGACTGCGGAAGAGATGAACCCACAGACTCCTGTGTTCTTCGTGCTCTTCCCTGGTGTTGATCCAACACCTGATGTCGAGAAGATCGGAGAGATGTATGGAAAGAGAATCGTAGATGGAACATTCATCAATATTTCTATGGGTCAGGGTCAGGAAGAGAACGCTATCAAGGCTCTTAAGGAAGCTGGTAAGACAGGAAACTGGGTCATGTTCCAAAACGTACATCTCATGCAGGCTTGGATGAAATCATTCGAGAGAAACTTTGAGATTGTCGTTGAGGATGGTGCTCACGCTGACTTTAGATGCTTTGTCTCCTCTGAGCCTCCACCTATGCCAACGATGGAAATCATTCCAGAATCCATTCTTCAGAACGCCTTAAAGGTCGCAAATGAGGCCCCATAGGATCTGAAGTCGAACATCAGAAGAGCATTCTCTAAGTTTGATCAATCTCAATTCACAAAGGCCGAAAGCCACAAGTTCGTTGAGTACAAAGCTCTTCTCTTCGGACTCTGCATGTACCACTCCCTCATTCTCGGTAGAAGAAAGTTCGGAGCCCAGGGTTGGTCCAGAAAGTATAACTTCAATGATGGTGACTTGACCATTTGCGGAGATGTGCTACAAAACTATCTCGCCGGTTATGAGCAGGTACCATACTCAGATATTAGATATCTGTTTGGTGAAGTCATGTACGGTGGTCATATTACAGATGACTGGGACAGAAGAACCAATAATACCTATCTTGAAGTGCTCATTAGACCATCAATCCTTGAGGGCATGAACCTCACTCTTGCTCCAGGTTTCAGATCACCAGATCCCAAGAAGTTCGGAAGACCAGAGTACGTCAAATATGTCGACGAGAAGCTACCAATTGAGGACCCCAGAATGTTTGGACTACATCCAAATGCTGAAATTGGTTACTTGACTAACTAGGGCGAGGCCCTCTTCTCTACGATTCTCCAGTGCGCTGGAGGGTCTGGCGGAGGTGGCGGTGGTTAGGATGCCGTCGTTAAAGAGTAGCTTGACAGATTCCTCGAAACATTACCACAAATGTTTGGTATGATGGATATCAACGCCAGAGCCAAGGATAGATCACCATACGTTGTGGTCTGCCTGCAGGAATGCGAAAGAATGAACACGCTTATCTTCACAATGAGGAAATCGTTGGAAGATCTAGATGCAGGTCTAAAAGGTCAACTGAACATCACAGATGAAATGGAGGAGCTCGCAGCCTCAATGTTCCTGAATCTTCAGCCAGCTATATGGGTGAAATACGCATACGCCTCTCTGAAGGCGCTCCCAATCTGGTACGAAGATCTTCTTCTCAGAATCGCACAATTGGCAGAGTATAGTGAAGAGCTTACTGTCCCCAAGTCCCTTTGGATCTCGGGACTCTTCAACCCCATGTCTTTCTTGACGGCTGTCATGCAGCAAACTGCAAGAGATAAAGGACTGCCTTTGGATGACATGACCTTAAAGACTGATGTGATCAACATTAGAGACCCAAATGAAGTCTAAGAGAGCCCAGAATTCGGCAAGTATGTCCACGGTTTCTTCTTGCAAGGTGCTTCATGGGAAATGGGTAGAGGCGCAGAGCAAGGAAACTTGGCCGAAATGATCCCCAAAGAACTGCAGCCTGAGCTTCCAGTCGTGCACATCACTTCCATCTCTAGAAAGGACGTTATAAGCGCTGGATTCTATGACTGCCCAGTCTACGTAACCTCAGCCAGAGGAGCAACCTATGTGTTCTTGGCTAAACTCAAGATGGAGTCTGAGGAATACGACCACAAACTCTGGATCTTGTCAGGAATGTGCATCGTGATGGCACCTGAATGACCTAGAACCGTTATTCTTAATATTTATAAATATATAAAAACTTTCATATTAATTTTAAAAAACAAATATTACAA
>Ga0138259_1298077_pt1 | contig 12135 bp, 16 predicted proteins | sample RNAA_220151111_FD_105236 | JGI IMG/M metagenome (GOLD analysis project Ga0138259, IMG submission 105236) | Metatranscriptomics of polar marine prokaryotic and eukaryotic communities from Palmer Station, Antarctica after 24hr light incubation -... | ecosystem: Environmental > Aquatic > Marine >...
CTGAAACTCTTTGATATATCATATAATCTAAATAGTATGAATCAATTTTCGTATGAATTACATAAAGAATTATAAAGAGCACTTTTCAGTTCTCATCGCTCTGTTGGAAAGGTGTGCCTCTCTCTTTTATTCTTTTTCTTAGTACCGGAGGCTCCGCGGTTGCCTTGCTTGTTTGGTGACTGGCCTGGGTTTGGGTCTGCTGAGTTCTTGTTTGCTTTCGCGGCGGAGCGAGGTGGGCTTGAGGGCTCCGCAAACTGTACGCGAGCGCCGCCTGGAAGGTCGTCTCCTCCATCGCTACCTTGTGGGGTACCCAGAGGTTTGGCCAGTGTGTTTTAACTCAATCTTGCTAGATCGAGCTTTTGGGCAGCTTCTGCTTATTTTGCTGATTTTCGGGCCTGCTTTAGGTCTCTGCGCTCTATTTCAATCGCTGCAGCAGCTTTTTGGTCTACACGGAGAGCTCTGAGGCGATGTTGAGCTTCTGTTGCCCCCAGTTCATCCTCAAGCTCCCGATCGAGCGCTGCAGAGAGCCCATAGGAGCTATCGAGCACTCGATTAACTCTGGAAGGAGGTCGATGAGGCTTCTCCTTGCCATGTGGACTAGCAGGCATTCCGCCAGATGGTTCATGTGAAATACTCCTTCTTGTCGGAGGACCCGATGCCTTCTACTATTATTATTTGTCTTAATCTTCCAGGAGAACCCTGGAGCTATCCATCTGCTCAAAGTCTCTTGGGTCAGGAGATTCTTCTTTATCTTACTCTTCATGATATTAGGACCTTCTATTCCTTCTTGCTCGTAGAGCAGCAGCATTCCGTCGGGGGAATTGCTCAGGTCCACCCGCATGCTGGGCACGAGGCTCGGCTTCGTGCTTGGAGAGTGGCTACCGGCTATCATATACGCATGAGTGCTACGCAAAGCCAGCAGCAGAAGGTGACTGGCGAGGCCCATCGCCTAGTTCTGGCGCAGGTTCTTGAAGTCTGTGTGGGGAAAGACCATCGTGAGAGCGGTGCAGTGGAGGCTTGCTGTGGCCGCCTCGCCCTTCGCCATCTAGTCGCTTCAGACCCAGCTGCCTCCTTAATGCGGCTATTTCCTCCTGCTGCGCTCGGAGTCGTCGGGCCTGAGCGAGTTGTGCCTCCTTCAGTTGGACATTCTATGACAGCACCTTTCTAATCTGCTTTCGCTCCCTTTATTCTCGATCCATTGAAATCTCATTCGGCAATATCTCGAGCTCCACGTCTCCTGGCGTGGTGGCCTCGCTGTGACCGCTCGCTGCGTCATCGGTCTCACCAGGCTGCTGCTGATGACGATGACTGCCATGGTGGGTATGCGTATGCTGGATGTGTACTCGGAAGAACTCGTTTGCATCCACCAAGTTCAGCGTCAAGAGCGTGAAAAGACCTTTGTTACTGTTGAAGGCGATAATCAGGAGCCCAGTTCTTATCTTTGCAAGCCACTGGAGAAAGAATGCAAGGCTTGGGAGCACAATGAAAGGCATGCATAGCCAATCGAAACCTGACTCTGGATCCATATAGCCTTCTCCTTCGCCAGTCATATAATACAAACCAATGTACATCAGCAGCATCTACACTGCTTGACTGAATATGTTGGCTTTAGTTGCTGCTCGGTCTTCGAAAGGCCTGTGCCTGATGACGAGCATGATCGAAGCTACCATGATCATCACTGCAACCAAGACTTGCACCACTCCTGATACGCTGGACAGGAATTCAGTCGCGAAAATGATGGCAACCTTCCTGAGCATTACGCAAATCTCCCAATAATAGTAATCTAGGTTGACGCCCATGAACAAGAACCCATATCTTTTCATGAAGCTCTCAACCTCATATCGTTCAGCCTTTGGTAGATTGTAAAGAACATCATTATCCTTGTCCTCCAAGTGTTTGATGAGTTTTTGGTTATGCCGGAGAACATAGAAAAAGTATGATGGCACACCAATGATCCAAAAGCAAATGCTTGGAACCGTGACGAAGCCAACAATAAATTGGTGCTGCCCTTGCCAGCACTTTATGTCCAGGTCGTGGAAGAGCCTGCTCTCGCCTCCTCGGTCAATGCAAGAGAGAGAAGCAAACACGACATGTGCGATATCTGGATGAAGGAGCCAGAAGGTAACCACCGTGATGCCGACCATTTTGTCTTTCATTCCTTCAACTGTAAAGGAGCCTCTCATTACTTGAACGATCGAAAGAAGTATGAAGAGCCAGAGGACAATAAGGAAAGGAGAGAGAACAGTGAAAATGAGAGACCTATGAAAGCTATGGAGGGTAAGGCCGTCATGGTTGTCGACACCGTCTGGGCCCATCAGCAAGCAGTTGAATCGAATGTTTTGGGAGAGGAGCTGGAGAATAGCAGATTGGACATCTAAAATGGTTTGGATGAACTCCGACCAATTGTATCTTATTTCAGAGATGGCCGAGAGTATGACGCAGTGGTTTATCATCAGCTTGATTTGACATACGAAAGACTTACATTATCTGCTCCCAGTATCAGCCACGCGCACGTTCAAATTGGCAATTCCCAGAATCAGCAACGTAAGCCAAGCCAGTTGAAAGAGAGCTTATACGATGGTGCTGTTCCAAGATCCACAGCTTTTGCAGGTAAGCCAGGTCTGCTTGTAATGTCCAATAGCGCAAGCGCCACACATCAGTCCTGTGTAGCCCTCTGCACATTCTCCAGCGGGAGTGTCCAGATCTCCTCCAAGACAAGCCTGCTTGTTGAAGCATTCCAATATCTCGTCAGAGAGAGGGCTGCTCCTGAAGTATCCTGGTCTCGGGGCGAGCAGATTTTCTCCATAGCAAATTGCATTTCGGTCGCACGGCTTGCAGCTCTTTGCTCTATCAGGAGGATGGAGCAGGTAGAAGCCGTATCCACACTTCTAGCAAGTTCCAGATGCAGTTTATTCTTCACCTGCTCGACAGGATCGGGAGAGGATTGTCTGAATCGGTGGTTGGTCAATGAAGCTCTTTGGAATACCATTTCGGTCAAGACCAGATATCTCGAATTTAAGTACCTTGAGTGATCCTGGAGCTTGCGTGATGATTAGATTTGGAAATCTGAATGTCCCGTTAACGCATGCTGCCTCAGAGTTCTGCAAGTATACCTCAGTTTCCTTGGAAGCCAGAACGAGATTTCGTTTGCCAGCCTCACTATGGGACTGTGTGTTTTGGAGAGCCACTTCGACAGACTCCATCACGATCTGAGCTGTGGCGACGTTTTCATTCTTAACTCTGCTACCCTGAGCATCCAAGAGCTCGATGGTGATGTTCATCTTTTGGCCAGATGGAATCTCCAGAAAGTTGGAGATGCCTATTTACTTTCTCAGCGAGTCCATCTACCGTTGTCCTTGTGGATCAAGTCGGTCAGCACCTTTGTCAACATCGACAAATTCTGTCACTTAATCGTCATATATGACCTTGATCTGCGTCGAAAACGATGAGATAGTATCAGAGTGGACACCAGCTGTGTTATTGATGAACACGGTGGAGCCATCCACGTCTTGGAAGCCTGAGCTTCTGTAAGATATTGCTCCACCTTGAATTTCTGCATAGTTATCCACGAAAGTATTTTGATTCTTGAGCAGTACCCTGCAAAAGAAGCAAATCACAGACTCTACATTATCGATGTAAATTGCTCCTCCTCTTAAGGTTGCTGCATCTCTGATCAAATTGACTTCTTCGCCGTTGATCTTTCGAGCTTGATTGGCCCGAAAAGTGTTATGGGAAAATGTGACTGGGCCTGAGCTCTTGACTTCAACTGCGGCACCCAGATCTGCGGAGTTATTCTGGAAAAGGCAGTTCTCGATCAATACCTCACCTGCCGATTCAAGCTTGATAGCTGCTGCTGAGAGTGCTGTCAAATTCGCGAAGGTCGACTCAGAAATGCGCACCTTCGATGATCGCCCTATGACTTTGAGGGCTCTCTGATTCAATGGCACGGCTGAACCCGTTGCCTTGTGTATTACTTATGGAATCGAAGACCCACCACCACTTGTACTGGATTGTTATTATCCTTTCTATTCCAATTACCTACGATGTTTCGCACCATTGCCTGGTTTAGATTAGGTGGTTGATTCTAATGGCTCATTGACGTTGTTTCCAATAAGCTTGCGACCGTCAGTTGCCACTTTGTCTTTAGAATCGTTTTGGCCTTCTTCGTTGTTAAGAGTGGCATAAGGGATCAGAAGTCCTTCGTCACTGAGAAAGTGGACACCGGAAATAAGACCTCTTGCGTCCAAGATGATTATTGAATCTCGACTTGCGTGAGGATAAATATGGCTATCTGCGATCCTAAATTGCCTGGTTGGGAGCATATTCTCCAAAGCGATGCCGTTTGACTCCGCCATCAAGATGTGTGACACTTCGAACACGATCGGAGAGTAGACCTACAGGCAGGACGCACCCGAAGTCATGTTCATTATGGCAGTATTATTGCTTATCCTTATTGAAGACTGCCCTGTCGCATATAAGAAAGAGGCTGTCTACGCCACGAAGCCTTTGATAGTAGAGTTGCTGATCCTCACCTCGCTCTGGTAGTTCATGTTTATGAATCCTGCCTCCACATTGTTCATTATACTCTTTGTGATATTCAGGCTGTTTCGGCCATTGTCAATCACGCAATCGCTTATTATGGCTTTAGAGTAAATCATAGAAATTCCATTTGAGCTCAATTCTGCATAATTGCCAAGGAATCTTGTACCTCTGAGTTCAACCTGAGCAAAAGTTAAGCTGATCAAACTAGATTTTGACATCGTGTCTATTATACTTGAATTCTGGATGACTATCTTGCCATCTTGATTTTGGATCGCAAATAATAAAGCTGATTGATCAACGCCGATAAGCCTTTCAAAACGACACTGGTCGATCAAGACGTCTTGGTCTACTGTAGCCTAGATCAGTCCTCTGGCTGCTTTTGATTCGATGAATGAGCAATTGAAAACTTCGGTCAAGCCCTGCTATGCCATCAGGAACCCAGTTGGCAAGTCCAAGTGAGCTGGGAGTCCGGTTGTCACCGGAGTCTCATCGTGCTAATGGTCTCCATCTGCATCATCTTCAGCTGATGCTGGCGCCAAATCAACACCACTTAGTCCAGCACCTAATCCCAGCTCTTGCGCAAGCCCAGTTGGGTCTGCAGCTGGGTAGAGCGCCTTCGTGCCAACATCATGAATTATACTGTTGCGTACGAAGACTTGACTTGCTTGTTATTGGTTAATGACTAGAGTTTGAACATTATCGAAAAGGACATTGTCCATATAGAGAGAGCTTCGTATGGTCTAAATAACAGCCTTTGCGAACATTTTCGAGTGGATATGAAGGAATTTACTGTTGCAAAATTGACTGGCACGGATGTAGGTGCTATTACCAAGCTCAAAGCCTTCAAAAATCTATTCTATACCGGTAAGATTTTAGCCGAATCTAATCTGGTCGAAAAACTTTGCTGGAGGTCTCTGATCGATCGTTTGCTGCTCAGGGTCTTAGCGCTTTGGATCGAGCCCCTCACTTGGGTTTGTCCTTTTCATTGACGAGAAGAGGCCCCAGACATTTGTGACGTCCGCAAGAGTAATCAGTCGATATTCGATGTTTGTTGCTAATTCGACATTGGCATTTTGTTTGGTTGAATTTGTTCCAACTATGTCCTGTATTTGATATTACTTCTTATTCTTCTTCTCATATAATATCTCTTAATTCTCTTACTACTATGACTTGTGTAATTTGCCTTCATGGTCTGCAACCTTGAAAAGAATTTCAAGTCCTTTTGGCTTTAATGTCAAACCACTTTCCTCTGAGAAGTGCTCCTGAAGTGTTAATTTATAATCCTAGAACATTTTCCTCTTGATCTCATCGGCAAGCCCTGTTTCGAAGCTTTTGACTTTCTCATGGCCAAGTGCATCTTCGAGCGCATCACCGCTGAAAGTACAGTTATCGCAATACAAGCCGACCTTGTCGAAATGCACAATGCTCAGGAAATTCTCTGTGAATATCGAGTCGCGCACTATGAAGGAGAGGAGCTGTGTTCGAGCCGTTGCTGTATACAGTCCTGCAGCTGGATGAGTCGCTTGGCACTGGGAGACGACTTCATCCTTCATCATGACGATGCCTATGTCCTGCACCTGCTCCTCCAGGAGATTAAAGACCGCAGCCTATAATTCGCTGCCCGCGCCATCGCCAGGTCCCAAGGCTTGCTCGTGATCAATGCCCATGATGCCTGCCATGTCACCGAACACTTCGTGGTAGTAGTTGCCTTCAAGATGCATCCTAATGGATCGAAAACCACTGGTTTGGACGGAGTATATTCCAGCATCATGAGCATAGATTTTCCTGAAGCGGTTACCTCTGAATGTGTTCACCATTCCAGGCACTGAGAGCTCGTTTTGAAGCAGAAAGATGCCAACACGCTGATGTCGGCTGACGAGTCCGGTGGTAAAAGGCATTCGACGGGCTGTACTGCTCGCGTTATATGGCAGAGACATCCGCTGGGAGCTGGTACTGATGGTCAGGTAGCCGATGTCAAAGAACACGTTGTCCGTGACGGTCATCGATCCTCCCCTCGACTGTCTGATCAGCGCCGTGGCCTTCCCAATGAACTTTTGGTTGTATACAATATTGTTGGCAAACTGCAGCTCAAACTTTGGATTCGTGCTCTTGGCGTCTATCAAGGAGGCAAAGTACTGCATTTCAACTGCCAAGTGTTCACCTTCGACAGGTCTTTCATAGCCAAGGACCTCCACGTTGTTCTAATCTCTAAAAGTATTATTGAAGATTCTGATCTCAGATCTCGCCCGCGAGCTCAAGTGGGCCTGCGGCATTTAGAGATTGATTTAAGGAGAGTGGGCACTGCTGAAATAGTCTGGCGGGAAGAAGTCATACAAATCTCTGTTACTAGTCTTCACGAAGTCCTTGAGAAAATCCAAAGCATTATCATGGAAAAGACAATTTGTGATCTGCACATCCGAAGCCTCTTGCTCTATGAAAATGGCACTGGCTCTCTCAACGGCACGACGAGCGTTCTTCTGATCTTTCCGGGTTACCATTCCAACAATTTAAACGCCATTCAGGATGGGTCCAGCGTCGTTCTTGGTGAATGTGCAGTTCTCAATCTTGGTCGTGTTAATTTGATTCATGTAGATGGCTCCTTTCATGTGAGGATATTACAGGTGGAGCATATGGTCCTCGAGATCATTTGGCTTTTCAAGATCTGCAGCAGCAGCTGTATTGTATTGTTGCACGAAGCAGTCTGGCCTCCCTATAGAAGCTATCTCATCAGCGCACGCGGCATATATTGTTTTGTTTTGCGCCCTGTGAGCGAAGTAATTGAGAGAATGCTGTTGCATCGCCAGGATTTCATAGAAGGGAAGCATATGTTCGCGCTCAAGAAATGAGAAGCTGCCAGTGTTGTTATAGAAGATATTGCTCCTCAGTTCAATTGTTGATGACTGGATGTCTTTGAGATTGATCGCAGAGCCCTTCTGGCCAGAGTAGTTCTGCTCGAAAAGCGAATTTGAGATCTTGATCTCGCCCAAATGTACATGGACTAAGAATTCCTTATCAAGTCCAAACATTATCCTTTCAGGATCCTTGAATGTCGCCTCATTCTATTTAGGGCTCTTATTCTTCATTTCCAAATTCCTTAACTATTCAATGGATTCAGCTCTGCCGTCCAACCCTAACAGGAAGTCACTTCCTTATCTTCCATCAATTGAAACTGCACCACCAATTGCCACATTCATTCCATAGTTCTTCTTGAATGTGCAGTCTGTGATCACAACCTAAAGCAGACTATCATTACGAACAAAATCACGATCGCTTCTTGTTCGCTGTGCTCCACTCACAGCGATAGCATTGCCTTCAAAGTAAGCCATATTTCGAGTGAAGGTATTGTTTTGAAAATATATAAATGGCGAATATTGCTTTGAGTCTTCGTCGGAGGCTCCTTGCTTAATGTTGTCGATGTGGATTGCGCCTCCATGGATTCCGATGTTGCTATCGAAAGTATTATTGGCGAACATGATGTGCTTTCCCCTAGCATTCTTGATGAATATTGCACTTTGTGATGTGTAATTATCTCGAAGAGCTTGATATTGCTGTTCTGGGTCCATATAGTTCAGATAGTGGATGGGATGCTGGAGCAAGACCGTTTCATTCGCCTGTAGCTAAAGGTAAGCGCCTTTCTTATGGCCCAGAACCTCATTCGCCTTCGACTGAAAGCTGCCGAGTACGGGATCCACAACGCTTTAATTGAACTTCTGAGTATTGCTGAAAATGGCTGAAGGAATGACTACCATATTGTGACTGACATTATTATTTAGGAACTCAATACGGCCCTCAAAGTCACTGATCGAGCACACAATCCCACTGCTCTAAGAGAATACGTTCTCATCTGGCTTCAAGGAAGCCAAGCTTCGCAGATATTTCCCATAATTCAAATTCGAGAACCGGGAAGAACTAGCAATAATCTGTCGTTGATCACGTGCCGCAGCATCCATTTGAGAGACTGCTTCTGCGTATTCAGCCTTCTAATTATGCTGATGAGCATATAAGACATCGTCCTTGGGGTCGATGAACCTCTGTGCCGGTGGCACATATATCATTCCAAGAGCAAAGCTACTGTCTACGATATTGCTATCTTCAATCACAATGTTTGCGCCAGCTTTGTAATTGCCAAAATGACGCGCAGTCAACTCAGGCAAGCCAAGAGGATTCTTGCGCACGATGAAGTTGTCGTTCTCAACATATATAAGCGATTGATAATCATATAAGAAATTTCTTACTTCAACATTTTTCAAATGCAAAGTAGGAATTTGATAATTCGTTCTCAAACTAATATCACCGGTGACGAACTCCATAGAAACATTTTTCTAAAAGGAATCTTCGAATGTGAAGGCATATAAGTTGAAAAGGGTTTATCTTCGTTTTGAAGCGAAGAATTTGCCATATTAGGTCGAGTTTTGGTTATATTCAGCTTAAAACTCATTGTACAATTCCGAAGTATAAATCTATTCGTCTTGTTGGAAGCTTTCGGCCAGCTTTTGTTGAGATATTTCTCTTTCATATTAGTTGCCCTAATGCGGCGCTTCCGTGGTGTCGCCAGAATGAAATGCACTGTGATCATTTACATTTGTGAAGCGAGCAGCTTTGAGTTCATCGAATACGGCTGCGATGCCTTGCTCGTAGAGATTGAGCTTCGCCAATTCCAAGGCATTCCTATGGTACCGACAACCTGACTGGTATGGTTCATCGTGGACTCGATCGTATATGATATGGTTTTAAGTTTTATTATTTTAAGTTTCTTCTGCGTTTAACAGGTTTCTTAGGACTAGTTATCCATAGCTGTGCAGTTATAATCCTAATTTGTCCTTTTAAGTAGCATCTGACTATGGATCTTTAGGAGTAGTTTTATGTTTATGTTTTTGTTTATTTGCAATTTCGTCTTTCAAGATTTAGATTAAAACGGTGTTCCCGTCTTTGGTAGAGAAATTTCCTGGCACAGCAATCTCGCAGATCTTCTGAGGCCAATATGGCACCCTAACAGGCTCTGTTGGCGGAGCGATCTTGGTTTCTTCGTATTCTTGAGTCAATTATTCGGCTATTCCGTGGATTTTATCCGATGATTTATTTTAAAACTATTTCGAAGCACTCACATGAACTTCTGCAAACGCATTGATTCCATCAAATATCACATCTTGAAAAACGGCCGATTTCGTAATGTTGAAGTAAAATTATGGCCCATTGACATATATAACTGGCCGAGGGTCCGTCTTCTTCGCCTTATCTTGATTCAGAGGCACGCAGTGACTATAGAACCATACTTTGTCATATGTAGCTCGGTCCAGATTTTGTGCTTCCTCTGAGTCACAGCTCATGGCTTTCACTTATAAATTCACGTTGTCAGTCTTTGGGAATGATGTTTGCATACTTTAGTGCGCGCATAGCGAATTGTGGCCGAATGGAAATTCGACGTTAAGATCGTGCAATTCGTTACAATAAAAGAAAAAGTGGTCTCCTTTCGAGAGCCAAATAGTAGCATTCACTCCGTCGTAGTCAGCTGCAATGCGATTGATTTCGTAGAGAGCTTGTTGAATATAACTCCACCTACCGGCTGATTCTTAGCGTTTGAGTTCTTCCATGTCAGAAATTCGTTAAGAGAGATCGGCTGTAAAGTCTTTAGCTGTAAGAGGTTGATGCCTTGCTTCGATAACAAAATCTTTCTCAAGAGTAAGTTTAGGAAGTTGACCTGCAGTTGCCCTTTCAGTTTTCCATTCAAGCAAACTTACGCATTTATCCTTCTTCTCACTGAGTACATAGCTCCCCTCACATTTTAAACAAATCTCTGCCTCTATGGTTTCTCCTTTACTTTGAGATGAAACGCCAGCTGCTTAGCTTGTTGTTTGAGATTTATTAATTAAATCTTCTCCTCTGGCCTTAACCATTGCACATTCTGAACAATGGTTAATTTCACATTTCTCGCAGTAAGATATTCCGTTAAAGTTCACAACCTTTCTGTGTTACGAAGGACATGTGTCATAAACGCACTCCTCCTGGGTGTTGCCATTTGGTGTGGTCACATTGTTCAAGATAAATGAATCGATGCACATCTTGCATTTCACTTCTGCTCCTGGTGGACCTCCGCCGCATAAAGCGCAGTTGCGAATTTTCGCGTGACATGGAATAGCTATCAGGCTAGGTTTCCCAGATTCAAATTGAACTTACATCTTCCTTTTTCCGAAGTTTTTTAATTGTTATAGTTTTTCATCTTGTAGGAATTGATGGTGATATGTAAAACCGGTTAGCTGACCGGATTCCATATCTAATGGCTGACCACTAAGGCTGCAATGTCTCTATAGGTATATATTTTCGTTCTTGAATTCTTCATATGAGGGTATTCCTGAATAGCCAGCAACCTTGATGTAAGCTGCTGGACCAGTCTGTGTGCCAATACCTCCAGCAGGGCACGACATGCAGCCATAGCCCTTATTCGCAAGTGTGGCCAGAGCCAGCTCGTCAAGCTTTCCAGGTATTGGTTCATATGGCTTCTCTACAGCTTTAACTTTTTGATGATCTTCTATTATGTGATCAAATGCTTTAACAAATTTCACTTGCTATTATATGTATTCAATATCGAATTTTACTTGAGAAATGTCAAGAGTGTGGCACAGTTCCATCCCACTGCGCTAATCTTTTGTGATTTCTTGGCCAAAACTAGAAGTAAGCTTAGTACCTGCTTGTAAGGCTGTGCTGATGCTGACTTGCTAGAAATATGGATAGACCCACTCTGATTTAGACACCTAGGTACTCGAGAGATGTGGATGCTGTCGCTTGAGCTCTTCGTTTATCACAAGTGTGCTGGTAAGTGGCAGAAGATTTTCATATGTGAGCTATTTATCTCCTAAATCTAGCAACGAAGTGATAGTGCTGGACGGAAATACGTCAATATGATATTACTATGAGAAAATGGTGCTGTTTACAGTTTAATTTAAATTAATGAATACATTACTATTATCTGATTCCTCTGAGTCGCTTACTGAAGAAAGGATCAACTTATCAGCCAAAGACCCTTTCTAAATCAAACTGCCATAATACGCTGGCAACGAGTACCCACCCGATCCATCTCGTGTTACACAGAGCGTACTTCCATTCATCACATCCAGCCCATAATACGCTATAAAACTGGCGGTGCCATTGCCAACTTGAATACCACCAATCCAACCTTCCTTACTTGCCGGACCCACCGTCTGAGTCTCCTTGCATATCTAGCAATAGACTGGCATTCTCAACCTATCAACATACCTATAGGTCCCCTGTTTGGCGTTTACAATTTCATAATCGTAAATGAGTGCGTTCTTCTGATTTCCAGGCACCAAGTACTGGCCACAGGTGTCTCCTTAAATGTCAGGAAACACTTTCTCCGGTGGGATGGAATCATATTCTACGTTGAGCCATTCCGCCTTTGGAATTTCTGACGCGGAGGCTGCCGAATTATTCATTGGTGATTGTTCTAGCATTCTGAGGCTATCAGCTGATGCTGATGCTTAAGTGTTCATAACTAATACTAATATACCTGCTAACATACTGAGACGCCAATATCGTTTATTAGTATTTTATGATGTTTTCATTTTGAGCAATTAAAAC
>Ga0138259_1866253_pt1 | contig 12016 bp, 20 predicted proteins | sample RNAA_220151111_FD_105236 | JGI IMG/M metagenome (GOLD analysis project Ga0138259, IMG submission 105236) | Metatranscriptomics of polar marine prokaryotic and eukaryotic communities from Palmer Station, Antarctica after 24hr light incubation -... | ecosystem: Environmental > Aquatic > Marine >...
CTAGGAAACACCGCAGCGGACCTGACTATCACCAATTCCCAGGCTTAGGCACCTGCCTGTGGCTACCAGATAACAAGCACAGGTCCCTACAATTCTGGGTATACTGCGCTGGAATCTTTGCATCAGCAATTCATCACTTGGTCGACCTCATCTCCTTACAAAGCCACTTTGGACTTGACAGCAACCTGGAGTGTGGGCACTCAAATTCCAGTAGACAAGTTCCCTGCAGTTGCAAACTTAGCGCAAACCATCAGGTACTAAGTCAAACTGAATGACGTTGACCGTTTTGAAGTCAGAGGCTACGGTGGTTGTGCTGAATCAAGTAGCAACCTGATTTCAAGTAATACTTCTGGCTTGTCCACCAGAGCGTGCATGAACTTGTGCAAAGCAACCACCGACTGTATAAAGATCTCGATTAAAACTACCGAGTGCAATATGTTCAAAGCAGAAACGGTAATTGTGCCAATACACAATAAAAACGAGTGGATGTGCTATTGGCTGATAAGAAAAACTGAGGTAAATAACGCATTCACTCTTAGACTATCAGATCCATGCAATTAAGGGATAGAAGGAGCGACTGGGGAAGTGGCCAACTAGATCACGTTGACCACTCTGTCTGACATGACCACCACAGTCAAGAGAGCCACTGTCGAAGCGTCCACCACCGTCTGGAAGGACAACGCCAGTTCCAATTACGGCCCCACCAAAGACGGCCTGTCCTTCTGTGGGCCTAGATCCTACCCATCTCCTAACGGCAGCACTTGGTATTCTTAAACGAACCTCGCTTCTGGATAAAATAAGAGAGAAATCAACTCCCCTGCCTTAGTTAACGCAGACATAACACCCGCAGCAGGCACCACCTTCACTATCAGAGTCTGTCTGACAAAGTACTCCAGCACTTGCAGGGACACTAATTTCAAGGTTAACATCGGCGCCTGCGTGATCACTGCCTTCGCTATCACCTCAGGCACTATTCCTGCCTCGACCTACACTCCCTGGCAGGGGTAAGCCCAAATCCCCTTGTCTTAACTTGTGTGGACCCAGACCCCTCTGTGCGAGTACACTCAGACCTACTCCGTTGGCTGGTCTGTAGAGGGATCGTCGTATAGTGCCTTGTCTACTACAACGAGCACCACCGACACCTACTACACCCAAACACATCTCAACATGAATTCAAAATCCATCGATATGTCATGGATGAATGGTGCACATGGCCCCTTCAGTGCCCCCACTTCAGGCAGACCCTACACTTTCCGACTGACAGCAACACTGAACGATTCTCCAGTGACAACTGCTCACTCAGGCACCAACTCCAAGGACTGGACAGTCACCGGCCTTGACCCCTGTCTCACTTCCTCCTCCGTCAAGACTTCCATCGTCAACGACGCTGCTGTTGTTTGGGCAGACATGGAGACTTCTGTTTTGAGAGACACTTGGGGAGAAACCCAGACATTCAGCAACCAGAAGTTCAAGGACTAGGTAAGCATCACCAAGTCCCCTGCTGCCTAGCTGTGTGGGACGCTGACTTACGAAGTTCAAGGGACTACTTGTCAGGCCATCATGAAAGTGCACAAGGCAGGGGACAGGACTGACTCAGTCAATGCCGACACTATCTCAATCCAGTCCACCCTCAACTCAGAGATCGTGGATGGGCCATAGACGGGCGTTAACGGCCACAAGTGGGATACTCCAGGCCAGCACTCCTGCTCAGTCAAAGTCTACTTGACCAATTACCCCAGTATATTTACCACGGCTATTCTCAAAGTAAGGATTACGCCCTGTGTTATCACTGGCTATACTGTGACTGCAGACCCAACCATCAGCGCTGCTTCGTTTAGCACAGCAAGCTTCCTCTAGCGTAACTTGGCTGACTAACCCTACACAGTTTACATTGACTCTGAAGTACCACCAATTTCAACGCCCAAGTGGCTGTATGCTGACTTGCCTGTCTTCGTGCAAACTCCTCTTTGCAAATGGGAAAGCACAGAGACTGTGACTTACCAGAAGGACTCTGGCACTGCATCAGCAACCATGCCCTCCGGCACCATCAAGTACACCACATCCAAACTAGCCAATTCAATTATGACAGGTAGGCCTGGCAAGTTCGAATGGAGGTCTAGGAACAAGCCTGATGTGGGAGTGTGGACGATGGTACTCACCAGCACCCTGCAAGACCAGCCTCCTAAAACCACCAAAACATTTAAAACACAGACTTTCAAGATCACCATGGTTGACCCTTGCCTGACCACCACAGTCATATTCCCCCCGCCTGCCACCCTCCCCCTCATTAGCACATCGGTTAAGTTGATTGGCACTCAAGTATCTGCGACCTTCACTACCTTCGTAGACAACGTCAGCTTCGTGTACGGGGGGACTCAGATTTGTGGAACTATGACTTACTCAGTGGAGTCCCCCAGTGTCTGCCAGACCATCATGAAAGTCCATAACGCAGCTTCCACCACCAACCTAGTGGATGCAACCAAGATCACCATCTAGTCCACGCTTGACTCGGAAATAGTGGTTGGGCCACCTGGCGTAAACGGCCACGAGTGGGATACTCCAGGCAATCATCAATGCATATTCAAGGCTAAGCTTACTGACTACCCCACGAAGTTCAAGACTTAGGTTTAAGTAGTTAAGATCACTCCGTGCATAATCACTGGGTTCGTGCCTAATTCAGTCACAGCCAGTCAGACCTACACCATTTACAATGACAGTGAACTGCCTACGAACACACAGACATTCAAGGACATTCCCTTCCCCACCTACACGCAGACACCCTTGTGTGGCTATCCTGAAGTCTTCACAGCCACCCATTAGAAAGCAGGCGCTGCAGCTACTTCTGACATTAATCAGTACACTGCGCCCACCAGCACTGCCTCAATCAACTACGACTTGCCCTCAGCTAAGAAATTTAGGATCAGATCTCAGCTTATGAGTGACGAGGGAGTGTGGACCATCACCCTGATCAACACACTGTAAAACAAGCCCCCTAATGCGGCTAAGACAGTGAACAATGCGGCAGTCTTCACTCTGACCTTCATCAATCCCTGCTACCTTGCCACCATACCAGCTCCTGCTCCTTACCCCGACATGGAGGCGTCTGTTAAAAAGGGCATCTAAGAGTCCAAAGATTTCGTTCCCTTGAAAGACTCAGTGAGCACAGCTTACGGAGGGACCATCTGCGGGACTATGACTTACTCAGTTGAAAGCACCTCCGTCTGCCAGGCCATCTTCACGGTCCACAAGATACTGACTGACTCATAAGACGTGTCAGTGGTCGTGGATGCAAATAGATTCTCAGTCAAAACTGACCTGGACAGCCACATTATTCCTGCCTCGGGCTCTAACCACATTTGGGACAACCCCCCTAGTCCAAATCCAACGAACCTGCCCAGAGTCGGCCAGCACACCTGCCAGTTCAAAGTCAAACTGACTGATGTTAGATACCCTGCCGTCTCCCTGCAGAACAGCAGCACACAAGTGAAGGTGAGGATCAGTGCTTGCATCATCACCAGCTTCGTCTTAGACCCCAGCCTCACCATGCCTGAAACCAACAGCTTTGCCATCCTGACAGCCACACCCAACGCTGTTTACGGATTGAAGACTTACATTCAGGCTCCACTCTGTGGATACCCGGAAGTACTGACAGCCTCCTACACCAAGAACATTCACGCGCCTGCTCCCTACGAGTACAATGCGTCGGCTCCTACCACTACTCGCTACAAACGCACTGAACTGTTGGCCTCAACACCATTCACCCAAGATGGAGCCACCGCCACCAAGTACAACAGTAATAACAACTGCGTTACTTTGCAGATTGGTTGTTAGGACGCCACCTCCACGATCACTCTGGACTAGACTGCCAAAACCTTGACAGTCAACTCAAAAGACATCCTGGATACCGGCATCTACACAGTCACCGTCACCAGCACCCTAGGCAACCTCATAGTCCCCGCTACCAGCGCCACCACCGACGCCACGTACTAGATGCAGATTACCTTCATCGACCCTTGCAAGACCACCAAGATCAACGAAGGACCTGTTACCTCGGCCAACCTTAAGTTCAACAGCCTCATGAACTTCGAGACCAGTGTCCTCACTCAGGCTAATTTGCCTCCGTCTGGCAACGGCTAGCCTGGCTTCATCTTCGGGTCTTTCCACGACTCCATCTCCACTACTTACCTGTCTTCTGTACACCTAAATGCCTAGAAAGTGGCCCTGGACACAGGCACTGGGGTGTGTGGGCCACGATAGTACATCATGTCTGCTGGCTGGAATTCAGCTTGGGGCGGACCCCATAAGTCGATAAGCTTCAACGGCGGAACTGAAGACGCCTTGGTGCTGTAGGCCAAAGACTAAAACAAGGTCTACATTCAGTCTAACTCACAGGCCCATGTGACTTCCCTAGCCAACGGAGGTCTTAAGAGACCCAAGATCAAGGCCTGCCTGGTAAACTACTAGACGGTGTGCTCGGCTGACAAGGAGTTCACAGTGAAGATCGACTACTGTAAACTGACAGCCATCACCTACGCCAGCACTCTCCCCAACCTCACCGAGACCACTAATACCTCGGCCTATAACTACTACTATGAGATATTCGCTCCAGAAAAGATAAGCTACAATAGAGATCTACCTGGGACTAACACGGGCTTCACGCAGACACCCGCTTGTGGCTGGACTCCCACCCACACAGCCACATACACGAAGATCAATGACACAAAGCAGAGTGCTACTACTCCTCTTGACAAAGGCAAGAAGCTGCCCGCCTTGAATGAACCGACTTACAAAGTGCCCCCTGATGCTGGATAGCCAGTCTCTTTACTTAACTTCAGCACTGACACAACCAAGTGGAAGGTGTTTTCAGAAGACTATACCCATGCTGGTTATTACAAGGTGACTATCAAAGCCACATTCAATGACAAAAGGTTGTCCACTGGGCTGGCTGACGTGGCTGTCACTTCAGTCAGCGATGACAGCGTGTTGAACACAAATACACTCAAAAAAGAGAATTTTGAACTCCTGCTAATCGACCCTTGCTGGGAAACCTTCATTATCAGGCAAGATGGCACTATGCAGTTATCAGGTGCTAATGACAGAAAGCCGAATTTCAATGTGTTTGGAGACGCCACCAAGTTCATGATTCTGATGAAGACCTCTGTCAAGTACAAGACTGATGCGGTCCCCAATGTGCTGGAAAACACCAAAGTCTAGTTCAGAACGATGGCCAGTAAAGACCCCACCTATCTAGCGATTCCAGGCAAGAAGGCGGCTAGGTACCCTGGAGGAGTGCAGACAGAAACTTGGGACTTAGCGAACGCCATGACCAGGTGCAAGGCCCTGTCCTACTGCAGAGCTATAACCTGCAACCTCGTCAGCACCTAGTGCTATGTGAGTCAAGATGAAATAGGAGTCTACACTGCCTCAGCCTCGCATCTGACTTACCAGAAAAAGGATCCTACGTTGGTAAATGACAACAAGCAAGACCCCTGGAGTCACCACAACGACTACGTGAGCGTGCAGAGGACCATCACGGCCAATAACCATAGGTGCAGAGAGCGCGAATATAAGTTGGTGAGTTACACTCCCTCCAAGACCAATGTGGAAGTGGCTGGGGTTCCCTTCATGGAGGTGTTTGCGAAAGACCCCCTGAATATAGCCACTCCTAGCATGACCTTGTGGACAACAAACCACTTGTTTGCAGACACCCACACCGTCAAGATGGAGGTGTACCTCAAGAACTACGCCAATGTCAAAACGATTGAAACTTTCAAAGTGGTCATAGACAACTGCATCGTCAACAGCTTCACGCATGCTGGCAACGGAAAAGACCCTGATGAGTTCAAGAACAAGGAACAAATGCAGTATAAGAACTGGCAGATTGGCCACACATGCAACAAGCCTAGTACTGTGGGCGACTGCAAGAAGTGGAGTCAATACCAGTCCGACTGCTACCCCACTCTGACTCCCAAGCCCTGGGTAGGCTATAACTACGACCCACTCCCTACCGTAGTCAAAACTGGAATACTCAGTCAGTACTTGGTCTTTTCAGCCACAGCTACAGCCGCTTAAACTGTGACCATCAAAATCAAGAATTGTGGCGGTGGCGGGACTGTGGAGCTGTTCATTGACAGTGTGAGATACAAAATAGCGACTTCGTATGAAGAAAAGACCCACACGTTTACTATTGTGAAGGACAACACCCTGCTGGAACTGAAGGACGTTGGCTACGACTCAGTGGTGTCGGTGATGGAGTTAGAGTACAACCAACTCTGGACTAACTACGAAAACTAGGTGTTCATCTTCAACCCAGTGGCCTTCGAGTTCAAGATCCCCGTCTACACCTAAGCGCCTGCTTGTGGCTACACGCAGACTTACGAACTGCAGCAGCAAGACATCAGTCCCGCCAATACAGGCTGGACCCCCATCACGGACTTCTCATCCATTGACTGGTTTGAGTGGGACAAGTTGGCGCCCATTCCAGACAGGACTAAAGTGGCATACAAGGCCATCAAGCCACAACACATTGACCTGGACTTGTGCACCATTGCGCCCTACTTCTACAGTCCCTCCACTGGCAAGTGCAACAAGCCCAAGGAGACCTTCTACTAGTACAGGATTTACACCAAGCTAGTCACTGCCGTCCCCGGCCCCACGCCCATCCTCACTGCTTCCCCTGCCAGCAACGTCAATTGCTATCAAGGCCAAAGTGGTGGCAACGACCTTGCTCCCTTCTGCCAGTAGCAGGATAAGACCATTTCAGACTCAGCCATCTTCAGAGTCAGAATGAAAGACCCCTGCATCCTCTCAGCCTTCGGAGTATCTTGGACGGCTGAAAAACACGCTTTGAAGAATCCAGACTTGAAGCAGCCTGGGCTGTCAGACAAATAAAAGTTCAAGGTGGGTGAGCAACGCATCGCCAACCCAACAGACACGAGTGAGAACTTCGTTGGGAAGGATATGCCTTCTATTTTGGACATGTACTACATCATCAACCAGGACGAGCCAGCCACGCAGATGATTGAAGCTATCCACGATGAGAAGTCAGCTGACTATGACCCGCCCTTCAGTGCTGGCTTCGGCACGAACACCTGTGGGCCTAGGACATACCAAGTGAAAAACAGGCAGCCTTCACCAGTTAAAGTGGAATTCGCAACTGCTTAAAAACAGTTCTGCCTGGCCAACTGCAACAGCAAAACCACTTACTGGTGCTGTACAGACCCCAGCTTGATCAAGCACCCCTGGTGCACCTACGACATATCCGATGAGTCCAGGTGTGTGTCCCCCGAAACTTGGGGTTCAAAGACCATCGACAGCAAGGCTAAGTGTTCCTACGACTAGGACTACTCAGACAAGGAGTCAACCCTATTCAGCACCTCCGCCACCTACCCTTCCACAGGCGCAATTGATGGCTCAGGATACGACTTCTTACAAACTAGCTTCGCTGAAAGAAGCGCCTTCGTGGAGTTCGAATATACACCCCACCCCGTGGTCAATCCTATTCCAGAGGGTGAGTTCTCAGGCTTCTAAATCCAAGCAGTGGGGACCAAGTGGGTGAAGGAAATGAAGGTGGAAATGCAAGGATTTGGCGGTTCCTGGGGCTGGGTACCAGTACTTGGCAAGTATATCGCAGGCTATGCTGACGGTGACAACAACCTCTACGACGTTGCCCAAGCCAAGAGAGAGTGCTTGAAGAACAGGTTCTGCACTGGAATCAGCTGTAACGCTACAAAGTCTAGATGCTCCATCAGCTCAGCTGTAGTTCCTGACAACAGATCCTTGCTGCCTGCCTCACCCACTCTTGGCCTGGCTTATGTAAAGCCAAACTACATCAACACCCAGCAGACAACTGAAGCCACAGGCAAGTCCTTTAAAACAGGCATCACTGGCGTATCCGTTAATGACAAGTATGACGTCTTCTTTGACCGCCCAGTGTGGGGCACTTAGATCAGGTTTGTGCCTTACGAGTTCCAAAACAAACCTTCCATGAGGATAGGCTACTATCTGCAGAAGGCGCAGACTTGCCCCTACATCCCCAATTCAGCCTGTATCAACACCACTTGCAAACAGGTCATCAAAGAATTCCCCAATATTGAGTGCGCCAGTAGCTAGATTCTAGGCGCTTCTTAGGTTAACAAGACCAAGGAGCAGTGCAAAGCCTTTTGCATGGCCACTGCTGATTGTCAAGCCTTTACCCTGACTTGGGATAGATCCATAACGCAGCCTAGTGTCCCACCGAGAATAGTGACCCTAGACAGATGCACTTTCTACTTGAAGTGCGACCCCTACGCCTACGTGGAACCGGATGCCACCACTGGAGAAAAGGTGAGGAGCGTGTCTAGTCAGGAAGACCCCATCGAAGACAGAGTGAAGATCCAGCTGTCTACGCAAGACCTGTCTAATGTGGGCATTCAGGAAGTGTCGCTGCACACCAGCCTGGGCAGGTACCCCAACATCCGCACCTCCACCAACTTCAAAGTGGTGGTCTTCAACTTCGTGAAGCATCCCCTTATTCGTCCCCAGAAGTACTCGGTGGGGTCTCCTGTCAAGTCGTTCCAGCACTCCACGTTCGTACTTAGCCCCAGACCGTCCAGCGTCATTAACAGCAACATTAAGTTCTCGACCAGGTCGGCGGAGTTGTTCACTTGGAAAATCACTGTCTTCAAGATCAAGCAGAATACCAACTCTGATAGAGACACGGCCATGAACGCTCCCTGGCTGACCTACGACCCTGTCATGAGGGAGATCAAGGTCGAAACCACTGACATCCAATACGTTGGCTAGCATTTGATTCGCCTCAAAGCTGAGATTCTGGAGCACCCAGGCAAGGAGGCTTTTACTGACTAAATATTCCACATTAACATAGTAGACGAAGGAGTGAAGCTGCCTGACAACATAACCACAGTGCCTATCAATCCTATCAGACCCACCAAAGATGCCAATCTGAATGTGATGGACGTGTTCAAGGACATAGTCAACGACGTGCCTAACGCCACTAACGCAGTCCTACTCACCTCTGAGTACGATGATTTCGTGATTTTCAACGGTGACACCCTTGAGATCAGAATCACCAAGAATGGGTATAAAAAGTACTGTGCTCGGTCACAAAACCAGGAAAAGTGTTACCCTCCAGCTCCTAAGAATAGTAACACGATCAAACTGAAGATCCGAGTGTACACTTTCGACGCCGATACAGGCAAGAAGTCCTTCACTGAAATAATAAAGTCCTACAGACTGCCTGTGTTGATAGTGCACGAAGTGGTAAAGCTAGTGAGGAAGGTGAGACGACCTAAGGCCACCATCACGAACATCAACAATCGTGGGTTGGTGACTGTGAAGTGGGACTAGGAGATGAGAGTGCCCAGGAACCTCACCTACGTGAGTAAAGAGGAAATGCCCTGGTTCAATGAGCTGGTAAAACTGGACTTTGACATGCCCATCCTGGACTTGAAGGTAATCAGAGGCGTGGAGTCTAAATTCAAAATGTTGGACTTCACTCACAACATCACCAAATGGGACGAAGAAGACATGCAGATTCAGCTCAAATTCAAGAAGGCAAAAGACGTCAGCTACGGGTCAGAGCTGGAATAGCTGCAAATATTCTTCTATGGGCAGATCTGGTTCTCCAACGTGGCGGCAGTGCATGTAAATGGCGGGCCTGATCCAGAAAAGAACAACGTGCCCCTGAGCATCATTCCTCCCCAACTGAACTTCAAGGATGCGAGTTAACTAGCCGCAGACAAGGCAGCGAGTGTGACCACCCAGTTTGCAGCAGTGGGCAACGTGCTCTTCAACTTTGCCCTGTCAGCCTCCCTGAACTAACTGTGGAGTCTGATCAACACCCAGCAGATCATCATCATGATTCCCCTCTTCAAGATGCAACTGCCTGACAACGCAGGTGCCTTCTTCGGCTTCCTCTTCCCCATCGCTGCCTTCGACATTATCGAAACTGACCCCTTGTGGCTCTACCTCCTGGACGTGGAGCCCCCAACCAGCATCAGTGCCAACTTCGATGCAGTGGGCTTTGGAACAACGCTGTTCCTGAACAACCTGGGCACCATTTTCTTCCTTCTGCTGCTGTTCCCCTTGCTGATGCTGATTGCCAAACTGATGAAGTGTTTCAAGAAGTACCAGTTCATCAGACTGCAAATCAAGAAGATTGAACGGTTTGTGTACTGGAGTGGGACCTTACGCATCTTCCTGGAGTCCTACACCATCCTGGCTATCTGCGCCTTCATCAACTTCACCGACCTGACGTGGAATGGCTTCGGCTACACCTTCATGTCCGTTTGCGCCATCTCCGCCATGGCTTTCTGCATGATCTTCCCCTTCGCCGTCATAGGCGCCCTCTACAAAAACTACGACAAGATTAAGGAGGGGGACGAGGAGTTCGAAGAGACCTACGGAGCCCTGTGGGAAGGCATCAAGATCAACTAGGACACGGACAGCACCGCGCCCCTGCAGTACATCTTCTGGTTCATGTTCCGCCGCTTCTTGCTGGGCGTGTTTGCCATCATCAGCGCCGACATCTTCTTCTTCCAAATCCTGGGCATGATCGCCTCCAGCATCATCGCCACTATCATTGTGGGCTATGCAAGGCCTCTAGATACCAAGCGTGACAACGACCTGGAGTACTTCAATGAAACCAGCATCATGCTGATTGTTTACTGCGCCATGCTGTTCAGTGACTTCCAGCCCAACGAACACGTCCAGTACCAGACTGGGTGGTTCATGATCCTGTTTGACGGCATCCACCTAGCCATCAACCTCACCCTCCTCTTCCAAGGCTCCATCCGCCTGGCCCAGTTGAAGTTCACTAGGTGGAGACTGTGGCGCAAGTTTGCTAAGATCAGGGGTGAACGGATGTACCAGAACTAGAAGAGGGAGAGGCACAACTAGTGGCGCAAGGACACCAAGAAGTACAGGAACAAGAAAGAAAACGAGGGCAGGCTGGCTGGTCTCTACGCCATCCATGAAGTGAATGACGAAAACAATGACTTCAGTCTGCAGAGCTACTAGATGGGAGAGCACGACAACGAGATGGGCATTAGTGTGTCGGTGTCTGACGCTGAGGAGGAGAAGCAGCAGATTGACAACAACAATGCAGACTACCAGAGGACTGCTGGGTTGGCCAGGAATATCGGTGACGATGCTGGCCAACGCCCTCAAGGACTAGAAGTGCATGAGTTCAACGACCCCTCCACCAACAACAATGCCAACCCCTTCTTAGGCTAGAGGAAGGCCGTGGAGTTCAAGGAATCTATGTTTGCAGACTCCAACAGCAAACTGGGCAGGACAGTGCCAGTAGACAGGATCAACATAGACCCCACTGCCCAGAGAGATGAGCTCATGCCTGAGGAGTGGAAGCAAGACCCCTTTGTAGCCAAGCTCACCAACGCTAAACCAGTCGACAAGCCTCTGAAAAGCTCTCACCCGAACATGCTCCAAAACCAAGGCCTTGTGCGCTTCCCTGAGTAGGATCTGATCACAAAGAAGCAGAGGCAGAAGGCCACCAAGAAGGGCTAGAAGGAGCAATTCGACAAACATGCTCTGAGAATACTGCCAAACACCCAGCAGATCCACGGGAGGTTGTTCACTCAGCAACCCTAAGGTGATGGCCAGAAGGCCCCTAACACGCATCAGCAGGCCCCCAACAAGGTGACAGCCAAGAAGAAGCTAGACGCCATCATTGAACACCTGGATGAAGACTCAGAAGAAGAGGAGAAGGAGTCCCCACGGCCCAACCCACTGGAAGAGACCCAGCGTGTGCCCTTGCTCTCCTAGACCTCAGCCTTGGCTTCCACAGGCAACCTCATCCTAGCAGGCAGCAATGGCTTCTCCCAGCTGACCTAACAGCCTTCAAACGTATCAGACGGCTTCTAACTGCCAGTGCAGAACCCAAACAACTTCATCGACCAGAGCGATACAAACACCAATATTTCTGCAGCGTAAGACAGCCCCTTGAAGAAGTCCTCATACAGTGGTGGCTTGAACGCATGATGACATCTCATTTACA